>SDBU01003838.1_pt1 | contig 18869 bp, 18 predicted proteins | sample 2277071 | NCBI WGS metagenome assembly SDBU01 (sample SAMN10397929, study PRJNA504765) | marine sediment metagenome | isolation source: marine sediment core GS08_GC12, 126 cmbsf | place: Arctic Ocean: Gakkel Ridge, Loki's castle | collected 2008 | reverse complement strand
CTTCCGGCTCTCGGGGTGGAGGAAACGGGGCCTCCCAGGTTCCTGGGGGAACCCCTGTGACCATGCCCTGCTCGCGGACCCCGGTGGAATCGCACGCACTAGGCCGTCTACGGTGCGGCGATGCTGCCTTCCGGATCATCCACGCCGTCGGCTTCCACGACGATAAACTTTCGAGGCTCTGTCACACGGCCTAAGTCACTCGCTGTCTACGCTTCGCAGTACGGGTTACCCCAATACCACGCAAGACTCGCTTCCGGCTGCTGGCCAAGCTCTACCGGGCAGCCCAAATCGGACTGCTGGGTTCCCTTCGAAAGGTTTCAACCGTCTAGCTCATGCGGCTTCCCCCTTTCCCAAGCTTCGCCTGGCGCAAGGATGAGGTTTTCAGGACCCACAGGGACACTTGGGCACGAAGGCCCATGTTCCTCGGTTTGCCCGTGTGGTTACTCTTCAGCCGTGTGGCATCACTGAATCACACGCCAGAATGCCCCACGGCCACGGCCAACGACTTGCACTTGGCCATCTTTCTTCAAAGTCGCCAGCGTTTTCTTGATCAGTTGCGGGCTGGCGGCAGGTACTTGGGCGACAATGTCTGCCAGGGTAAATGCGTCCGGTTCCGCAAGAACCGCCTGTCGCACGAACTCCGTTTTGCCAAGTCGCGGCTTAGACGATGTGACCTGTTCTTCAAACGATCCATACGCGCTCCGCAGGACCCCAAGAAAGAAGTTCCACCACGGGACAACTTCGTTCCTGCCTTGCTGCCAGCCCTCGGAACACCGCTGCAACACCGCGTAGTAGTCCTCTTTCCGCTGCTCGGTTAGCCGTTCCAGGCTGATGAACCGACCGACCTGAAATCCGTGTTGCTGCAACAATAGCACCGTCATCAGGCGTGACACTCGACCGTTGCCGTCGCGGAACGGGTGGACGCACAGCAGATCAAACACAAACGTCGCGATCGCCAGAAGCGGCGGCAGTAATTCATCCGAGCAAACCTGCTCATACGAACTGCACAGCTCTGCCAGCACTTTCGGTGTTTGTTTCGCGGAAGTCGGCTTGAAACGTATGCGCCGATCACCCGTCGGTAGAATTTCGATGATCTCGTTGTCTCGCGTCTTGAGCTTCCCGGCGTCCCCAGCCCCCTGTTGGGCTAGCTTATGCTGATGCTGAATGACGGCTGGCGTAACCACAACCTTGCGCTTGCGGGTGAAGATCCATTCCAAGGCACGGCGATATCCAGCCAAGTCCTCCTCCGGGCGATCGCGCGGCTTCGCTCGTCCCAGCACGAGTGGCCTCAAACGGTCCTGTGCAACCGTCACACCCTCGATGCGGTTGGACGATTCGACGCTCTGAATAATAGCCAGCTCGCGGAGCGCATCGATGGTCGCGGGCTTCTGCCGCATCCACAGCTCTTGCTTGCCGCGCGCCTCCATGCAATCGGCGAGTAGCCAGCCGGTGCTGATCGGCAGCGAGAGATCTAGCAATCGTTTGGGCCTGAGCGTTAGCACGATAAGTCACCACCTTTCTCGCGAGTAGCCTATTGGTAGCTTATTGCCGCGTCAAGTAGCCGATCGGACTCGGGCACCACGCCCGTAAGGTGTCATTATTCGGCCGAGCACGGATTGGCTGTCGTGGCGGTCGAAAACCGCGCCCGCGCGTAGATCGACGGTCCGTAGTCTCAAGAGCACGAGATGTGGAACCGCTTGGAGAGGGTCGCGGCGGCAGGGGACGGGGGGCGATTTCCCCCGTGCGTTCGTCATGTCCGGTTGCGATCCGAGCAGGGCAGCCGTCCGGATTCGGGCGGTCCTTGTGACACGGTGTAACAGGCAGAATCCGATAGCCACCGCATCATAATGCCCGGTCATCGGACCTTCGGGACTCGGTGTCACGGACACGGGATCCGCGATCACATCGGGCACAACCGTCCACGGACGCCTCGCATAGCGCGCTCGCCAGCCGCGCTTTCATTCGGTAGTACGTTGCCCTGGAGTACCCGGTCCGAAGAACGAAACGCTCGACTCTGTCCTGTTCCGAACGCAAGGTCGGCTCGTTCTGCAGGGCGGCGACGCAGGCCAGGCGCGGGTCGGAGAAGACCATTTGCAGCAAGCTCGTGCGCCAATCGCTGAGACCAGCCTGACGGAGTTGCGACGCCTTGAAGTAGTGCCGCATGGAGAGCGCCTTGATGGAGGGCAAGATCCGGGCGATGAACCGGTAAACCTCGTAGTCCTGGAACCACTCGCCCACCCTCCGATGCACTTCGGAATTCGATGGATCAAAATGCAGGATGATCGCCCGGTCCTCCAGTGCGCGCACGTTCGGGTTTAGCGTGCGCCACTCGTTGGCGATGAGAATCACACGGCTGGTCGTCCCAAATGAAGGAGGGATGTCGCCGCCCTGCAGCGTCGTGTTGCTGAGCCACGTGATTCGCTTAGATCGTTCAGTGTTGCACAACGGCTTCAGAATCCGGACGCAATCCGCATCGGCGTACAGCTTGTCCAAGTCGTCCAGGACGACCACGCGGTCGCGGTACTCCCAAAGAGAACAATACAAGCCGTAGGGTCTCATGTGTCCCTCGACATAAAGAACTTGCGGTCCGCCTTCGGCCGGTGTGTTTCCGTCCGATGAAAAGATGTTCAGCGCGCGTCTGACGCCCTCGCTCTTTCCGGTTCCATGGCGTCCAAGCAATAGCACCAGCCCCAGTTCACCCGCCGCGAACTTGCCGAGGTACAGGTCGAGCTGCGAGTACTTCGTGATAGGGATGACTTCTCGGGGCAGCTCCGCTGCTCTTCGTCTTTTGGGCATGCTTTGGCTCGTGGGTGGCAGACCGCAGAACGTGAGACTTTGAGACCGCCGTGCGTAAGTGCCTGCTAACGCTGCGTCTACTGCCCTCTTCTTGGTCTCAAGGCCTCGATTCGTTGATACTTCCGCGACAAGAAAAGACGCCGCGCCTGCGGCAAGAGGCATCCTGCTATTCGTCTCGCGCCACTATGTCGTCCGCGGTGCAGAGTGGATCACCAAGCCGCCGGCGCACGTACGGTTTCGGATCGATCCCTGCTGCTGCCAGCGCAGATGCCCATGAACCGAATACTCTCGCACCGGCTTCCATGAGGGATTTCGGTCGCACAGCGTGACTTTTCAACGGTTTCCCCCGCAGCTCGCGTGTAAGAATGGCTTCGATGATCCGCTCCTTCGTCCAAGGCGCTACTCGTTTCAGTTTCTCCGGATCGACGCCTGCGGCTACCACCGCCTTTGGCCACGAACCGAAGTGCCTCCGAGCCGCCGCAAGGAGCAGATGGTAGCGGCGTTTCAACTCGGTCGGTCGCAAAGGCCGCTTTCTTCGAGCCAGAGACTTGATGCCCGCCAAGACTCTCGAGGGCGACCAAGGGTCATGCACCCTCGCTTTCTCCGGCGAGATGCCTGCGGCCACTACTGCATTTCGCCATGAGCCAAACACGCGCGATGCGGCCTGATAGAGTGACGATGGGACGCGGTCGGCACCGCCGAGATCGAGCGACCGACCCGAGTTCTCGCGACGCAGGATTTCACGCATGATCCGCTCGCGCGACCACTTGGCCATGGCACTATCCCTTCGCCTCCGCGATAATCGTTTCGAAGCGTGCGACGATTTCCGGGTGGCGCTGATCCAGGTATTCGCGGACTTGCCGATTGGTCAGCAGGGCACGCGCGTAGATGGCCAGCCGGAGCAAGTCAATCGTGTACTGCTTGTACAATCGGGAATAAAAATCGTGCTTCTGTTCGGCCTCGGCCAGCTTCTTGAGAAGATCGCTCTTGCGCTGGGCGGACTTGTTCCACGGATTGCGTTTTCGTCGCCGGACTTCGCGTTGCGCGGGCGGCGTCTTGAGGATCAAACTCCGAGCGAAGGCCACGCTATAATCCTTGTAGCTCTTCATAGCTGTCAGGATCTCGCTCTGCCGATCCGGCTTGACATGCGTCAGTTCCCGGGCACAGACGCGCGTAATCGCAGATTGGTCCAGGGCCGCTGCAGCATCGGCGTGCAACTGCTTCAACAGGGTCTTCTTCAGCCGGTGCGTAATCCCAGACAAATTCAAGGCGGCGGCGATCGTCTGTTCATCCAACTCCTCGAGGGACTTCTCGATCATCCGGTTTTCTTGTACCGCTGACAGCCGGTTCACCATACGGTTACCCGTGAAGGCCTCGCGCCGTGGGCCGAGGATGCAGGGTACAAGTTCGACGCCCAGGTCGAGCAACGCCCGGTAGCGCTGAACGCCGTCGGTAATCACGAAATCCTCACCTTCGGGAAACACGATTAGCGGCTCAATCAAGCCGACGGCCTTGATGCTCGCGAGGATCCGATCAAATTCCCGTTGGCTGATCTTGCGCTCACGCAGCGGCCGAAGCTGGATGATGGGAATGTCACGTGCCTCGGATTCGTCCATCGTAATCCGTCCTCCCACGCGTCACGTGGCTACCGTGCCGTCGTACGTCCCTGCCAACTCCGGCCGGTTGCTCAGACCCTCAGCCCGTAGCAGTTCCAGCAGGACCGTGTCGTTCCACATTGCGGTGAGTCCGTCAAGCAACGCGAACAGGCGTGTTTCCTTGTCCTGCGCCTCGCGCACATAGGACTCCTTCGCTTGCGTTGCCTGAGCAATGTCACTCTTCAGAGTGGTCACCGCATAGTTGTTGGCTCCATTCTGGCTCTTCTTACGATTACGCGGATCCATTCTTGATCTGATGATCGCCCGGGCCTTGGAGAAGTTCTCGCAGTTCACGATTCCGCGGTCGAACGCGTCCATCAGCACGTTTTGGATCGCCGCATCCTCGCTGCCCGCGACCAGAACGGCGAACGAGATCGGAAACACGCCCTGCTCTACGCCCTGGATCAACCGCTCCTCGCCCTTCTCGACGAGGTCGATGTAGTGCCGAACGTATTCGAGACTCCGACAAGCTATGGGGGCGATCTGCTCATACGTCCAGCCTTCGTCATGCAGGTTCTTAAGCTCTCGGGCGAACTCCATCGTGGCGGGTCGACTGCGGGCCAAGTTCTCCACCAGCGACTCGAGGTAGGCTTGCTTGCGCGTACACGTAACGACCTCAGCACGAATGTGAGCCTTGCCGAGCCGCTGATGGGCAATCAGTCGACCTTCGCCACAGATCAACTCGTAGAATCCGCTACTGGAGAGGAACTTATCGTTTACACGGATGTCCTTGAGCTGGCCGTTCGTCTCGATGCTCTGAACGTTGAGGACGAATTGCTGTTCATCGCGGTTACGCGAGTTGATCACCTTGATCTTGTCGACGGGGAGCATCTCTCGGCGGCGGTCCTTCATCAGCACAATCGGTGCAGCGTCCATCATGATCTCGCAAGCTGGAAAATCATGTCCAAGCCGCGGTGGCCGTATAGGTCGATTTGCGACTCCGACGTGCTGAATAACCGGATTCCGCGATCCGCGACCAGCAAGCGCGGAAGTGCCAGATACCCGAGGATCTGCGGACCCCGCGGACCGGAAACCGGCACGCCCAGGGTGATGTCGACGACGCCGCGCATGTCGGGCCGGAAGTACCAGTACTCGGTGTAGCCATACGGAACGGGCACGGAGGGTTGTATCAGAACCGTGAACCTGCCGTTGAGCACCAGGAAGTCGTCGTAGTTCTCAACCTCTTCAACGAGGGTCCGCAGTTGAGATTCGACCTCTTTGGTCACCTGCTGCAGGGCAAGCCGGAACACCTGCTGGTACGCCGCGTCCAGGGAGGTGAAGTGTTTCGCGTACGTGGAAGGCGCGGGCGCCTCCGCGTCAGCCTGCAGTAGCGCGGGCCGTAGGAACTCGTGCGCCTCCAGAACACGTCGCAACTGCTCCAGCATGAACTCCGGCGTGTACTTGAGCGCCGCCTCAGCCTGGATGCGCTGGGCTTCGTCGAATACAACTCGATCCACAAGCGGGTCAAATGCGTCTGCCGTCTTGACCCACTCCTCCTTCGGGTTGTGGCGGGTGGGCGTCTTCAGCTTCTGCGTCGTCCTGTTGTACACGAGCGTGCCCACGTACAACTCGTTGAGCAGTATGCCACGGACCTTCGGCCGGTCCCACGTGCTCCCACCGGGCGAAGCGATGCCGTCACGGTTGAGGGCCTCTGCAATCTCCCGCATGCTCCGCAGCGTCTCGGTGAACTCGCGGAAGATCCGCTGCACGGTTGCGACCTGAAGATCATCTCCGAGTGTCAAGGCCACACGCTGGTTCTGGATGCTCTTTCTCTGTCCGGGAGCCAGCGTTTGAACGGGCTTCCGGGCCTCGTCAAGCAAGAGCCGTTGCAGACCGAACGGAGGCTTGCCTCCCGCCCAATAGCCCTGTTCGGTGATCTTCACGCAACCGCGGAAGACCTTGTCACTGAGTTCCTTGCTGTACTGCGCGGCGCGGAAGCGCTCAAACTGGACGTACACCTGGTACAACTGGTCGCCGGGCTTGGGCTTGCCGAGTGTGGTGTAGATCACCTGTTTTCCGTGACGCTTGCACTCAGCGCTGTAGGTCGCCGACAGATCGATGTCCTGGAAGCGACCCCACCGGCTGACGTCAAGGCAGAGAACGAAGTCGAATTCACGGCCTCCCTTGACCCAGTTGTCCATCATGTCGTTGAAGGCATCCCTGCCCTCCGCTGTCAGGCCCGATTTGCCGCGATCGGAGAATTCGTGAATGATCTCGATGCCGTTCTCGCGAGCCCATTGTTGAACCTGCTCCTGCTGTATCGCGACAGAATTCTCTTGCCGGTCTTGTGCCGAGTGGCGGTAGTATGCGACCGCCCGGAATTCCGGAGTTGCGGGCTCGGTAGGCGGCCTGTCCTGGACCCACCACCGATGTTGGCTTTCATCCGATTGCCCGCCCAATTGTGCCTCGTTCGCTTCTTGCTTCAGTGTCATTACATTGACTCTCGCCAGTGGCAGGCTGTTGCCCCGCATGGGCATGAGCGCTGCGAAGCCGGTAGTGCTCGACTCGCATGGCCACAACGGCCACACAGAGGACGGGACATCGCCAACTCGATCCGACACAGTCAGCGTACAGCATGACCGTGCAAATCCAGGGTGCATCTGCGTGCAATTCTCGTGCAAAATCACGGTAGGTTACCGTCGAGGATCAGGCCGTAGCCGCCACCTGTGCCGTGGATTGCAGCGGCCAGATCCTCCATGCCGGCACTGCTCAGACGTTGCCGGAGGTGTCGGACCGCACTTCGAATAGTCTCGGGTGACTTGATGCCACCTTCCCAGACATCGCGCAGGAGCTGGTCAGTAGTGATATACTGATTGGGTTGGCGCGCCAGCCGCTCAGCCAATCGGAACAGGATTGTGCGACGCAGTGGGCAGGTTTTCCCTGCCCAGAATACCGAGAACGTTGAGCTATCGACCAAGGGGCGCTGAGGCCGAGGATTCCGATGCTTCCCATCCCGCGATTGCCTCCAACGGGCGGGAGCGCGGCCGTCAAGTTCCGTCCGGAGAATGGCACGGATCTCGTCGGCGCAGATGGCGGCGGTCATGAGGGCCTCGGAGAGTTGTTCTGCGAGATCAGCGACTCGTTGGGTCTTGTCGTTCCTGAATATTCGATCCGTGCGCAGTTGGGGCGCGGTGTTCGACATGTCGGTTCTGTTCTGGCATCGCCAGAGACGGGCAGACTCGAACAACGCGCCCTCAGCGCACGGCGGTGGCGCCGAACTCGGTGATGGCGATGCAGATTGGTGGTCAGTGGTGGGCAGGTTTGGCCGTCAGGCCGCGCGGCAGTAGCGATGATGTAGACCGCCGACTTGTGGTATCGCGACGACCTTTCCTTCCGACGGAGGTTCGACACGACGTGGCACCGGCGCGTTGCGATCCAGGCCGAGATGAGCGCGTGACTCGTGATAGTAGACGAAGTAATCAGAGAGGATGCGGCGTAGATGGCGTTCGTTGAGAACGATCACGTTGTCGAGGCATTCGCGCCGAATCGAGCCGATGATTCTTTCGACGTATGGGGTGTGCCAGGGCGAGCGAGGGGCCGTGATGACTTCCTCGATGCCCATGTGCTTGACGCGATCGTGGAAGGCTTGTCCGTAGATCCCGTCGCGATCGCGGAGGATGAACCGAGGTGCCTCGTCGCCGGGGAAGGCCTCGATGACCTGTTGTGCGGTCCACTGGGCCGTCGGGTTGGTGGTGACGTTGAAGTGCACCACGGTGCGCCGATCATGGCGAAGCATGATGAAGCAATACAACACACGGAACGTGGCGGTCGGTACCGTGAAGAAGTCGATCGCGACGATGTCCTTGGCATGGTTGTCCAGGAAGGTTCGCCATGTTTGCGACGGCGGTCGGCAATGGCGGACCCTGTACTTGTCGATGGTCGCTCTGGACATGTCGTGCCCGAGCAGCGCGAGTTCCGATTGAATGCGTGGTGTGCCCCAAAGTGGGTTCTCGCGGGACATGCGACGGATCAGCTCGCGGATCTCGGCGGCGACCTGCGGTCGGCCTGGCTTCCCGCGGCGCGACTTCCATCGCCAGTACAGCCGGAAGCCCTGCTGGTGCCATCGGACGACGGTCTGGGGCTCGACGATGACAAGTACGGAACGCCAGCCCGGCCAAAGTTTGGAAAGCCACGCCCAGAATACGCGATCACGGACCCGGAGCCGCGGCCGCTTCGACCGTTGCTCCAGGACGGAGAGCTGTTGCCGCAGGGCGAGGTTCTCGGCGGCAAGCTCGGCACGGTCACCAAGTAGCGCCCGAAGAGCAACGACGATCATCTCTACCCAGCCCATCATTCGTCCCCAACACCTGTACCTCTCTTATGTATGTGAGGAAGTTCCGAGCGTAGCCGCGGCGGCGGACGCGTCAATTTCAGATGCCCACGGGAACGCCCGAAACCGCAGTTTCGAGCCTGGATAGGGTTTTCAGGAGGCACAGGTCTTCGCTAGCTGGTGAGCCGGGCAGATTCCGATAGCTACCGCATCATAATCCCTATCATCGGACGTGGAGCGGTCTATTCTGAATCGAAACATGACTGCGTTTGCCCAGGACCCGCAACGAATTCCTTTCGTCACCGACCGGTCGAAGTTATGCCAGCTTCCATGACGACTTCGCATGGCCCGAAACGAATATCGCAGCCGCCCGCTCCCGCATCTACTCGGGCTGGAGGGCGAGGCCGACGATGTTCACCCTGAAAACGCTACGGCTCTATTTCCGGCTTGTCGCCTGGGGCGTGGACCTGACGCCAACCGGTTCGGCCTCGACACTCCTGCAGCGCAAGGCCGTCCACCGATCAACAGCACTAATCCTTGTCTTTTTCCTGTTCCTTACTCTCTGCTTCTTCCGTGCCCTCTTTCTCTTTCTCGCCTTTACCTCCGGCTGCGAAGCCCGCCCCTTCTTTCAGCTTGGCAAGTGTGCCGTCCTTGTCCTTCTCGAACTCCTTCACGCAGTCCTTGCAGCAGAAGAAAATCTTCTTGCCGTTATGCTCCCCCGAAGCCTCGACGTCGATCGGCTTACCGTCGAACGGGCAGGCGGTCTGGGAGGTCAGCACAGCCTCCAGCTTCTCAGTGGCGGCTTTGTCGTCTTCTTTCTCGAAGGCGGTGGCGCAGTCATCAGAGCAGAAGTAGACGTTGGCCAGCTTCACACCGAGCAATCCCTTCTTCACGGGACGCTTGACCGCGGTCATGTGTGGCTTGGAGCACATCGGGCAGGCGAACTGGATCACCTTCGCACCGGCGGCGATCGCCTTGAGCTGAGCATCGGCAGCCTCAGCGAACGGCTTGGAATCGCTCTTGAACTTCTCCACGCAGCCCGGGCAGCAGAAGTAGATGCTGCTCTCCTTGTATTTCGCCGACATAGCCAACTGGACGGGTCGGCCGCTCACCGGGCATTTGATGACCCCTGATTCAACCGAAGCCTTCTTCCCCTCGGTCTTCTTCTCCTCTTGGTTGCCATAGGATGGGGCGGCCCCAGACAGGAGCATCACCGCCATCGAAAGAACCATTCCGTTACGCGTCCACGTCTTCATCGTAAATCCTTTCACTGAATAGACACCACGATTCGTTGTCACGGGAAACGCCCCCATAGTGATCCGCCAATGCAATTCTGCGGCGCGACCGGCGAGCGATCACGAGACGGCGAACGAGGCGGCACACAACCCAGAACTCCAGCGGCATCCGCCCGCCTGATCCGCTCGGCAGCCGCGCGGCATCCTAGCAACATCCGCCTGAGAATCAATAGCGGCCCGGCGTAGCCCATCCGCAGCGGGTAACCGTTCACGGGTTGAAATCATCGATATTGGGCCAGAAACGGTGTTTTGAGGCCTCCGACACACTGAATTTGGACTACTTTCGGCGCTTGCCTCGTGGAAACCCCTTGTTTTTCAGGGGTTTTGCCCCGTGAACGGTTACCGCAGCGGCGGCACGATGATGGCCGGTCTTTCAGTGAATTCGAGGCTGGGGATCGATACGAGCCGCTCGCCAGCCACAACGGCCCGGACCTGACCCGGATCGGTGACGGCCTCAAGCACGGTGGTCGTGGCGATCATTCAATCACCACCATGTCTTGGCACCCTTGGAAGGACGCGCTACCTCCAATAGAATCCGACCGCGCCAGTAAACTGGTCTACCAGTCGCTTCGCAAGGCGATTGCGAGGAGCCGAGAGGGACCGTGTCACCGCTGAGGATATTCTGGCTGAGCTCCGCGATCTGTGTTTCGATCGTTGGAGGGTTGTCGCTGGTTTGGCCTGCGACACTTTGGGCGTTCGTTGTCATCGGGCCGTTCGTCCTCCTCGGGATCTACGACAGTTGTCAGCGTTCCCACGCGGTGATCCGCAACTTTCCGGTCATCGGCCGCGCGCGATACTGGATGGAAGCCATCCGACCCGAGATTCAGCAGTACTTCGTCGAGTCCGACACGTCCGGACGGCCGTTCAGCCGTGAGTTGCGCAGTGTGGTTTATCAGCGTGCGAAAGTCGCCACCGATACACGCCCCTTTGGCACCATCCGAGATCTGCACGAGGTGGGCAGCGAATGGATCGCCCACTCGCTGATGCCGAAACATCCGCCTGAGCGGGAGCCGCGCATCCTAATCGGTGAGGGACGCTGTGACCGGCCGTATGACGCCTCGATGCTAAACGTCTCGGCGATGAGCTTTGGCTCGCTCAGCAAGAATGCCGTCCTGGCATTGAACGGCGGCGCGAAACTCGGCGGCTTCGCCCACAACACCGGCGAGGGCGGTATCAGCCCCCATCATCTTGAGCCTGGCGGAGATTTGATCTGGCAAATTGGAACCGGATACTTTGGCTGCCGCACCGCCGAGGGTAACTTTGATCCCGACCAATTCGCCCACAAGGCCAAGCTTGACTCGGTCAAGATGATCGAGATCAAACTGTCGCAGGGGGCGAAGCCCGGACACGGCGGAATCCTTCCGGCGGCCAAAGTGACGCCCGAGATCGCTCAGATCCGAGGCGTTCCATTGGGGCAGGATGTCATTTCACCGCCGTGTCACCGAACCTTTTCCACGCCGAAGGGGCTACTCGATTTCATTGTACAGCTGCGCGACCTGTCCGGTGGCAAACCGATCGGCTTCAAGCTTTGTGTCGGGCAGCCGAGCGAGTTTCTGAGCATCTGCAAGGCCATGGTCGAGACCGGCATGGTCCCCGACTTCATCACCGTGGACGGAGCGGAGGGTGGAACCGGCGCCGCACCGATGGAGTTCTCCAACTCAATCGGCATGCCGCTGACGGATGGGCTTCTCATCGCGCACAATGCACTGCTCGGCTGCGACCTGCGCGACAAGATTCGCGTTATCTGCAGCGGCAAGATCGTGACCGGCTTCAACATGGTTCAGCGGATGGCGATCGGCGCCGATCTGTGTAACTCCGCCCGGGCCATGATGTTTGCACTCGGGTGCATCCAGGCCCTCAAATGCAACACGAATCACTGTCCGGTCGGCGTGGCAACGCAAGCCCCGAACTTGGTTCGTGGCCTCGACGTGTCCGGCAAAAAGCACCGTGTGTGCAACTATCATCGGAACACGGTCAACAGCTTCCTGGAGATCCTTGGCGCGGCGGGACTGTCCCACCCGGACGAGTTGCGACCGCGACACATTCAGCGGCGCATCAGTCCGACCGAAGTCCAGAACTACGGCCGGGTTTATCAATACCTCGAGCCGGGCGCGCTGTTGTCGTCATCGCCGCCGGGGACACCCCCAAGGGGGCTTGCTCCTCCCACTTGTGGGGCCTTTTCCGAGGCTTGGGAGGCCGCCAGCGCGGAGCGCTTCTAACCGGGACCGCCGCCGTCGATCGGGAGACGTATCATGACAAATGTGGATCAGTTCGAAAGCATGTTCCGCTCGGCGTCGCGCGAGGTCTTTCGGCACGAACGGGTCAACGTCGAATCGGTCCTTGTCGTTACCGATCGCGATGAGGAGAATGCCGGGTTCTTCGCCGACCAGATCCGCCAATTCCTGAAGGTAGTCAGTGCCGACGAGAAGGCCCGTTGGCGCGACGTGAACGGATCGGAGTTTCAAACAGCGGGCGAGCTTCTGGCGGTCGTGGAATCCGCGTCCCCAGATATTATTTGCACATACCGCAACCTGCATAGCGGCGCTTGGAGGTGGCCCTACAGCTTGGGGACGCACGTTGACCTTCTGACCCAGCGTATGGACGCTTGACGGAGCGCTAGCGGCATCAACCGAGGGCTGAAACTTGGGCCGACGCAAAAAATCGCGATCGCCGATGGCGACCAAACACGTCGATTATTCTGCCCCGGCAACCGCGCAGAGCGAGGATGATCTGTATGCACTGCTGGAAAAGCTCTCGACGCCGTTTCTGCTGGTTCTCGACCGCGTGCAGGATCCGCACAACCTTGGCGCTTGCCTTCGCACTGCCGGCGCAGCCGGCGTGCACGCCGTCATTGCGCCGAAGAACCGTGCCGTTTCGCTGACCGACACCGTTCGCCGCATCGCCGCGGGGGCAGCCGAGCATGTGCCCTTCGTCCAGGTCACCAACCTGGCACGCACGCTCGGTCAGTTGCAAGGCGATGGCATCCGAATCATCGGCACCGCCGACGAGGCCAAGGGGACTCTCTACGACGCCGATCTGACCGGCCCGCTTGCCGTCGCCATGGGTTTCGAAGGCTCCGGATTGCGCCGTCTCACTCGTGAGCGATGCGACGAGTTCGTGCGCATTCCCATGGCCGGCGCGATCGAGTGCCTCAACGTTTCCGTCGCGACCGGCGTCTGCCTCTTCGAAGCGCGGCGCCAACGAAACCAGGCCGGACGTAAATAACTGCTGCCCTCGGCCGACAACGACGGTTCTTGCATTGCAAGGGAGCGTGGCTCTCGTGCAAAGGCGTGGGGTACCCGATTCAGCGCGACGAATGATGCACGCCGTCATGGTATTACGCCATTTCATTTGAAGGATACGCTGTTAATTTAGAGATGCTCGGATCCCGTGAGAAAATCAAGCCAGTCTAGCCGATGATCGATCACTTTCTTCGACCCCCTACCCCTCCCCCGGTGCGGGGCGGCCCGCCTCCCGAGCCGGACAGCGGTGTCAAACTGGGTCGAAGTGGACGATTCGCTCACCTACTCGTTTCCTTTTTTTATCAGACGCCGCGCTCACATCTGGTGGACGACCTGGATCGCGTACGTGGGTCGCGATCGTTCGCGCACTTGAACGCCGCCAGGTGTGGCTCAAATCATCGATCCGGGTTAAACAGGGTCTATCGATATCACCTCCAAGGCCGGGCTGTTCACCTGGATCGCCATCAAGCTCACCAAGGCCTGCACGGGCGACCCGCGCAGGCTCTTGTGGTTCTACGGGCTGATGACGGTCGTCTTCTCCGCCGTGCTGAACAACGTTACGGCGATGATTATCGTCGGGTCGCTGACCGGCGTGTCGCTCAAGAATCTCGGCCGTGTGAATCTGATGCTTGGTTTTCTTCTGATTGAGGGATTGCTGACGAACATCGGTGGTCTGCTGACGCTGATCAGCTCGGTGCCCAACATCATCGTCGGCAACGCCGCGGGGATCAGCTTCGTGACGTTCTTCATCAAATCCGCCCCGTTCGTGCTGGTGGCGACGATCGCCACGATCATGCTTGGCGCGAAGTTGTTCGGCATTACAAAGCTGCACAGCATGGAAGAAAAGAACGAGGCGGAGTTGCTGGTCGGCGACTTCGACGAGAACGACGGGATCGACAGCCGCGGCTTTTTCTGGTTCGGCGCCGTCATGCTGGTCCTGTTCATCTTTACAATCGCGACAACGTCGGTCTTACCCGTCATTCAGGACCTGGGCATGAGCTTCGTCGCACTTGCCTTCGCGGCTGTCATGCTGGTCCGCTACAAGGCGACGGTGGACAAGTTCTACCGGGCGATGGACTGGGACCTGTTGGGGTTCTTCGCGGCGTTGTTCGTGGTCATCAACGTGATGGAGCACGCCCTGGTGCTCGATCTGATCGGTAAGGGACTCGCCAGGCTCATCAGCCTCAACGAAACCATCGGACACGGTGCGGGAACGGGTGCCATCCTAGTATCGTCCGCGGTCTTCAGTTCGGTCACCGACAACATCCCCTTGTCGGCCATGCTCGCGAAGATTCTTCGGGCGCAGGGTGTGGCTTCCACCGATCCCCTCTGGTGGTCGGTAGTTTTCGGTGCCAACTTGGGCGGTAACCTGACCCCGATCGGCTCGGCTTCGACGCTGGTGGCCGTAACCATCATCCATAAGAACGGTTTAGCGATGTCGTTCGGGCGTTTCGTCAAGCTGGCCATCCCATTCGCGGCGTTGCAGATCGTCTTGGCTACGGTGTACGTCCTGCTGTTTCTGCGGTAAGTTAATGGCGGTATGGCCTGCCGGCCGACGGGCCTAAGAACCGCGCCACGAGACCGAACACATCGGCGGCCGTTGTCGTCGGCCTGCTTCAAGGGACGCTTTATAAGGAAGGTGCACACATGGGCAAAATCAGACTCGTCATAGCGGGCGTCGGCAATTGTGCCAGCTCGCTTCTGCAGGGTTTGGAATACTACAAAAATCAGGATTCCGCCGACACCGCAGGGCTGATGCATACGGTCATCGGAGGCTACCGGCTGGAGGACATCCGCGTCGTGGCGGCCTTCGACATCGACCGGCGCAAGGTCGGCAGGCCGCTCGAGGATGCGGTCTTCGCCCCGCCGAACTGTACCACCGTCTTTCACCGCGAGCTTCCGTCCTACGGCGTAACCGTGCAGATGGGCCCCGTGCTCGACGGCCTGGCCGGCCACATGGGCAATTACCCGGATGGGCAGGCGTTCAGGGTGGCGGATGAAGAACCGTGCGACACGACTCGGGTGTTGAAGGACTCCGGCGCGGAGGTGTTGATCTGCTATCTGCCGGTTGGTTCCGAAGACGCGGCCCACCATTACGCCCGAGCCTGTCTGGATGCTGGCGTCGCCATGGTCAATTGCATGCCCGTCTTCATCGCATCGAATCCCGAATGGAGCGAGCAGTTTCGCAAGAAGGACCTGCCGATCGTCGGTGACGATATCAAGAGCCAGTTCGGTGCGACAATTGTTCACCGTCTGTTGACCCGGCTGATGGGCGACCGCGGTGTCAAACTCGAACGTACCTACCAGCTCAACACTGGCGGCAACACCGACTTCCTCAACATGCTCGATCAGAGCCGCCTGACATCCAAACGGATCTCCAAGACCGAGTCGGTCCAATCGCAATTGGACATCCCCCTGGAGAAGGACAACATCCACATCGGGCCCTCCGATTACGTGGCCTGGCAGAAAGACAACAAGGTGTGCTTCCTGCGGATGGAGTGGCGCGGCTTCGGTGACGTGCCCATGAACCTGGAGCTACGCCTCAGCGTGGAGGACTCCCCGAACAGCGCCGGCATCGCCGTCGACGCGATCCGATGTGCCAAACTCGCCCTGGACCGGAAGATCGGCGGCCCGTTGCACGAAATCTCCGCCGTCTGCATGAAGCATCCGCCGGAGCAGTGCCGTGACTCCGTAGCCCGAGACCGTCTCGAGCGGTGGATTACCGGAGAGTGACAAGGCGCAACGAGGGACAACGACGAAGGAAACACCGTGCCCGCCGCTCAGAGCAACATTGCCAAGGCCCTGCTTCGCCTCCACACGGAAGTCCGGCGAACACTGGCCAGCCACCAGCGAGCTGGCTTGCCAGTTGCTGGTGCGGACTCCGACGTTGACCGCGGTCAGCTTCTCGGAAAGAACCGAAAGGGCGACCGGCAGCGAGGCTTCGACGTCGCCGCCGATGTGGTCGTGCGCCGTTGCCTTGAGGAAGAGTTTGGTAGCGGGATGATTCTTTCCGAGGAGTCGGAGGATCATTGCTTTGGTGAGAGGGCGCCCGCGTATCGCTTCATCGTCGATCCCGTGGACGGCTCGGACAACTGGGCACGCGGTCTGCCGCTCTCGTCGGTCGCGGTAGCGGTGCTGACCGCGGATGGTCCGATCGCCTTGGACTGCGTCGTTGCGTCTCTGGTCGGTGGCTTGGACGAAGAGACCCCGATTGTCGCCACTCGAGGCGAAGGAGCGCACCGCGGGGCCAAGCGCCTTCAGGCCTCTGGCACGCGACGGATCGCGGACGCCTTCGTCTCATGCGAACTCAACCACTTCGCGCCGACCACGCAGGTGGGCGAGTTGTTCTCTGCGGCGCGTGCGGTCCGCTCGTACGGGTGTGCTTCCCGGGCCATCGCCCTCGTAGCCTGCGGCGCGATCGACGCGCACATAGACGTGAGATCTCGCTTAACACCCGAGAGCTTCCTCGCCGCAGCCGCGATCCTGCGCGAGGCCGGCGGATGCGTGCTCGACGCGCAGGGTAACACGCTCGGGGAGTTCGAAGACCTTTGCCAAACGACAACGCTCATTGCAACCGCAACAGAAGAACTTGCGAGGGAGATCATCGATGCAGTGGGCCTGTAGGCGCACTGCGGACCTTACTGGAATCTACTGGCGGCGGGCGTGACCTCGTGCCCTGGCCCTGCACAGTGCCACTCAAAGCCTGGACATCCTACTTGTGGAGACCGACGATATGAAACCACGAACAAGACATCTACTAATAACGTGCGTAGGTATGCTACTGTTGCTCATCGGAATCGGTTGGATCGGAGATAAGGACAAGTTCATCCACGCGACCGGTGACATCATGGTCATCTTTGGGATGATCATCTTCCTATCGAGGCCTCCGACCACGAGACACACCATCTACACGGACCACTTGACGATCTCTGATAAGGATGGCGTGAATCAGCTTGTCCTGGCTTTTGCCTCCGACGGGCAGACATCGCTGCGTCTCACATCCGGCGCAGTGGCACGCCTCGAAGCGCTTGTCGACACGGATAAGGACACACGCTTGATCCTTCGTGACTCTAACGGGGAGACTGTCTGGACTTGTCCAGAGCAGGAATGATACTGATGCAAGATGCCCTGTGCAGACCTTTTTCACTATGATGTTTACGTGCAAGAGTTAATGGTTGCGTTACGAGGGAGTTCGTTGATGCACGCGCGTGACACGGCTGATGATTCGCACGTCGGCATTCCGCCGCTTGCGGTGATTCTCGCAGCCGGTGAGGGATCGCGGCTAGCGCGCCAGGGTGATTGCACGCCCAAGCCCGCGCTGAGCCTGCTCGGCCTGTCGTTGGCGGAACGGACGATCACCTCCTGCATGGCCGCGGGCATTCAACGGTTCCTCGTCGTCCTAGGCCACGCGGCTGACCAGATCCAGGCACACTACCAGGCAATCGCCACTCGACGGCACTGCGATGTTGACTTCGTCACAGCCCTGGACTGGAAGCTGGGCAACGGTGCCAGCGCGCTGGCCGCGGCGGACCAAGTGGGAAGCGACCCCTTCCTGCTCACCATGTCCGACCACCTGATTGCCCCGTCACTGATCACGAAGATCCTTCGGACTTGCCCGCAAGACGGCGAGATCTCTCTGGCCGTGGATCGCGATAAGGCCGGCGTCTTCGATGTGGAGGATGTCACCAAGGTCGCGCTGTCGGACGGTCGGGTGGTCCGGATCGGTAAGACCCTCGACGAATGGGACGCGGCTGACACCGGCGTGTTCCTGTGCACGCGGGCCTTGTTCGATGCGCTCGAGCGGGCGAAGACTCAAGGACGGCACTCTCTCTCTGACGGCGTAAGCCAGCTTGCCGCAGCCGGGAAGGTTGCCGCCGTTGACGTCACCGGGGAGGATTGGATCGACGTGGATACTCCGGAGACTCTGCGCGAGGCAGGGCGCCGCCTTCTCGGCAACCTGACCAAGGGGGGAGAGGACGGCTACGTGTCGACTTATCTGAACCGTCCGATTTCCACGCGGCTTTCCGCCCGGCTCGTCGCGACAGGCATCACCCCGAATCAGATCACCGTGATCAGTTTCCTGATTTCGCTGGTGGGAGCCGGATTTCTCGCGGCAGGCCAATACGCTTTCGGTGTTGTCGGCGGGTTGCTTGTTCAGCTGGCTTCGATCATCGACGGTTGCGACGGGGAGATCGCACGTTTGAAACATCTGAGTTCCGCTCGCGGGGCGTGGCTTGACACCGTCCTGGATCGGTACGCGGATGTGGCCATAGCCCTGGGGGTGACATATGCCTTCGCCACCACGCACCCCGGTCCGCTCGCGTGGATCCTAGGGTTCCTGACCGCCTCCGGGTTCATCCTAGCCAGTTACGTCACCAAGGAGTTCGCCATCCGCAACGAGTGGCCCTACCCCAACGACATCCTCAACCGTCTGAAACGCCGCGACCTGAGGTTGCTGCTCATCTGTCTTGGGGCGGCGGTTGGCCGACCGTTCGAGGCGCTCGTGCTCGCGGGCGCCGTGTCCCACGCCTGTGTGATCGGCATCCTGTTCAAGGGGTGGGTTATGGCCAGGCCGACGAAGGGCACGAAGAGCGCGTGACCGGGCCAGCCA
>SDBU01003837.1_pt1 | contig 18871 bp, 12 predicted proteins | sample 2277071 | NCBI WGS metagenome assembly SDBU01 (sample SAMN10397929, study PRJNA504765) | marine sediment metagenome | isolation source: marine sediment core GS08_GC12, 126 cmbsf | place: Arctic Ocean: Gakkel Ridge, Loki's castle | collected 2008 | reverse complement strand
CTATCCGATGCTCGCATCAGAAGCCTTCCGCGCAGTCAAGAATCATTTTCTGGAGGTACTATAATAACCTATTTTATACAATTCGTCAACACGCCCTAAGACTAAAGGGCAAGAGGGCAAAGGGGTTAAAGGGCTAAAGGAATGTCTGAGTGAATGAATGGTAGTCCGGGCTGGAAGGATGAAAGAAATGACGGTTTAGCGAAGCGAAGCCGTTGGGCGTAGCGAACATATCACCTATCCTTCCAACCTTCCAATCTTCCATTCAATACTTCATAGGCAGTCACACTGGACTACCCCTACTAAATTCACCCCCAAAATCCCTCTTGCCATTTTGCCCCCTTGCCCTCTAACCCTCTTGCCATTTATTCATCAAATAGTTCACGCAATTGACGACGCCGACTGGGATGACGGAGCTTACGTAATGCATCGGCTTCTATTTGTCGCACGCGTTCCCGGCTAACCCCCAATGTTTTCCCAATTTGCGCTAGAGTAGCGGGATTCCCATCAAACAGACCAAATCTCAACTGAATGACCAGGGCTTCACGGTCTAAGAGAGTTTCAAGCACCTGTTCTATCACTTCCTTGCGCGCTGTTTTCAAGACTTCTTTTTCGGGCGAAGGCGCGGTATCATCGGACATAAGGTCTGCAATAGTACGCTCTCCTGGGGTTTCATCCAACGACATATCTAGCGAGATAATGTCTTGGGTACTCTGCAGCACTTCCCAAACTTTATTTTGGGACAAACCCAATTCCTTAGCTAACTCGACTAGTTCTGGTTGCCTATCAAAACGTTGCGAAAGATTCGATGCTGTCTGACGAAGGCGTCTCTTGCTTTCCGTAATGTAGCATGGTACGCGAACAGTGCGGCTTTGTTCATCCATAGCGCGCCGGATAGCTTGCATAATCCACCAAATAGCGTAAGTGCTGAATTTGTATCCCTTTTCGAGCTTGAACTTTTCTACAGCAGTCATCAGACCGATGCTGCCTTCTTGCATTAAATCCATGAACGAGAGACTAATGTTTTTGAAGGCATACTGTTTTGCCACGCTTGCAACGAGGAGTAAATTCGATTCTACAATACGCTGTCGTGCTGATTGCATACGCTCGACACCCATATTCAAGTCTGTCAGAATGTCTTCGAATCTGTCTTTAGGTAGCATTAACGCGAGCTTGCCAATGGAATCCATTTGCGTACTAATCGGTGCGGTACCAACAGTGAGTCGTTTAACTTCCACCACAAGTTTTTCTAACTCTGTTGACGTCAGCGCGGGCAATATCGGCGAGCCATCCCTGTTGCGATTTCTACGTCTTCTGGACCGACCAGGTTCTATGGCATTTCGTCCTGATTCACGAAGAATGTTGAGTGGCAATCGCTGTAGACCATGCCGTATTTGTGATTTACCTGCCTGGAATTCACTGAATAATTCTTGTTCCTCTTTAGACGTGAGTAAAGGCACACGGCCAATTTTTTGTAAATATCTACCAATCGCGTTATCAAAAGGGCTAAAATCAATATCATCGTCTTTATCATCTGATGGTTCCTGCTCGTCTTCTGATAGGAAAGGAAATTCCACAAGGTCAGAATTTTCAACAGCAAGTAACTCATCATTTTCTGTCTCTGTAAAAGATGTCTCTGTCAAGGAGAAAATATCACCTACCTTCCGATTCATTAAATATTGAGAGTCATTCATATCTATAACTGCCTCCTCAAGGATAGAATTATGCTATCGGGAGATGTTCCACATGTCCCGGTGATTGGTGTGGGTAGCAGGTTGAATTAACTAACTATAGAGCCGCAGATTTTCAGACCGCACTGATAAAAACTTGATGATTACACGGGTTTGGGTGAATATACCCCGTATAAGGGTATTCATGGAAAACCCCATAAACACTGACATTATCCAAAATCTGCGAAAGTATAGTAACTAACAAAGTAGTAATAATAATCATATTTTCGATTTCGCAGTATAGGTAATATTCTTTAGTATTCGCTACATCATCATCCGTTTTTATTGTCAAAGTTCATCATATTTGCATAATATTCTATCCGATAATTGTTAAAAAGCCAATTTGAGGTTATTATAACATTGGAATTTGGAAATATCAAGCTAAACGACAAAAATTATGTAATTATTTCGTCTTTTTGGAAAGAGAATTCATATTATGTGCGTATTCGACTCAATCGTTTACGTCATAACCGCCGGCGGTTTTTTATTAATTGAGATTGAATCAGTTCGATATGCGCGCGTGCAAAGTCTTCTATCTCATTTTGCTCTTCAGGGGCCAGTTCCAGCACTTTGTGATATTCGCTCAACGCTCCAAAAAGTTGCCCCGTTATTTCATAAGCTTCCGCGAGAACCCGATGAGGCAATGCCAGATTGGGCAGCATTCGTGCCACACGTTGAGCTATATTCAACATTTCTTGCTTTTGACGTTTTGGGTTCAACTGCATAGCTAGGTTCAATTTTACCCACGCATTTTCGGGATATTCTGAGTCTAAACGTCGTAATGCCTGTCGCGCTTTTTGCGTTTCGGATTCTGACAGTAACCTTTGCACTCTTACGATAGCGCGTTCCCATTTGTCATCCAATTCATTTATATGCCTCTCGACATACCGGTCAAAATATGGCTGCATTTCGCCTTCAACAAGACCTTGGTATGATTGAATATGAGATTGTCGTTGCTGTTCTTCCCTTTCCAATGCAGCTTCCCGCGCCTCCACTTTGCAGGTACATAATTCCAGATGCTTTTCGCACACAACATCCTTGCAGTTTGCGCATACTATTTTACAGTCACCGCAAAAGGGTTCGCCACAAACCGCGCAATTTGCCAGTCCACATCCCAGACACGTATAAATTTCGCATTGGCTGCATGCTTCAATACAATCAGCGCAACCAATATGGCTGCAACGATAGCATAATCGTACTTCAGTAGTCCCCTCATTGCACTGTTCGCAGACGATGGGGTCAATGGTGTTTAACATCAGATTCCACACGACATATAAGTCGCGTTCAGTCTTGCCGCGCTTGATGTGGAATTTACCACGAACTTTGTATTGAGAAATCAAAAGTCCATTAAATAGTAAGACCGAGGCGGAAAGCCGATTTTTGTCCTCCAACTCTCTCAGACGCCTTTGTTTGTCTATCTCGTTTACTTCCAGCTTTTCGTTAAACATATTCTCTTTCTGTGGGTCATCTTTTACTTTCCCGCTCTTTTCCTTCAATTCTGATGCTAACGTTTCGTAATATTCTTCAACCTGTTTCTTTTCGCGCTGTAGCCGTTGTTTCAAAGCATCCTCAAGTTCTTGTATCTTCGGCTGGATGCGTTCCTCCAAATACGCAGCAGCCACCTGATATGCTTCATAAATGGAATTCCGCTCCTCTGATGGATAACCGATATCGGGTTTATCTATTAGTACAGTGGATTCGAGAGCACTTGACATTGCTTCATCGACTAAATTCGTGTTCAGGTTGACAAGGACTTTGAATACCTCTTCAATCTTATCGTCGGAGATGTATGACACCTTAAAGTTGAATAGCGCGTAGTGATATAGCATCGGTATTGCGGCTAAAAAAGCACCTTTGCAGCCTTTAAAAATGATTTTGCCGCGCAACTTCTGTTCAATGCCCTGGATATTAACCTCACCACTTGAGATGTGACGTGTGCCTGCCAATCCTTGCTGGCGGGCTATGTGTGTTAATCTGTCTAAAAAGTAACTGCCATAAGTTATAAATTCTGCGTCTTCATTCCGCTTCGCTACATCAAAGTCGAATGCCAATTTAAAATAGCTTTCGCCCTCAAAATAATCGGTTAACTCATCGGGAATCAGAACCTCTGCATAGTTATAACTCGGAAATTCTATTAACGCTCCAATGTCATTCAGACAGTTAGTGGCGAAATTGCGAATACGCACAACATCTCTCTCTTCGTTCATTACCCGTTCTCCTTATTAATTCCCCATTATCAAATAATTTCATCTGTGGATATAGGTTTGAAGGCTTTTCTAAATCCTTCGCGCATTCAAGCGAAACTTCCACTTCACCAGGATTTGGCCAGATAAGAGCTAGATCTTTTGTATATTTATAGTCGGAATAAGAGCTGGAAATATCGTCACATTCTCTGAATTGAGCAAGACGCTCTTTTATCGCGCGGACATTTCGTGAATCTAATTCGATGGAAATAGAATTTCTGCACAATTGTTCGGCAACAACTGGCGTTGTACCAGTTCCAGCGAATGGGTCTAAAACGAGGTCACCTGGATTTGTCGAGGAAAGCAAAATTCGCGTTAATAATTGAACAGGAGATTGCTGTTTATGGAATCGACTTCCATCATCTTTGCGAAGCGGTTCATCTCCAGCAAAATAGCCGGATGTTAACTCTCTAATGTCATCCCAAATGTCAGTAACATAAATCCCATTCTCCCGCTTGTGTTTGTAACTGAGAAGCAACGGCGGGTCAATACGCAGTCGGTGAAACACGCGTGGCTTTCGTCCCTTGGTTGCAAAAGCTATAATTTGATATTGTTTGCCAAACCGTATAGTACTTGGGACAGCGGATGTTTTCTTCTTCCATATAATGAAATTCTGAAATTCCCAACCTGTCTCACGCAAACACCGAAGAACGTGTTCTGAGTTTTTCTCACGTTGCATAAAATAAATTGCGCCGCCAGAAGATGTTAGTTCATAAACTTTTTCAATAATCTCCTTCATCCAGTTCCAATATTCATCGGAAGAAAGATTATCATCATGTTTGGCATAATACTTATTTTGATTAAACAGCGGGTCAAGAAAAATCAGGTTAATCTCCTTAAAAAAATCAATCTCTTGAAGCTTTTCCCTATTTAATTCAGCTTCACAATCGCCTTGTATAATTTTAAAACTCATTGACATACCTCACAGATTTCGGAATTCGGATTTCGGAATTAAAAAAGAAGGCCACGAAAGGTCACAAATCCAAATTCCGTTCACCCCTTTGCCTCCTTGCCTCTTAGCTACCTTGCTTTCTCTACGCATGGAAATAATCCCCAAATAATCGGTTATCGTATTCTTCAGTGCGGATGTATTCCTGTTTAGCGGCAATTAGTTGGTCGCCCAGGGATTCCACTTGTTGTTCTAATTCTTTCTGCGTTTGGGAACGAATCCAAATTTCATAGATTATTTCCGAAAAGTCGCGTTGCTCTTTTATATTGCCCAGAATCATGTCCAATTCCCCAATGACCAACTCAAACATATTGATTTTTACATCTAACAGGTGGAGAATATATGCTTCGATAGTATCTTCGGCGGCGAAATTAAAGATTTCAACTTCGCGTGTTTGCCCAACGCGATGCACTCGTCCAATGCGCTGTTCGATGCGCAAAGGGTTCCACGGCAGGTCATAATTCAACACGGCATTACAGAATTGCAGATTGCGTCCTTCTCCGCCAATTTCGGTACTCACTAATACCTGCGCGTCCTTTTGAAATGCTTCGACCGCCTGGTCTTTCTGCGCCACGCTCATGCCTCCCATGAATTTAGCGAAGGGAATTCCATTTCCAGAAAGTACATCGCAGATATGTTCCAGCGTTTTTATGAATTTAGTGAATACAATGATTTTATCCTGATGCGCATGGATAATTTCTAATAACGCTTCTGTTTTGGCGCCTGTTTGAATCTGCCGAGCCTTCTCTATCAACTGCGTGAGGATTTTGTGTCCATCGGAATTTAAACTCTTATTCTGACACATTTTCTCTAAAGTCGGTAGAACCGCATGTGTACTGCTGCCTATCTCTTCTTGTAGTAATCTGAGCGTGAACAACCCCGCGCGTTTCTTTTGGTGTTCATATTCAAGATACTGCTGTTTGATGAACTCTGTCAATCCGTCATATACAGCGCGTTCATCGGAAGTCAATTGAAGCGGAATTGTTCGGGCGTGGCGCGGGGGCAATCGCACTTGTGTGAGGCTGCGGGTATTTCGTATCATAACATCATTGAGCAATTCACGTAGGCGTTGCGTGTTTTTGGGCGTGAACCGGTCACCGCGCTGCGTAAACGTACGTTTGAATTCACTAACGGTTCCTAGTTGTCCCGGTTTCAGCAATGTAATCATGTTGTATAACTCTTCCAGGCTGTTCTGAATCGGTGTCGCCGTCAACAACAACATATACTTTTTTTTCAAACTGTTGACCATCTTCCACGTTTGCGTGGTGCGATTTTGCAGGCAGTGTGCCTCATCTACTATGACCATATCGAATGGTGTTTCAGCCAACATCTCTGCGTGTTCTTTTCGCCTGGCGAGGTTGATAGACGCGATGATGCGAGGAAACTCCCGCCATGCCTTTGTACCCATAGATTTGAAGGCGTCATCCTCATTTAATATAAAGTCTATGTTAAACTTAGAGGACATTTCATCTCGCCATTGCGTTGTTAGCGAAGGCGGGGTGAGAATCAAAACTGTGCGCGCCAATCCTCGCAAAACATATTCTGATAAGATTATGCCTGCCTCAATAGTTTTGCCCAACCCAACTTCGTCGCATAGCATCGCTCTCCCTCTAAAACGGTTGAGCACTTTCAGCGCGCTTTGTATTTGATACTGATATGAGATAAGTCCTTGCGCCATCTGCATAGACAGCAAATGGTCAAATCCCCGCACAACAGTGAATTGCTCCGCCTCCGTATGCAGAGATATCAATGCCGGCTGCTCAAATTGCCCTGCGTGAAGGCGTTCCAGAACTAATTGATTGCGCTTATGGTAAAAGACCTGCGGATGTGAGGCAGATTGTTGGAATAACTCGTCGGGGATTTCCTCGTTCTCTTCTTGTGTTTCGTCAATGTATTCTTTCATAGGACCTATTACTACAACGAGACTTTGAAAACTGGTGAGTTGTGAATAATTGAAACGTGTTGCGTGTTCCGTGTATCGTCTAATTAGCAGGATTATTAACTTGACAATGTTAAATTAGAAATCAAGGGATTTGGGTGTTGGGGGTTTGGGGTATTGGGGTAATGAGGAATGCTCCAACACCCCAACACTCCATTACCCCAACACCTCGATACCCGTAGAACCTTGAGTTACAAGGAAATGTAACATTGTCAAGGTAAGTAAGTTTAAGAAAAGATATTGAACGTTGGGATGGCGGAAACGCAGTAGCCATCAGGTTTTTCTAATTCGTAATTCGTAATTCGTAACTCGTAATTCACTTAACTCAATGCGTCTTTTAGAGATGCGTGAATCTCGGATAAACGCTTGGGATTATCAATCTTATATTTGTTTTTGTTTTGAATATAAAACGTGTCAACCGCACGGGAACCTTCTGTGGAGATTTTCGCCAGATAAATATTCACCTGCATTTCATAAAGCGTCCGTGAAATTGCATACAGCAAGCCAATTCTATCCTGTGCTTGTATATCAAGGATAGTGTACATATCGGATTCGTCATTATTGATGGTGATTTGAGGGGCGAATTGTGAGTCAATAGATTTGTGGCATAACTGCGCCATCTGTGTCCTGATTGCATTGGGATAAATTGTACTATCCCGAGAATCGGGGTCGAAGGCGCTGATGTCGCTCTCACCCAACATGACCATTTTCAACGTCGCCTCAATCTGCTGGCATGTTCTCGAATTGATGCTCTGCCCTGATTCGCCTTCCGTAACATTGAATATATCCAGCGCAATTCCATCTTCTCGTGTATTGACCTGTGCGCTGAGAATATTAATCCCGTGAAGTATTAGTACGCCTGTAATTTTGCAAAATAATCCCAATGTATCGCGTGCGCATACGGCTATTTGAGAAAAATTGTGTGTTGTGGCGATGGGATACACCAGAGGCGTATCCGATAATTTTTCAATCAGCAGAATATGTTGCACAATTTCATGCGGAATATGCGATAACAGTTGGTTTTTGGGCATGGTGCGAAAATGTTTGTGTATGCATTGAACATCAACTGTCTGATTCGCTAAATTGATGACAGCGTTCTCCAATTCCGCTAGTCGAAGAGAATCTGTGTCATATTCACCCTTCAATAATTGGCTTGTTCGAACATATAATTTCCATAGCAATGTCGAATTCCAATCATTCCAGACACTCTGCCCGACCGCGCGCATATCAGCGAAGGTGAATAAATATAGCATTTTCAATTGTGTTTCATCAACCACTAACGTTGCAAAACGCTGAATGACCATGCAGTCATCTAAATCACGCTGCCGCGCTATCCTGCTCATTTGCAAGTGATTATCAATAAGGCATAACACAGTATCCACATCGGCAGCATCCAATATTCCCCAACGTTCTAAGACTGCTTGTGCAGCCTGACAACTTTTGTAGGCATGTCCGCCTTCCCCTTCAATACCTACGCCAATATCATGCAGTAGTAGCGCCAATCGGAGCAATTCGGGTTTATCTACCTCACGCAGTATTGCGAGTAAATGCTCAGCATTCGGTAATTTTGATAATGTTAATTCATCAAGATTTTCAACGGCTAACAGTGAATGTTCATCAACGGTATGTTGGTGATATATCTCATCTCGCGTGAGATTTCGAATAGCACCAAATTCTGGAATGTATACATCCAATACACCTAATTCATGCATCCGTCGCAACGTCGGTCCTATATCGCGGCCGCGCAAGATGTTCAATAACTGCGCCGGGCTGTAATCACAATCTGCCGATGAATATATATCAACTGAATCGTTTTTCAATTTGCCCTCTTGCCCTCGGAATTCGGAGTTCGGAATTCGGAAATCCCCCTAACCCCCTTTTTTTGAAAAGCAAACAAAGGGGGAACGTTTCGGAATTAAAGAAAATTCATTCCGCCTACCTGTGCTGACCTGTCTGCGTGCAACGCACAGGCAGAAGGCAGGCAGGCATTCCGCATTCGAGTAACCCTCTTGCCCCTTTGCCCTCTTGCCCTTTCACCACTCGTCACTCACCTTCCAATTGCTTCAAATATTTTCGGGCGTCGGAATGTTCAGGATTAATTTCTAATACTCGTTGAAAATTTTCAGCAGCCGTCTGTAAATCATCTAACTCTGCATGGATAAGCCCCAGGGCATAATGAGCATCTTCATATTCAGGTTCGAGTGCGATGGTCGCGTGAAACTCTTCAGCAGCCCGATGAAAATACGCCGCTGCTGACTCTTTTTTATGTCTGCTTTTGTTTTTTACAGCTTCTTTGTAATACTGGCGTCCTTTATCAAAGTGAATATCTGCGGGCGCTGAAAGCACATTCTGTCCAACTAACAATAACATTCCTAACAACACCGGTGTGGCAAACAACACTAACTTTGCTTCCAGCAAAAAGTTTTTGTATCGTTCCGCTTTCATACCGCCGGAAGACAGATAGTCTATAAATTCAATGCGACGGACAATAGAAGGATGGGTGTGTAGTATTTCAAACAACTTCTTCATCGTGCGAGGAATATAATTGATAGTGGCCAGCTTCCACAGCGCCTGTTTGAAAATTTCTGGTTTTCCCGTTATCTCAACAGCGTATAAATCTGCTTGGCGCTCGAATTTGCGGGAGAGATATCGAAAGAGCAAAACAAAATATATATAAAAAAAAGCAATCGTAATCATCGCGTTTGCGATGGGACCACTGCCGACAATTCTGGTTAATAGCGGCCCTATATATCCATAAAATAACGTGTAGCATGCAAAATATGCGAAGGAGAAAGCTAGATAAATGTGGATATGTCGGTATCGGATATGCCCAAATTCATGAGCCACAATAGCTTCTATCTCTTCATGCGAAAAATTCGCCAACAGATAATCCGTCACGAAAATACCTCGGGAACTCGGGAGAAGCCCAGCAACGCCAGCATTCGCAATCTTGGCGCCACCTGTCTGCCAAACAAATATGTTTTTGTATTTGATGTTGTGTCGCGAAGCTAAACTCTGAATCCGATTGTTTAACTCATGGTCGCCTAACGGTTTCGCGGGCCAAAGAAACCGCATCAGCAGAGGAGCTTTTATGTATGCAATAACAATTAGCATAACCAATAGAAATATCGTCAGATAAGCATGTTCGATAAAAAGTATTCGGAGAGGTAGCGGAGTTTCCTCGATTATATCTAATATTGCGAGATACAAAAATATAGGTATGATAGGTAGAGACATTATTTTTGCATTGAATGAAACAAATTCACGTCGATTCCACTGTGTTAATCGGACCCGACGGTCTAATTCATATTGTGATATGCGAATCAGCAATATGCCTAAAATCAGAGGCATTATCACAAACAATCGCCGCGTATACTGAAATTTCCATACAGTAAGTCCTTGGTCAACGAGAAGGGGAAGGTTAAAATAATGGACTTCGATAACGAATGCTGCCAACATAATGATTTCAAAGCTAAAGAAAACTTGTTTCAAGAGGTATAGTTGCTTGACGCGCGCTTCCATCTCATCCGATAGACGTTTTGTCGCGGCAATTCCGAGAATGTATGCAATAATCGCAGGCAGGAATGTGAACACTATCGTTATCGATATCGTCAATGGCAACTCAACGTTGACATCACCAGGACTTCGATTGAATGAAAATAGAAACACCAGGCCCGCTATTAAAATGATACTAATTTGCCACATGAAAATGTCTCCCTGTAAAAGGGTTAAAAGGCAAGAGGGCAAAGGGGCAAAAACCCGGAAAGCCGGACAACCGGACAACCTTTAGGTTGAGTAGGCGAAGCCGTATCGAAACCAGAAAGCCGGCAAAAAACATGGAAACTACGCAGAAGGTGTCAAGGTATCATCGCTTTAGAATAACGAGTGTCGGGTATCAAGTGAATTATCTAAAATTCCATTCATCAGTTGCATATTTCGTCTGTGCGAGGTGGTTTGCCATAGCGATTTCCGACGGACTCAGTGGTTCCGGTGCCAGTTTGATGTTCAGAGTAGTTTCAAATCCTGATACGATAGCATCTACAACTTCTTTCTTAGTCACATTTTTTGAAATCTCTGTCTTGATGGCAATAGATGTAGCGCTTACAAACTGGGACATTCTAGTTTGTTTGGAAACGAGGTTTGTCACCTGTTCCGGCGGCATATCAAATGCAATGTATCCTTGATGAAGCATCACCCCCTGTTTTCTGCGTTGAGCCGCTCCCGCAACTTTTTTACCAGCGATAAGTATATCATATTTGGTGGGATTCGTTAAACAGATATTCTTAGCGGAAGCATCGTTGCGGAGGTGGTCAAAATAGTGTTCTGCGACAATATCCAGTTGCCGCAAGCCTGCGATAATACACTGACTTATGACATGGTAAGATTCGAGTGTATCCTTGGGTATCAGTGAATCTGATAGTGGCACCGCGATCGAATAAGTCACATCCCAGCCGTGAATAACTGTTCCACCCCCCGTCGGACGGCGAACCAATTCGATGCCATGCTCGCGGCACTGCGGCACATTAACCTCTTCGGCGATTTTTTGAAAATACCCAAACGAAAAGGCCGGACGCGTCCAGCTATAGAATCGGAGGGTCGGCAATGTCTTATTTTTTCGCAAGGCAGTACTCGCGCAAAAATATAAAAGTGCATCCTCCGTCTGATGCATCATCACAGCTTCATCTATCGCCATATTCATCGTAGCATTATTATTTGTCTGTAATAATCTCCAGATAGTGTTCATAATTAAGCGTATCTTTTAAAAAGGTTATTGTGGTGAACAATGATATTCCTTAGCGTTCATCGTGTTTTTTAGATCTTTCAGACACGCCCTTACTATAAATGAAGTGCAGCGTGTTCTACTCCACATAGAATTGCTTCAACAATTCCCGTTGTTTAGGGGTGAGTTTTTCAGGAAGCGTAACATTAACCTTCACGTATTGGTCCCCACATCCTCCTTTACCATCGTTTTTTAGAATACCCATCCCCACCATTTTCAATTTTTTTCCTGGTTGGGTATATGGCGGAATGACCAGATTAACTTCCTCTCTGACCGTCTCTATCCTTGCCTTTGTTCCCAATATTGCATCCACAAAATTAATATTAATTTCACAGTATATATCATAGCCTTTTCGTATAAAAAAGTGGTGTGGCTCGACCCGAACAATTATGTATAAGTCACCATTTGGCCCGCCATATTCTCCCAATTCACCTTTGCCCTGATATCGAATACGCGTACCATCTGCAACACCAGGCGGAATTTTGAGGGGGATTTTTCGTGAAAATCGAATTACGCCGCTGCCATTACAGGTGGTACAAAAACGTGATGTCTGAATACCTTTACCTGAACAACGTGGACAGGTACGTTTAGCGCTACCCCCCTCTTGTGTAAGATTAATCGTGCCTGCGCCCTGGCAGAGGAGACAAATTTGATATTCTACCTTAGGACACGTACCGCTACCATGACAATTTTCGCATGTTCTTGTGGAATTAGTAGTGAACGCGACTTGGCACCCTGTAGCCGCTTTATCAAACTGAATAGCGATTTCATGCGTAATATCTCTGCCGCGGCGGGGTTTATAGCGCGTGCGCGCCTTGCGGTCCCATAAACCACTAAAAAAATCCCCAATGATATCATCGAATGAATAACCGCGTTTTTTTGGCTGTCGCGACTGTGGGGATTGCACAGTATCGTAAGATGTGTTGAATCCCTTATCAGTTTGATGCGTCGCTGTCGATTTCCATCGGAATTTGCGGTCATATTGCGCACGCCGCGCGTCATCGTTAAGCACGTTATACGCTTCGGTAACCTCTTTGAATCGCTCTTCCGCAACTTTATCACCCGGATTTTTATCCGGATGATATTTAACAGCCAATTTCCGAAACGCCTTTTTTATCTCTGCCGTCGTAGCGTTTTGTTTAACTTTTAAAATGTCATAATAATTAGATTGTTTCGCCATGGGCTCACCTTAGCAATAAATGCACATACAAATTATCTCACGAAAACACGGGTATGTCAAGAAAAACTTCCAGTAAAAGGGGTAGATTAGGAAAAGACGGTTTTTCGCCATTTTCCGCCAGGGAGTTTTTGTTTCATACACTACGTACCCACCTCTGGGGTTGTTTTTTCTTCTCCTTCCGGTGCATCTTTTGATGGAGCACTGCCTTTGAATAAAGTCATCTGTTTGAGAGCCGCAATCATAAGTTTCAGGAAATTTCCCTGATCTAACCCCCCAGTTCGACGTAAATCCATAGCACCAATGATAGTAACAAACAACAATCCGCCGATGACCACGATGGGCAGAACATGCCAGGGTACCTTGGCCCCAATTACGGCAATTAACCCCATAATGGTGATACCTACCAGGGACAAGCTCAACATCCAAGGACTTATTTTACCTTCGCTTGGAGTTGCATCTGATTTGCTCGGTTCAGGAGAGGGTTGTTTTAGTTCGGGTTTTTCATCCCACGCGCGTTTTTCCAGTCGTTCCCGACGCCCTCGTTTGGGTTCAAGGCCGTCGAGTAGTTGTTTGACACTGATTTTTTTACTCAATCCTTCGGGGATATAGTGCGTTTCGCCTAAGTCTTCCAGGTTCAATAAATGTTTGTAATCAACCACAATCTCCGGGTTGTCGGGCAAAGAAACTTTTTCTACCGCTTCAATTCTAGGAATGGTTTTATGAATAGAGTCAAACTGAAAGCGGATGATGGCTAGAAAATTGCGCCGTCTGCCTTCCGGACCCCGGATCCAAATAAAAATCTTTCGGTCCGCGATATCCGCTTTGACCAAAGCTTCGTTTTCCTCATGCGCCAGCATCACGCCGGTGCGCCAGTAGGTGTTCTGGTGAATATAAGAGTGCATGCGTACAATAAAACGTGAAATGATGCTTCCGGGCAGTACATTGTAATGGTATTGAAAAGCCAGCGCGCCGTGCCAGTCACCGGTATACGGTTCTTCTTTGTTTAGCAAATCGGGAATTAAAAACTTTCGATCGATAAATCCCTCAAAATCGAAACAGAGTTCAAATTTGCGCATCATATCAATAATAAATAGATGTCTATCCCTGGGATATTTCCCACTGTCTAAAATTCGATTGAGCTGTTGTATTTCCAAAACCCCCTTGCTTTGAAACAATTCATTGGAATTTAAAATCTTATAGACGCCGTCCGTGACCCATTCGGGGTTTAAGATATTTGTGTCCTCCAGCCGGGGGGCATCCTGGAAATTCAACACAACGCCCAAATCATGCAGAAATCCGACAAGAGTGCGCTGGCTGGTCTCGTCGATAACATTTTCCTCAAGACACATACGCACATACTCAGTATAAGGAATGTAATCTTGTTCCATTTTTTCCAACCGGGTTTTGACAGAAAGCCAGGTGAGTAGCAATTGGTCGTGGATGTGCTCTAGCGCGGCGGCCTCCCTAGCGATGAGGGTTTTCAGTTCATCAATGCCTTCGCCAGTCTTGCAGGAGGTTTCGACAAAAGCTTTGATGTTCTCGTATTTGTTTTGAAGACCACGCCGGTCTATGTCAAGTGGATGCTGGTCTATTTTATTGCCAATGACAATGATGGTGCAATCACCGCTAAAGCTCTGGATAATCTTGAGCCAATATTCAAGCCGGTTCTCTCCCTCGTCCAGGCGAGCGTCCAATACGAGTAGATAGAGGCTACGCCTGGTAAGAAAGAATTGATGCGTGGCATGCATAATTTCTTGCCCTCCAAAATCCCACAAATTGAGCTGGATTTCCTGGTCATCAACTGATACCTGCCACGGTTTAATGTCAATACCATCTGTCTTATTTTCATGAGGGTCAAAGCCGTCCTCCACCAGCCGCTGGACCAGCGAAGTTTTGCCCACGCTGCTCTGCCCAACCAGCAGCATCTTAGCTTCATTCAATTGCCTTCTCTCACCCACCTCGTGTTGCAAATAATAATTGATAATGGCAGCCGGGTCATATACCTCTTCTATAATTTCTAGCGGGATAGGAAGTGGGTTGTCTCTGAGGTCAAGCACTCTCAGATTGGTCAGTTGACCGATTTCCCGAGGGAGTTTGGCCAGTCGAGTGCCGTGGAGGTAAAGTTCTACCAGATTAGTCAGTTGAACGACTTCTGGAGGGAGTTTGGTCAATGGGGTGCCGTGGAGGTCAAGCGCTACTAGATTGGTCAGTTGAACGACTTCTGGAGGGAGTTCGGTCAGTCGGGTGTTGCTGACGTAGAGCCCTCTCAGATTAGTCAGTTGACCGGTTTCTGGAGGGAGTTTGGTCAGTGGAGTGTTCCGGAGATAAAGCTTTTCCAGATTGGTCAGTTGACCGATTTCCCGAGGAAGTTCGGTCAGTGGGTTGCCGCGGAGGTCAAGCGCTAGCAGATTAGTCAATTGACCGATTTCCCGAGGGAGTTCGGTCAGTTGTTCTAATTCAAGATTAAGTACTATCTCCTTGTTTTTAGCGGATTGCTTAATAATTTGAAGAAGTTCTTTATTTGTCATCGGCAAACCTCGTTTGTAAATTGAAAGAAATTAAGCTTTGCGGTCAACAACGACCACAGGCTTTTTGCTTTTCTATCTTTCAATTCCTGAAAATAGAGCGTGGGGCAACTTATCAAATTTCCGAATTACCCAATAATCTAACCGCGCTTTCTGTAAACTGCACCGCTGCTTCTGATGCTAGTTTGCTGGAGCGCGCGAACATTGTTTCATATCCGCCTTCCTCAAAGGCTTTGACTGTGGGAACATAACCGACATAGTCATTAGCTAATTCCACGACGAAAGTATGTGTGAATGACGATTGATGTTTGATGTCCAGACCAATCTCGACAAACATTTCTCCGGGAAGAGTAACGATAGCTAAATCATTTATCGCAATCACTTGTACCTCGGTTTCGATTTCCGGCTCCATCTCCGCCAGGAACAGCAATTCCCGCGCGTAGGTCTGGTCTCGGTTGAGCGGCTCCGACGCACTTGCCATTATCTCTCGCGCTTGTTCTACGTCTGCGGGAGTAATCGGACGGATTGCGATATTCAATTTCTCGCGGGCGGCCGCTAATCGGCATTCGGAGGAAAAACGCAGATGTTCCGATATGCTGAAGACATCCGCCGCGAGAATCTCGGCAACGTGTTTAGCGTGTTCGTAACCTCCTGTGCGAGTAGGACGATTGTTGACATCAATGTTGTTGATGTCCCCGCAACATCCGTTAGCAAGTATCGCTACGAATTGTTCCTGGTGCATCCGCTGAATGGCATCAGCCCAAAGTGCAAAAGTTTCAAATCCTCATAGGTAGACTAAAAACACGGGCTGCCACCAACATAGTGCAAGGCAAAATTCGTAAATAACGCAATTGTCCCACCATCGTTGTCAACGTGGAATATCACAGCGTTCTTCGATAATCTCACGCGCGCGATTGACATATTTGGCGTCCAGCACGATTAAATCACATACGACCAGAGCTACTTTTGTATTCCCGTCGTCTAACACTAACGCTTTTGCATGCAAATCATCCAGCACATCTACCGCTTTACGGTCTCGAAAAGACCCAGCCAGCGATACCCCTAACAGAGGGGTAATGACACTTTGCGCCGCACCTGCTTTTAATGTATTGCTCATCTTATCCTCCTGTTTCTCAATAAACGGAGATTTGGTAATTTGGATAAACGGAAATTAGGTAATTGATAACTTGTGCTAGTTTTTTAGTCAACACCCACCGCTCAAACATTTCTCCAAAGGTATGTCATCTGCTGCGCAATCTGCCAATACCCCAACCCCCGCGCCAGAGCTTGCGATGCAACATTGTCCGGTTCCGTCCAGTAAATAGGCACATCACCATCCCGGAGAATCAACTCCGTGACATACGAGACTAAACGTTTACCCAACCCCTGACGGCGATAAGGCGTCTCGGTATAGAGTCCGCCTATCGACCTCACCCGACGCTTGGAGCCTACCGCCGGAGTAAAAGGAATACTACCGAGAGAGGTAACCGCTTTCCCATCACGCACAATCCCGAATATCCGGATTTCCTCCCCCATATACTCCCAGTGAGGTTGTCTTTCGCAACCTTCAAACAGGCCGGCATCAGCTGCCGTCAACTCGACAACCTCCTCGCCTGCCGCTGGGCAGAAACGCTCAGGCGACACAGTGAAATAGAGGACATCCTCCCTTCGAGACACTCCAGGCAATGCCTCGAAATACGCTTGGATAAGGGGACTAAAAATACTGAAGCGGCCCAACTGTTCCGATGGAAGATTTGCTACTATCGCTTCCACAGCGGAAGCATCCTTGGCATCTATCCGAACATCGTAGTCACAGCCAGGGTCAAAGCCCGGCGCTCTGTCCTCTACCGGTACCTTCTTTTGGTTGAGCATGTAGGCGACACCGACTATCTGATGACGACGCCGACAGGTCAGCACAGTTTCCCAGACTTCATCCCTTTGAAGAGCATCGAACACACTCCAAATAAGCCAGGCGTTTTCTGCCAGTCCCTGTCTGTCCAAGAAAGCGAAAATGTTCTCAAAGTTTGAACGTGATGCAATTGAAATTATGTTTTGTGCATTCATCATTTACCGAAATAATAATTGAGAAACAAAAACCGGGATGGCTTCGCGCACTTGCCATTTTGCCATCTCGCCATTTTACATATCCTGTTCTACAACAATCCCACTCAAAGCCCAATAGTTTTGCTTTGTTATATCGCTCGTTCGCTTCCACGTTGTGTAAATAACCTGCGTCAACTGCTCATCGGTAACATCAACGGTGTAGCTGCGTTCGGTGGTAGTATTCCCAGACGGGAGAACGAGATGTTTGATGATTTTCTTTTCGTTCGCTATCAAATTGACCTCATGAGAACCGTCGTGTCCGGAGCTAAAATAACACGTTACGCGATAAGTTCCATTCGGCAGGTCAATGCGAAATGCCGCGTCCGCAGTATCCCAAACATAGTCGCGATAAGGCTCAGAAATGTCTGCCGCGCCCTGCCGGTCATTTCCGGGTGAACCTGTTACCCAGCCGTATTTTCCGCTTACATATCGTGTGTCTTTGCCAATAGCGCGATAATCCTCTGCTGTTTCGAGCCCATTAGCTTGCATATCCAGTCGAAGGCTAAGTCTACCATCGTCTGCTTTGTCCCAATCGCTCAAGTCAGGTTCCGCTTGCTTTAACCGGAAGAGTTTCAAACGTTTGGTAAAATGGATTAAATTATATTTTTCTTTATATCCATCTAAATCTTTTGTATCTTCAGGATAGCCCCACGCCAAAACGTAGTCGGAATCTCCCCGCTGATAAGGTGCCCAATTAACGGGAAAATATGAACAGCCTGCTTCGTAATCATCAAGATATGCGATATCCTTTGTCAAACCGTAGTAACAAGGAGAATGTAGAAACGGTCCCACGTATTTCAACTCCCCAAGAGATTCGGAATAAGTCGCGCTTGCTATGCGGATAGAAAAGGTGGAATGTGGTTCGACCAGTTTGGTAGCAGATGCTTGTTCTGCAATTTCCGGTTGCAAAAGGGCATATTCATAGCAATGCCTTCCTAAGTTCGTCAAGGATAGGATTATCAGCCCCGCTCCGAATATATATCGGAGGGGCTTATGAAACGCGACAAACCAAGCAACTAAAAATAGAGGGGCGTAAATATAAATTCTATCGCTTACCCAACCTCCGCCGCATTGTCCTCTTGGTGATTTGAAAAACATCACAGTGAAGATAATGCACAACAACAGAAAGATATCTCTCTCAATGAACCATTGCCGCCTCCAAATTCGGTAGACGAGCGTTGCAAATGCAGCCGCGAAAAGCAAGCCCAACAGAAACCGCATCACCCCAATGTGCCAATCTGTGTAAGAAACGAAGACGAGCATATCCCAAAAGAACTTTTTTGCCCATGCTATCCCAGTAAACGAACCGCCAGTCGGGTCGCGGCTGGCGAGATAGTATTCCAGCCCGATAGCATAATCGAGCAATGTGTAACCACCAAATTTCCCCAATGCCTTGGCTTGTTGAAAAATTTCCCGCGATATGGC
>SDBU01003836.1_pt1 | contig 18878 bp, 47 predicted proteins | sample 2277071 | NCBI WGS metagenome assembly SDBU01 (sample SAMN10397929, study PRJNA504765) | marine sediment metagenome | isolation source: marine sediment core GS08_GC12, 126 cmbsf | place: Arctic Ocean: Gakkel Ridge, Loki's castle | collected 2008 | reverse complement strand
CTCCTATCACCTGTCGCCTGTGAACCACTCCTATAACCTGTCGCCTGTGAACCACTCCTATCACCTGTCGCCTGTGAACCACTACTATCACCTGTCGCCTGTGAACCACTACTATCACCTGTCGCCTGTGAACCACTCCTATCACCTGTCGCCTGTGAACCACTCCTATAACCTGTCGCCTGTGAACCACTCCTATCACCTGTCGCCTGTGAACCACTCCTATAACCTGTCGCCTGTGAACCACTACTATCACCTGTCGTGGAATTTTCTTTTTTGAATTTAACTTTTGAAAATATAAATTTTATTCCCGCTTCAATTATTGATTTTAAATTAATTTCGGCTTTGATAGTGATTTTGGAAGATGCTATTTTGGTATCTGAAGTATCGCTATCAATAGCTCCACTTGCTTCACATTCGGCAAACCGGCTTTCTTCTGGCGAATAATAACCAAATATATCTAAAGCATTTTCGCAACTATGAAATCCGCTATTAGCACATCGGATTGGCTTGCCTTTGGTTTCATAAGTTTCCCCTATTTCATATTGAAATGGTTTGTTTCCGGTGGGGTCGCATTGTAACTTTTTATCAAAGCCTTTATAGGTTACTATTGGTTTTTTTGTTTTCATTTTAGTATTCATTGGTTATGTAACTCTTTTTTAAAATACTTCGCAACTTTCAACGCAGCCATTTAACTTTTCGTTTGAAAATAAATGCAGTTGGGTATCTTTAAGTTTTGATAATTTGAAAATATCATCAACCGTTTTATTTCCTCTGTAAAAATTGAAAGGTGGTTTAAGGTCAATGTTTCTCGGATTAAAATTGCCGTATTTTATTGTCATTTCTTTCCACCAGTCAAAACTTTCGGGTATTCGCTTTGCGTTTCTACATAATCGTTTCATGTCTTTTTTCCAGCAATTATCACAATTACCCTCGTCCTCATGTATTTCTAACTGAAAGTTTTGCCTACTCCACCACTGCAATATTTCAAATTTGACTTTCGGGTGCATTGAAACGAAGGGATAGATTATTTTATTCTTCCTGTAATTTTCGTTCATTCTGTCAATTTCGTCATTTCTTATGCCGATAGCTTTATAAAAATTAGCCCATCCGATACTTTTTAAATAACTTTCAATCGCTTTTCTTTTTAACTGGTCAGAACAAAACGGTGCTTTAGTTGTGGGTATTCCTATCCTTGCTATCATTGCCTCAAAAGGTTCACCTTTTCGGGATGCCGTTTTAAAATTAACTTGCCTGTGTAATACCTTCCACCCCTTCCCTTTGTCGCTTGGAATTGCCTCAACCCAAACAATCGGGATATTCCATTTATCAGAACATTGCTGAATAAATACCAATGTCCCCTCAACCTCTTTCCCCGTGTTAGCAAATACTGTAATTAGTTCGTAATCGTTCTGTAAATTCTTATAGCACCACCAAAGCATATAAGCCGATGTTCTACCGCCTGAAAAAGAAATTAATAGCTTTGTCATCTTTTTTAAAATTTTGACATTACTGTTTTGGTTTTGCCCGATAACCTCAATATCATTTTTATTAATTCGTCCCGAACTTTTGAATTTGCGTGTTTCCAAGTTACCAAAATCCTTTTGTGATTTTCTAATTCGTCCCCGTATTTATGTTTAATCCAATTCCATTTGTTTCTGTGATTGTCCGAACAAAAATCACTTTCTCTGCCATAAAATAAATCACCGCATTGTTTACAGCTTTTCATGTTCCTTTATTTCAGCGACTAAACCCCTCTCCATTTCCTTACATTCAGTTAAAAATATCTGTAATGCCAGCTTTTTTGCCCTTGTCTTTACAAGCCCTTCGGTATCTTTGCCGTCTGTTAATATGTCCGTAATGACTATGCCTATTCTATTCCTTTCGCCCGGCTTGTCAATTTTGTCCGCTCTAAATTCCTTCAATAATTCTTCACGGGCTTTTTCTTTGATTTGTAATTTCCTTTCATTTGTGAAGTTGATAACCTTTTTGTCAAGATAATTATATAGGGTATTGCCATAATCGGGAAATTCGCTTATCTCGCCCTTATTAAACTGCTCTATTTTTTCGCATACGCTATTTATCCATTTTATATGGTTTTCTTTTTTCTGTTGTTCGCTCATTGAGGGTGTTTCTATTTGTTTGGGAAATGCTTGCTTTTGTTGCTTTAGATAAGTCCTATATGCGTTTATTACCTCTGAAAAGTATATTGCATTAAAGTTGTGATAATGCTTCATATTCACCCCTGTTTCACCGGATATACCCAACTCAAACGCCCTTTTCATATCTTGAATTGTAAGGTAGTTGAAATGGTCTCTTATAAAGCTGATTAATACCATGTCCTGCGTTTCATTCGGCATCTTTTCAAATCCACAAAGTGTATAAAGGTATGCCAATACGGTGTTTAACTCGTTTGTAGAGCAGTTCTTAATAATTTCGCTCTCTATTGAGGTATTCGCTGATTTTGTCGTTGTAACTTTGTTTTCCATCTTGTTTGAATTTTTGTTCATATTCCTTTTTTAATTTCACTTTACCATCTTTTACGTCCCTTAACATCCAATTACGAGCCGTTGCAATCCAGTCCTTTTTCATATTACCCTCCGCACTCCAATTTTTTACTGATTCGTGATAAAATTCACAATCGAATGGTAAATATTTCTCATTGGTTTCTATTTCAATAATAAATTTTTGCAAATCATAGTATTCTGAATTACTAAACAAGTGTTTACCTTTAATAATATTTTCATTACCAATACCATTATCAATACCAGTTACATTACCATACCCCCTTTGAAGCCCCTTTGAAGCCCCTTTAATTATCTCATTTTTTTCTTCGTCCCATAGGTCATATTCTTTCAACTGTTTAATTGCGGATGCTTGCTGTCTTACGTTAGAATTAGGAAATCCAGGATATTGAAATTCTAAAAAACCATTTACGAAAAAAGCCCCCGTATCAACTTCTCGCAAGCCCCTTTGAAGCCCCTTCAAAGCCCCTTTAATATCTGTTATTCCTGTTTGCACTTTGCATAGTTTTTCGTTCATCTTAAAAAATCCTGCCGGTGAACATTTTGTTATCATATACAACCATAATATTTTTGCATCTTTAGGCAAATCCATGTACCATTCATCATTAAATAATTCAGTATCAATAAACCTCTTTGCCATTTTACAAATGTTTACTTTTTATAATAAAAAAAAGTCAATTTCTCAATTCAACTAATGGCATATTCAATATTTCAGCAATCCTTATATGATGTTTTTCCGGTATTTCTACTCCATTATTAAACCATTGAGTAACTAATGACCGGGTTATGCCTAATTTATCAGCAAGCCAAACGTATTTAACGCCTCTTGCATCTAAAATTGATTTGACTTTTCTTTCATTCATGGCACAAAAATAAACATTAGTTTAATACAATCTACAAATATTCTAAAATAGTTATTAACATTCTCGCTCAAATTCTGCTTTATAATCCTCAATTTCTTCTTCAATCGCATCTAACCTTGCTTGTTTTATGCTTTCAGGCACAGGGTCTTGTATATAGTCGTAAATCCGTTGTGCCTTATCTAATGCGTTATTTTGTGCGCACCTGTTAGGAGACAAAATAATCAATTTTATATTGTGTATAATGATGTCAATTTCATGTTTTTCCATATTTTCATTTTTTCAACAATCGGCTTTAACGTCTCGCTTTGGACATGCTATTGTTTTAACCAATAGCCATTAGTTGTTTGATGCGCTTGTTTGCCAAATTCGTAAATATGTCCACCGGGATAAATTTTAGTGTTGAATTTCCTGAATTTAGTAATTGCCTTGTTTCCCTCAATGCTTATAACCGGATATTCTTTCTCCCCTGAAAGCACTGTTGAAACAATGATAATATCGCCTTCTTCTAACCTGTTTTTCATAATTCAGTTTTTGGTTTATAAATTCATTGAAATTTGCCCACTAAAAATGTTTGTGTTTCTCAATCCAATCCTGTGGTGTTACATATCCATTTGTTCGACAATATTCCATATAGTATTGCATATTCTCATAACCTTCTTTAGACGCTTTGGCTCGCTCCTGCTCAAATTTACCTTTAAACCAATTCAATATGTCTCTTTGGCTTGCATTGAAATTGCCGACTTTATCCCATGCAATAAATTCCTTTTCGATTTCTTTCCAATTCATAATTAGATTTTTGGTTCGGGTGCGTTCAAAATATCCTTATAAAACATCTGATCATGGCAAATTTGCCGTTGTTCTTTTAATAGGTGCTTTATTCTGGCTTCCATTATTACGACTGCATCAATTCTTTCCCTGACCCCTTTGGCATTTTCGTACCACTTCATAATTTGAGAAATGGAACACTTTTTATTTTTTGCGATTTTCAGTATTTCTTTTTTTGTCATAATTCAAGTTTTAGAATAGTTTTCCCTGGGTATATCCTTTAATTAATGAGTATTCAGCCACAACTTTTCCTGAATTTGTGGTGATTAATTCCCTCTTTATTTTAAATCCCATTTGTTTGATGTCCCAAATTCTCGCCCCTAATCTGAAACAGTTGAAATACGCTAATGCCTGAAGCGGGGTAATCGTTTTTCCGGCTTTCAAATGCCAGAGAATTTTAGTTTTTTGAGTTGGGTTTTTCTTTAAAGAGTTTTTCATGGTTGTTTATTTTTTGCGGGGCAATCCCTCGCAGTCGGATTGCTACCCGCTAATTAATGCTTTTATTTTAGGGTTGTTATAAAGTACTGCTAATCCCTTTTCTACCCTTTCTAAGCGGGATTTTATTGCATCGCTTTCAGAGGGTATTTTGAACTTGTCATACATTTTTCCTTTGTATTCTTCTTCGTAAAGTATTAAATTAACTTTTAACCCCACTTTAAAGCCCTCCAATAGTTTTTCATCAAATATGGCACTGTTGTACCATTTTCCGCTTATAAGCAGCCCCACAGGTGTTAAACTCCATGAGCGCCCTTTTGTCTCGCCTGACTTCTTGTCGCCAATATTTACTTTCTCTATTGTATATGTTTCCATGTTTTTTTATGTATTATACTACTTATTGTGGATTGATCCATATTAAATAATTCTGCAATTTTTGTTTGTGTATTATTTTTATATAATTCCCTTATTTTTAGAATATCAGAATCTTTTAAAATAGTCAAATGATGTTTTTCGCCCTTTTTGCTTAAAGCACCCATTTTATAAGCGTGTTTCATATTCTCTGAGTATGTACACCATTCCAAATTTTCGGGGATATTAATTTGTTTATTTAGATTTTTGTGATTAATACAGGGCTTGTTTTGGGGGTTGGGAATATAAGCCATTGCTACTAATTTATGAACAGAATGATTTTTTACAATATTCTTTTTACTTAATCTTACTCTATAATATCCAGTATTGCCAATATACTGTTTTATTATTTGCCCATTATTAATCCTTTTATCCCCTCTATGATGATTAACATAACTTGTAAGTGATTTTATCCTTCCTAAATTAGATGATTGATAAAGCCCCTCGTAACCTTTAATATCCTTCCAAATTTCCATATTAAACAAACCCGACTTAGCATTGTTGAACGGTTGCACAATAGAAACCGCACCCAATCCTTTCGGAGAAAGTATGCTTATCGGGTATTTTTTAAGGTTTTCAATATTGTGCATTTGATTCAACATTGCAAAGATAATAATAGTTAGTTAATAAACAAGGATTAATTTCATAATTTTATAAGTGCAGGAAATGAAAATATTTTAGGTTTCTTATTTGAAAATAATCGCTCCCAAACGGTTGCAACTGCTCTGTAATTCTCATAATCCTCTTTGAGTTCGTCCATACCTTTTACATAGGTCGCAAGTCCCCCGATGCCATTTTTTGTCTTGGCTCCGGTATGTATCACCATCCCGCCCACGACTTTCTGTTTTGACATTTCCACAAAACAACTTGCATAAGCTGCGATTTGCATAAAAGCATTTTCAGGCATTGACTTGCCGGTTTTTAAATCCACTACATAAAGACCTTCGGGGATGTGTATTTCTTTTGCTCCGTTCACTTTATATTTACCCTCTTTAATAAACATTAATTTGTCAAGTTGTCCGGCTTCGTCATGGTCGCTGGAGTAAACAATTAGTTCCGATGCCTCAACTTTTGGCTTTACTATTTTATGCCATTGTTCTAACTTGTAAATATCGTACATTTCATCCTGATTTCCAAGTATTAAAATGCCGTTGGTTTCGCTTTCAATCTCTGCTATTTGTTCTTTACTGAAGTTAGGTCTAAGGTATGGATTGTAAAGCACCGTCCCGCCAGTAGTCATTAAATACCAGCCATAATGAATACGGCTGCCCCTATCGGCTGCTTCTGCCATTCGCCTGTCTGCTTCCCGGTTGCCAATATCACCCCGCCACCTTGCGAGAAATGGTTTGGCTTCGGCTTGTAGCTTGGTTGTAACCGAAGGATAGTATAAGACGTTGTTATCACCAAAGTCAATACGGTAAAAATGGTCGTCAAACCATTGAATCTGTTTTACTTCTGGTTTCATTGTTTTGGGTTTTTGGTTATTAATTTAATTTTGCTTTATAATGTGCTTACATATTCTTTTAATTCAGAACAATAAATTGTTTCCTCGTCTGCTTGTTGCTCCATTAGTTCACTATATAATTTCTCGTCAAATAATTCATTAATCACCTTTGTTGCTATCTGCTTTAATTTACGTGGCTCGATAGCATCAAGTTCCACCTGTCCTAATCCAGTCCAGTTTGCGCTTCGGCTATCGGTTTCTTTTGTCGGAGCTGGTGGTAAATTCCATTCAACTACCTGATGTTCCATTAATAATATTCTTTTTATTTCAACATCAACGTCCATTCTTGACAATGTTTTACCTATGCTGCGTGGTATATCTTCGCCACTTGGGTCATAATCACCGAAATATAATATAATGAGGTCTTTATCATTTCGTCTTGCTTCTTTAAATCTGTTAGCTGCATCATAAAGATAAGTTAAACTCGGATAGCCCTTACATGGACATAGGGCAACATCCATATCCTGACAAGGTTCATCAAACACCCCCTGCAATGCTTTTTTCTCAATAAATACTTCGGGATAAATGGGTTGGTTTTCCCATCGGTTTTTGCTATAATTAGTCATCCATGCCTTTATTTGCCTTTGCCCTATGTCTATTTCGTTATCTACGTTTGTTTCGGCTGCATCCGTAAAACCCTCCACCTGTCTGTCGTGATCCATAAATGCACTGAAAGGAATTAATCCGTCCCAACGTGCCTGAGTCATCGCCTGTTGCGCTCTTTTATAGTGTCTAATGGTATTTGTCATTCCAGCCGCAACGAGCCGGTAATGCAACGCCCTGATAGTTAGGTTTCCATCGTATTCCTCTACTATTGGAATACCTGTCTCTAAAATCCATTTTCTGTTAAATTCGTCCATAATTAATTATTTTTGGCTAAATGTTGTTCAAATATCTTGTCGCCCAAACAAAGCCGGGCAATGTTTTCAAAACTTGCCGGTTCTTTCCTTTGCAGGTTTTCATCAATCCTTTTTTGGAGAGCTTTGTGCCTTTTTTCTAACTCGTCTAATGTCGGGGTCTCAATCTTGTTTAGAAAGTCCCGGAATTTTTGGTCAAAGTCAAAGTTTTTCATTGTTTGTTTTTTAGAGATTGAATAAAAGATTTTGCTACGTCTTGGGGTGTGGTTTTCATAAAATCTACTTTTCTGCCCGCAACTATATCAACTACATAGGCAGAAAGGTTAAACATATCTTCCTCGCTATACATCTCTGATTGAGATGATTTGTAACCCAGTTCCCATAATTTAAAAAACTCAATTGTTTTTGATTTACCTTCATAATATGTTATATGATTATTGCTATTATAAAGCCAATTTATAAAATCTGCCTGAAACAACTGTCCAATCTGTTCGTCTGTTTTCATTTTTGTAGTGATATTAGTTTATTTTTCAGTTTGAATATTTCAATTAGTAAACGAAAGCTCCTTGAGTTAATTGGTACGCCAATGGTCTTTTCGATCTCTGAATATAATTTTGTGAATGTCATTGTTTTTTATGCCTCCATTTTTTTATTTCTATATATCCTTTATCGCAGGGAAATTCGCAAGCCGTTTGCCCATATTTACCTGAAAAGAACATAGCTCCATAACATTGAGGACATAGTTCTTTGATTTCAACTTCCTCATATTTCCTTTCAAAATCTTCACATAACTTTTCATACGCCCTTACACAATCACCACACATATCGGCATCTGTGGGATGATGCTGATTTCTACATCGCTTTTTAATAACAGGATATTTCATAATCAGTTATTCGTTTATAAATTGGCTTTAAATTCCTGGCGTTCTAATTCTTTTATATGTTTGTATTCTCGTTCAGATACAACACCCAGCCCCTCGCAATAGTAGCATTCGTTTCCGTCCCTGTCTATTCCATTGTCGCATTCGCAATCTACGGTATCATCATTCTCCGGTAAATCTAAAAGAGTGTTAGTGATAGTCATTGCTTTTAATTTACATTTTTTGTTTTAATTTCTTCACCTTTTATAGACAATACATAGTCAAATGGGGGACGTAATTGTTGGCGTATTAAATCCTTATTTACCAAGTTTGAAAACAACCTGTTACCTATATGGTAATCCTCTTTGTCTTTTACACATATTGCACCAGGATGACCACAATCAGTTATTAAGCTCCACCCGTTTTGTAGAGCATTAATTACTTTATTTTGTGTCTTAGTCAATTTCATTGCTTTGCTTTTAGCTCTTTGATTAATGAGTTTAATGTTTCTATGCGAATATCTTTTCCTTTTGAACCACCAAACCATGCACCATGTAATCCCTCTATTTTAGGTTTATATTTTATTAATTCAGGGAAAACCTCAAATGCTGAATAAAGTAGAGTTGTATATACCTTTCTATTAAGAACATGATTTAATGCAGGGCAGAGAAATGTATAATAATTATTAGAAATTAATTCCTTCGCCTTTTTAAGTATTCTTATTCGTTCTTTATCAGTCATTTGAGTTGGATTTGATTGCATTGTTAATTTTTATCCATAGTTTGTACATCCACTCATTTTCTCCTGCTCCTGCTCTGCCTAATTCTTCGGAGGCAAATTCCAATACCTTCAGAAATTCATCCCTCTGCGCCTCTGCCTTTAATCGCTGGGCAAGTACCTGGTCGTTAAGGGTTTTGAGTTCGTTGTATTCCTTCTTTAAAGCATCGTACTTTTTGCCCTTCTCTGATAAGTCGTGGGGGTGTTGTGTTTCTTTTGTCATGGCTTTATGCTTTTAAAATATTAATCGCATGAGGGTTACCTTTTTTGGCTGCTCGCTGCATGGCTTCAATCGAATTAAACCCGCTTCGCCATCGCTTTTTCTTTGCGAAAAAAGGACTGAATGCTTTTTCTAAAACAGGCATGAGTTCTTTTGTCATTGTTTTGGTTTTAGTTAGCGACTGTCAAAAATTTATCATATCCCACAATACATTCATTGCACCATTTCTTTTCAGCATCAAGTATATCTATATCTCTGGCTGACCATCGCTTTCCACATTGTTGGCAAAATCTGTCTTGTTTCTCAAATACATCGGGGCATGATATTTTTAAAATACTTAACCAAAAACTTGATAATTTTTCTGCCGTTGTTTTCATGGCTTAGTGTTTTATACCGATATTCTACAACATTCATTTTTATATTCACCAGATATAAATATTGCACTTGCAATAAATTTACAGTTTGGAAACATTATTTTTATCTCTGTTTCGCTGCTCTCTTCGATAAATTTTTCCGGCAATCTTTTGATTAAGTGCCTCCTGTCGTTAATCTTTCTACCATTATCTACAACTTGTCCCCTGTGTTCAAACCATCTTATTAAATCCTCTTTGCTTTTGATAATGTCGGGACAATCGGGATAGATATATTCAATAATCTGTCCTGTATTGAAATCTCTTTTTATCTTTGTATATTTTGTTTGCATTTTTGTAATAACATTGTATTACTAACAGGTTAAAAAATATATTAAACTCTCTTTTCTTCTTTTACAGCCCATTCCAATAGTAAGCGAACATAATCGCTCAAAGTCCTATTGCTTTTATTAGCAACCTCTTTTGCCTTTTCTTTATCTTTAGCATCTATGCGTACTATAATTGTTGTGTCCATTGTTTTATTTTAATTGTCAGGACAAAGTAACGACAGCGTATTGACAAATCCTAATAAAAAATAAAAAAGTTTTCAACAATTAGCAGAAACCGTTGATATTAAAGGAAAGTAATTTACAAAAAAGCCCGCTGCAATTTCTCACAGCGGGCTTTTCGCTTGTTCAATCATATAAAATTAAACAAATCCAACAAAATATTTATCCCGTACAACTTCATAATTGCTTATGACTTTTGCAAAAGACAAATATACTGCTGGCAGAACAATCACGTAATCAGCAGGCAATTCTGCGACAGGGACATAATTAATTTCAAAGGTCAAGCCCTCAAAATCAACTTCTGCCACCTGTTCAAAATCCGCCTGAGCTACGGTCATTCCGTAGTAACACAAATGAACAGTGCTGGGGAAGTAGATTTGTACGACTTTAAAACTTAAACTAAAAAATGAGAAAACTAATTTACTTCATTCATGATCAACCTATTGCTACTATTATAATTGTTGTCATTGCCGGCACAATCATTTGGACAGTGTTTACAACAGGTTCGGTATATACATTGGTAAAATGAAAGCAGAATATAAAATAGTATGGAAAACGTAGTAAATAAAGGAATAAAAAGCATTGCAATCAAATAAAAATAACTATCTTTACACAAAAAAAACCATGGCAGAAACAAAAGAAATTACACAATTATTTGTGGTAACCGACAGCGAAACAAGCTACGACAACATTGGCGACATTGGAGGTGGTGGCTTTAATAAGGATTGGCTTAAAAAGCATATCAAAGCTCACGGAACGGAAGGACTATTTCAACAAATTGCATGGATGGACTTTCAAATATTTGAGATGCTTCGTGAAGTGAACGGAGAGGCAGACAAGGGGATGGCTAAAGTTGATAATTAAATAAAAGTTAATATCTTTGCAAAATGAATAAACTCACAGATGCCGCTCTGGCAATGTTGAAGGCGTTACAGGTTATCTCACCGGATCAATTTAGAAAATTAGCGGATTTCGTGGACTATTTTGATAAAGAGCATGATACAAAAGACAAGACAGTACAATGTGCTTTGCGGAAGATGGCAAGATTACAAGAGATTGCGTTAAAAAAAGTAAACCAATAAAAACCAAAAAACCAAAAACAATGGAAACCACCTTAAAACTTACAAACAGAGACATTTCTCAAAATTACAGAGATGTGAAATTATGGTTAATGCCTTCCGACTTTTTAGGGGCATTTGCTTATTGGGTTACAGCCCTAACCAATAACGACACCTACAAGGTTGATGCGGCTCTAAACGCTTTTAAAGACCATGTAAATTCATTCTTTGATAACGTATTAATGCCTCAACAATTCACTTACAAACAGACGCAAGAGGTGGTAAACGAGGAAGTGTTTAAAAACATACCTGAAATTATGCAGTTAAATAAAATGAAACCGGATTTTATTGATTTGAGCGCATTGGAAAGAAATGTATTTTACATGGTGCTCCGGCAAGAAATAGCTGAACAATGCAAATAAAAAAGATTGCGATAACCGTAAATACAGATAAACAGGACTATAAGATAGTATTTGTTAATTTGGACAAAATACAGTCATTAATGGATGATAAGGAAATGACCTTTAGCGAATTTATCAAAGATTTAATAACCGCCAACAGGCACAACACTAAAAACAATGCAAGGAATTTGTAAATGGTACAACGAAACTAAACATTTTGGCTTCATCAAGCCGGATAACAGTGATAAAGATATTTTCGTACATCAAAACGGATTAATAGACCGTATAAAAGAGGGCGATAGGGTAACCTTTGAAACAGAGGAAGGACAGAAGGGTTTGAATGCCGTAGATGTTCAATTAAACAATGACTAATGGAAGCAAACAAAACAGAAAAAACTACGTGGGAGTGCCCTGAATGTAAATGCCCGAATAGTTTATTTTTATTTGAGGGCAAAGAGTTACCGGACACGCTGGAATGGGCAGAGGAAAGACGAAACAAGCTCCGGTGGAAATTGAAATGCAACATAGCTCTTAAAAACAGAATTTTATTTTGGATTTTACTATTGCCTGCGTGTGTTTTAGAAGCTATTGGATTAACACTTTTAATCGGAATGTTTTTATATAACTTGACCACTGGCACTTCTGCAGGTATCTTTGCAGCAGGGGTAATAATATTTGTGTGGGTAATTACTTACTCGTATCTTGACGATTATTTTGAAACAGATCCTTATTACATATACCCGAAATGACCGAAAAACAAATTTTAAAGAAAGTTATCAAAATAGCAGGACAGGATTATCCTATGAAAATATCAGACATTCCATTCGATCACGAGAATGTTGAGTTTTTTATCATATTCTCTCACGGTTTCGCAAAAGCGTTTTGGAACAAAGACACGATAATTTCCAAAGAAACAGCGATTGAAAGGGGAAAGGCAGGATTACCCCTTAACCCTATACAAACATGGGAAGACCACCTTCAAATAATGGTACTCCAAGAAAACCCGATAAAGTACCTTGGGGAGTTTCTAAAATGAACAAAATGAGAAAAAGCTACACACTATTAAAAGATTTACCCGATGTAAAAGCAGGTGCAATTTTTGAAATCGGAATTGTGATGGATGCTTATTATTTAACATCGGACAAAACAGGAACAGGATATAACTGCTATTGCTATCCGAAAGAATTTGTTGAAAATTCACCCGGCTGGTTTAAGGAAGTAAAGAAATACCCAATGTGTAAAGACCAATCCGCACAGATTGATTGTCGCCTGACCGATTGTAGATTCCACAGGGAAACAGCGTGTCGCAACCCCTCACCCGCAATAACCCTAAACCCTGACCAAGCGTTTTATTGTTGGTCATTTAGTAAAAGAATCACCAAAAACCCGAAAAGCAAACCAGAAGAAGCAAACTACTCAACACCTTTTGGTTTACTTTTCTTTGATGAAATAAAAAGAATTACGGAAGAATACGAAAATTAAAATGCCGCAAGCGTAAAAGTGTGTAGTTGTTACTATACTATCCGCCAAAGTTCCCGCCCCAAAACACCCCCCGCCCCAAGTTCAAAAAATAAGTCAAAATTATCTGGCGGTTAATTTATGCGTAATTACGTTCATATATTCGCTACGTGAGCGTTGGGGTATATATTCACTGATTGTGTTTCTGGGGTGCTTAGGGGTGGGTCAAAGAGGCGGTTTTGTGGTGGTGGGGAGAAAATCGCAAGGCGGAACGGTGGGGTAGGCGAGGGGCAAATATATAGTGCGAAAGGTTCTATTTAACATAATATATATTATACGACAAGATACTGTAACCTTTTACATACCACTATCGTACAACGAATTGTGTCTATATCGGCATTTAGAGTAAATATTGTACAATTTTAACTAATTATCAAAACTATGACTATCGTACAACAAATTGAGGTGGTTCGCAAACTAAAAGGCATGACCCAACGGGAACTGTGCAGACAGGCAGACATTACGCCAAGCTATTACTGTCGCCTGTTATCAGAGGAATCACACGCATCAGAGGTTATATTGCAGAAATTGGCAGATGCTATCGGTTTTTCTTTGGCGATTTGTTTGAAGTGATTTTTTTATATTTGCAAACGTAAAAGTGTGTAATTTCCACAATACCTTGCATAACATAGTATTATATTTTGAGTGTATATAACTATAAATGTCCATATTACCTTTCTGCCCTTGAGGTTACAAGCAGTGCCATACAGCAAGTTCTGCGGAATAATAGTTATCTATTGAGGTTGAGAAATTTAAAACGAAAGGAACAGTTTGCCACCTTTCGTACTAACGGCATATTACTTTCAATTAACACTTATAAAAGCAGAATGAGTGGGCGGTTAAAGACAAGTTCATTAACGTACCTTGTTTACTTTTCTACTTATTGGGACGTTCCGTTAACAGAAATGATGTCTGTTGACTACTGTGAGCGGGACAAATTGATGGCTATGTAAATACTGTTACAACGATTATAATAATAGCAATAGTTTTCTCATTTCTTTTTCCTCATTATTTATTATTTGTGTACCATTTACAGTAAATCATCCAAATCTGTTGACTTTTTAGGTTGCTCGTCAAATTTCGGGCATGTAACCATTGTAGTGTCTCCATCTGTAATTATTTTTGTCGGCTTTATCTCGGCGAGTAACTCAATCCTGTTTGCCTTCTTTAGCTTGTCGTGATCTTTCAGGAGTACCAAGCAACTTGTTACCGTCCATTGATCTGTGTCGGCTCCGAGGTGCTTTTTTATGAGTTGTATCTTAGTTGTTTGGTTCATATCCTTGGTTTTAGAGCGTTTTTTCTAATTTTGACCTTCACAGCTTGCGCCTACTGCCTTATCTCTGGTTGTGGCAACCCTTACCATTAACCACTCCAAGCACAAACCTAATTCATCCAGCTCAAATCTTTGCTTTCTGTAAGCGCCTTTTTTAGCTCCGGCAAATCTCTGCATCCGAACCTATCTTTATTGCCCACATACAGGATAACGTTCAGTCCTGGCTCCCGTTCAGTAATGATATTATAGTTTTTGTTATCCTCGTCAAAGATAACAATAGATAGGTGTTTTAATCCTTTGTCTTTGGCAATGCTGAAAATTTCATTTATTTGTTCCATAATTTATATTTCTATCATTGTATAATGTTGACCCTTAACATTTAGGTTATCTAATATCTTTTTAGCCTCTTCATAGGTTCGTCCCTTTGTGATATAGTCGTCTGGAAGGCGATAGTCATTTTTATTATTGAGCCGGGGAGATAACCTGTAATGCCTTTAACATCGCAGGTGCGGCATTTGTGAGTTTATTCATAACTTTTATTTAAAAAGGAATAGCGGGTTATATTAATGGGCGATTACTCGCTACCTTCCCGCTCCGGCTCGTTCACCATTTAAGTTTAAGGGGCGGTGCAGATATTCCCATACTGCATTCTATTTACGTAAAATAGAGTTCAAAGATAGTAATTTTATTTAATTGCAATGCTTTTTTATTGAAACCACCAAACAATCTTAGACCAAATGCTTTTGAGTTCAATTTCTTTTACCTGAGATTTCAAATAAAACTTTCCACCAATGCTCATAAAAAAATCATCATCAATGTCTTTATAAATAAAAGGAGCGTCCCGATAGTGGTCAAAAATATCAATTATAAACGCATCTCCTTTGATAAACCTTTTCCCTACAAAACTATTACGCACAATATTAGTCATTTCTTTTGTTTTATTACAACGTTTTTCTATTTCTTTATTTACCACTTTATTAACTTAGTAAAAACGTGCCTGGCGAATGGTGAGGTTTGGAGCGAAATTGCACAGTTGCTCTTACCTCATTTCGTTAAAAATAAGTTTTCACGTGCAGTTTCGCTTAATGATTTGGCTATATGGAGCCGGCTCATCGCTTTATGCCCTACAAGTCCCCGTGCCGTGCTTGCATCTGGAGTTTGCTTTATTAGATTGACACATCTAACCTGTCCTACGACCTACTCCTTTGTGCTATCGTTGTAATTTGACAGTCCCGCAGTATTACATTGTTGATTAATCGCTACCGTTGTTTCACCCGAACCAATTAATCAAAGTTCCTTAAAATAGAAAACCCTACACCGATAGCACGGATATGTAGGGTTTAGGTATTTTTACGGTGTCCCCACACCTGTAATATTGTTATACTTATATCCGTGCTAATAAGTTTCAAATCAAAGAACTGCACAAAACTACAAACAATAAAACTACCGTCCTAATAAAAAATGATTTTATTTTCACCACCCCACCACATACATATATCCTTTATCATTTGTGATTAGCTTTATACCATTGTTTGAATCGCCACTTTTAAATAGGTTAGGATTGCGCTGGCGTATCCTTTTAAGTTCTGCCGGTGTTCTGTCAAAACCGAGATTAAAACGCTTTTTTCTTATACTTGCTGCCGATCTGTTTAACTTAACTCCGAGTTCCGTATTACTCCAAGTCCTAAAGTTCTGTTTGATTAACTCAATGTCATCTTTATTATATGGTAACGCCCTTTTCATTTTGCAAAAGTACGAAAAAAATACAAAAATAATTCTCAATGAGAGTAGGCGTTTGCGGACAAATAATTGATTTCTACTAAAATTGGATGAAAAATAATTAGGTTTATTGAAACCTTTTATAGTCCTTTGTCGTTGAAATGGTTGAAACGAATTTTTAAATAACAAAATTATGAAAGGAGTGCCAATAAAAGACGGAGTAATATTCAGCTTACGAATGAGCCGCAAGCAGAGGGATAAATTGAAAGATATAGCAACAAGAGCCGGCTGGCAAATGACAGAGTTCATCCGTAATATATTAGATGATGCGATTGCCAACGGAGTGCGACCAAGCATAAAAAAATTAACCCGCAAAGCCGTATCAACAAAGGAAAGTTAATATTTTTTTCATTTAACCGTAACCTTTTGAAACACTTTGACGTTTAACCGACAAACAACCAAATTTATTAACCAAAACTTAGAAACCATGAATTTCAGAAAAGATTTTCCACAAATAGGCGGACAAAGCACATTGAGAACAGCCATCCTTAATAGAGGCAAGCACCTTAAAACGTCTTACGGAGTTAGTAAATTCTTTGAATGGAAACTATATTCATACACAGGCAAGAGGTATAATGTATCTATGTTTTCCGATGAAATAGAAGAAGTAAAAAAGGATTATTGCAACGTATGTGGCAGGGGAACTTATAATATTAAAATAGTTATGGGGCAATATACCTGCCCAAGTTGTGCTAAAGAAATTAATTAAACAAGAGGACTCAGGTAGATCGCCTGTTAAGTAAAAATTGACTCTTATTACGTCCTTATAGAATAGAAAAAATGAAAGCACAAATAATAGAACAGCTAAAGCAGACACAGGACAAAAAGCGCATAGATCAACTATTGGATGAGCTTAGTATAACAATATACCTTGAGCGCTTTGAAAATATGGACGCTTTATTAATACATCTCGGCAGTAAACCTCTATTAGAGGGAGTCGGTACAGGCGAAATAATAAACCTTGCAAGGTCAGCACTTGCTACTGCCGCCACTAATTAAACCAGTTTATTAATTAATACCTGAAACAATGGGAGCAGTAAATTTAAAAAAGCACAAGAACAATATAATTGCTGAAATGAAAGTCAGTTACATTGCTAAACAGAAGATAAGCGAGAGACCACAAATTACGTCCTCTGCAGATAGTTACAAGGTATTACAACAATGCTTTTCTGCCGATACTATCAATTACAGTGAGGAGTTTATTTTGCTCTTGCTAAACAAGGCAAATAGATTAATCGGTTGGGTGAAAATATCTGCCGGTGGAATTGCCGGAACTGTTTGCGACCAACGGATTATATTTGCTATTGCTTTACAGACAGGGGCAACTTCAATAATCTTGGCACACAATCACCCGTCAGGAAGTTTGAGACCATCCGAACCCGACATTGCTTTGACGAAAAAAATAAAAGAGGGCGGAGAGATTTTAGACATTCAACTACTTGACCACCTTATATTGACTGATGATAATTTTTATTCCTTCGCTGATGATGGAATACTATAATGGAATTACTAACTAATAAGTCCCGAAAGGGTAGAGACGATGATAACAAAAGAACTACAAAGCGACCTTATTATTACCGCCTTAGAGGGCGGGAGTAATTATTGGTATTTGATAAAAGAAAATGGCAGCAACCTTGTTACTAAGTATAAAAGTAAACATACGCCCTGTTTTAGCGAGGCATTTTATAAAGCTATTGATAAGGGCGAAACAATCCCTGTTCACGACATTGAAAACGGGGACGAATTAGGGGAAATTAACAAAAAGTCAATCAAGCTGGCAAGTCAAATCTTATTAAAAGAATACAAACATGTATTTGCAAATATCATATCCGAGAACTATGATGCTAATGATGCAGATATATGGTTTCAGCTTGCAGTAATGGGCGAAGTAATTTACGGATAACAACTTAATACTAATAATCAAACGCTATGGAAAAAATATTTAACCAACTCGGCAAAATTGCTGAAAAGTTAGAAGGGGAACTGGAGAAATTGCAAGACACATTTGATAATCGTTCAGATGCCTGGCACGAAACCGAGAAAGCCGAAGAAATGCAAGAGAAGATAGACAATATACAGGAGTGTATTGATAATCTCTCTTTAGCTACAGATGCCCTTGAAATGACATTTTAACAAAGTAATTAACAACTAAAGCCATGAAAAACTTATCAAACAATCCCGACAACTACACAGGCGTAGTGCTGAAAAGCGGAGGGCATATCGTAATAGCCGAAAATCAATACCTGCACATAACAAAAGGCAGAGTACAGATATGGGAACAGGAACCGGAAAATTTATTACGACTTGTCGTTCAGTTCAATAAAAGGAGTATAATATGGATGACAAAAGAAAAAGGCGATAAATTAATTCACGAACCAATATAAATAACCATGCAACTGAAATACACAAAGCGAAAATTAGACGGAACATTAGTTTATCCTGATTGCCCGGACACCATAAAGAGCAAAGAGGATTTAATCCGATGGTTTGAAAATACAAGCCAAATTTCAGGCGACAACATCAACGACAGAAAGCACCTCATTGAGCGACTGCCAAAGAAATACATACAAGAGAACACAGAAACGGTGATAAATATAATGTTCCCGAACTGTAAATCTCTTGCTTATGCAATATTTGTGGGCGATGAATATAAAAA
>SDBU01003835.1_pt1 | contig 18881 bp, 15 predicted proteins | sample 2277071 | NCBI WGS metagenome assembly SDBU01 (sample SAMN10397929, study PRJNA504765) | marine sediment metagenome | isolation source: marine sediment core GS08_GC12, 126 cmbsf | place: Arctic Ocean: Gakkel Ridge, Loki's castle | collected 2008 | reverse complement strand
GCCCGGGCGAGCTCTCACCCCTGGATGCAACCCTGGTAACCGCACATATGGTTCGCCTGACCGGCCTTAACCCGGCTACTACCTACAGTTACAAGGTCATGTCCCGGGATGCCGCCGGCAACCTGTCGGTATCCGAAGAGCTAACCTTTACCACCCTGGCAACCCCGGCCACTTTTATCACCAGCGACTGGTCAATAGCGATAACCGAGGTTGATAGTGGCCAGGAAGTGACCATCACCTTTACCATAACCAACACCGGCGAACAGGCTGGCACCTATGAAGTGGCCCTGGCCGTAAACGGAGCGGTGGAATCCACCGAGGAGCTGAGCTTCGAACCCGGCGCCAGCGAGAAGATAACCTTCGTCACCACCAAGGGCGTTACCGGCACTTACACAGTAACCGTCGACGGGCTTAGCTTCTCTTTCGAGGTACCCGAAGAAGCAGTGCCGGTAATACCACCGGACGGGGGGGCTGGCTGGTGGCTGGTCATCATCCTGGCCATTATCGCCGTCCTGGCAATTGCGGCACTGGTTATAACCGTGCTCGCCGATAGAGGCAGGTTAGGCTCATTCCGATGGTCGTTGCTGGCTCCCAGGGGGGTGCCCGGCCAGTACTACGATGAATCCATGATCCGCTCCCGTATCGAAGCCGCCGCCGAGGAGAAAGACAGGTTAAGAACCACGGCATATGCCGAGGAAACCCCCGGGTTCGAAGGTGAAGTGGATGAAGATGAGGAAAAGAAACTGACAGCTGCTGACAAGGCAAGGGAGCAGTGGGCAAAGATGGAAGCCGAATCTGAGGCCAGGAGAGCCGAGGCAGAGAAGAAATCCCGAAAAATCAAAGGGGAGGCCGCTGAAGCTGAGGTAGGTGTGGAAAAGGTGCCACCGGTAAAACCAGCGGATACCAAAATAGCCGGGGTATTGACAATAACTGGCCTGGCTTCCAAAAAACTGAAAGAGGCCGTCCAGGCCAAAACAACCGACCCGACAATGGGCTTCAGGCTTACCCGCTCTCCAGATAAACCAAACCAGTTAAAGATGACCCTGGACAAGGCTACACCAGAAGACCAGGTGGTCAAGAGCGAAGGAGTGACAATCTTGCTCATCGACCCCAAGCTGATACCTACCCTTGAAGGAATGGTCATTGACTATAACGAAACGCCCCAGGGTGGCAGCCTTTCAATAACAAGGCGTTCCCCAGGAAGATAGAAGTAGAGAACTTGTCCCCAGCGTTTGGCAACGTTGCCGACCGGCTGCTGTGGTCAGATGCGGGCAGCCACAGAAAAGGATGAGAGGGGAAGCGCAAGGTGAGTCTACTGTGTCGCCTGACAGTCGCCCTAATCCTGGCGCTGTGTTCGGTAGCCGCTAACCCGGCCCCGGCAGCCGCCCTGAGCGCCAGCGATTATTTCAGCATCAGCTACTCGGTGACATTCAGCAACCACGATATTCAAATAGATGAGGTTCTCTATGCCACCATTACCGGTGAGGCAACCTGCTTTCAGGACTTGCCCCTTTCGGTGAGCGAGGCTATCATCAGGGGGCGTATCATTGGCGAGCATAAAGGAAGCGGCGACCGCGTAACCCTCAGTTCCGAGTACTCACTATCCCTGAAACCCTTCCCCAACAATGCCGGCGAAGTGGTCCAGGCATCACAGACAGTCGCTCTAAGCTTTCCTGCCGACAGCCAGCCCGGTAGCTATGAAATCATGGGAGAGCTCATCGAAGCCAGGGTGAAGGCCGTCGTGTGGTTCAACGTTACCTCCTACCTGCCACCGTACCAGGACATGGGCTGGCTCACCTATGCAGTTTCCCCGCCGCCAACCCCCCCGGGGACAACCCTGCTGGCTGGCAAAATCGACTGGCAGGGGAAAATCGTTGAGGCCGTTACCGCCCCATCAGAGGATACGATGTGTCAGCTAACGCTGGGTAAAGATACCATGGCCCTGGACAAAAACGGCTACCCCTTAAGAGAAATCAGCATAGTCGCCATGGAACAACCGCCGGTCTTGCCCCGGAACCGCACTATTATTGGCCCAAGCTACAACATTGGCCCTGCCGGCGCTACCTTCGGCCCCCCGGCAACACTGTCCATCGCCTATGAGGAAGGTCAAGTGCCGGAAGGCATTGACGAAAAAGACCTGGTAATCACTACCTGGGACGAAGCAAGCTGGCAATGGGCTGAACTTGAGGACTACGTCATTGACCCGGAAAGCGACACTATAACGGTGCTCATCAGCCACTTAAGCATTTTTGCTGTAATGGCTCACACGGCTCCCCCGTCTTTTACCATCTCCGAGCTCACTATCTCCCCGGCCGAGGTCGAGGCCGGAGAGGTGGTAACCATCACTGCCCTGGTGAACAATTCCGGTGATTTGCCCGGCAGCTACCAGATGGTGCTTACGGTGAACGACGAGATCGTGGAGACCAGGGTTGTTGACATTGATGGTGGCGCCGGCAGTACGGTTACCTTCAACCTTACCCGAAACGACCCCGGCACCTATATATTCGGCCTTAATAACCTGACCGGCTCTTTTACCGTCTTGGCGGAGCCGGCTCCGGGGCCCGCTCCGACGACAACAACGACCACAATTGCTGCTACTTACAAGGCCAACTGGTGGCTGCCCGGCGGCATTTTACTGGGGGGAGCAGCCTTGATTATCATTGCCTGGCAGATTATCAGGCGGCGACGTAAGAAAAGCCGGCAGGCCGGCTTATAGGGAGGATATATTAAGTGTCCGCTTCCTCAGGTCCCTGCTCATAAACTCTATAGGGCATACGATACTCGATACCGAGCTTTTCCATCGCTTTGCTGCGTAGTTTCTCCAGGAGTGACGTCAATCGCTGCTGCTCTTTCCGTGAGAGGGAAGACATCAGCTTGTGGATGGATTCTCTCTCGGTGGTTCGTTCGTAGGCCCGGAGCCCCTTCTCTGTCAGCGTGACTCTGATCAGGTTCCTCTTGTCCAGGTCCTTGGTCTTCTTGATCAACCCCTTCTCTTCCATCCGGCCCAGCAGGCTGGAAATCGTGTGGGGCTCACGGCACAGCCACCGTGATACTTCGGCAGGTGTGGCCTTATCACCGATAGCCTGAATGGCCTGCAGGGCGGCTGCGTGTCTGCCCAGGATGCCGTACCGGTAAAGCTCCTTTTCCCGGACCCGGGAAAGCAGCGTTCTGGTCTGGGCCAACAGCCTGTAAAGGTTATAATCCTCATCTGAAAATGTCGAGTTTTTCATAGCCTCCCGCTTTTAATTAAATTATTAAGACATTATTATTATATCACAAAACGATGATTTGTAGGAATTCACTAATGCCACTTCCTGATGGTGTGGATAGCTGTCGCCTTGAAACTGAGGTAAACCTCCCTGCCCCGGGCAAGCTCAAGCTCCTGAGCTGCCGTCTTGGTTACCACTACCAGCAAGGGAAAGCCGCAGTCGACCTCGGTACGAACGATGGGCCCTGCCGGAGTCACCTTGAAAACCCTTCCCTTAAAACGATTTCGGGCACTGGTCATATCCTGGGCAAGGGTCAGCGTTATATCTTCGGGACGGATGAGGACGTAGACCTCATCGTCCACACCGTAATCGGAGATCGCCTGAATTGTGGTGCCGTTGACTTCAATAGATGCCAGGCTACCATCCTTGGCTACCACCACTCCGTCCAAGATATTTTCGATGCCGACAAACTCGGCTACCCGCAGGTTCTTTGGTGAGCCAAAGACATCGCCGGGGCTGCCCACCTGTGCCAGCTCTCCGCCCATCAGCACCCCGATCCGGCTTGCCAGGTAGTGCCCCTGTGACAGGTCATGGGTGGCCATGACCACAGTTATTCTTCGCTCTGCAATAACACGCGCCAGAACGTCCTCAATCTTTGATGAGGAAACAGGGTCAAGATTGGCCGTAGGCTCATCGAGCAGCAGCATCTCGGGACTGGTGGCCAGGGCCCGGGCAATGGCCACCTGCTGCACCTCTCCGCCGGAAAGTGTACGGGCATTCCTCTCTTTGTAGTCAGTCAGGCCTACCAGCTCCATAACTTCGTCTACCCGCTGCACTACAGTCCTCGCTTTCTCATGGCGCCACCTCAGTCCGCAGGCGATGTTGTCATAGACGCTCATATCGAATACCACCGGTTTCTGCTGGACATAAGATGCCCGCCGCCGTACCTCAAGGCGGTGACGTGCCGAGCGTCCAATCTCGACTCCATCAAAGAGGATACTGCCCGCAGTCGGCAAATCAAGAAGGTCCAGTAGCCTGAGCAACGTCGTCTTGCCGGCGCCAGTAGGGCCGAGCAGGACGAATATTTCACCGCGTTCTACCTTGAGGTTTATCCCTCGCAGTGCGTAGTGGTCACCGTATTTCTTCTCCAGACCTGTGATTTCAATAAGAGCCATGGTCACCTCTGTTGCAGCCTGTTCAGGGTAATGTTTATCACCAGCGCGATAAGGATCAGCACCATGCCCAGCGCCAGTGACAGCTCGATATCGCCCTTGGAGGTCTCCAGCGAGATGGCGGTGGTCAGGGTACGGGTGAAGCCCCTGATATTGCCGCCGACCATCAAGGCCAGCCCCACCTCGGAGACGGCACGGCCGAAGCTCATAATCACCGCCGTCAGAACGGCAAACCGGGCATGCCTCAGGGTAATAACGGCTGCCTGAAAAGGGCTGGCACCGAGTGACACCGCCGTCTCCGGAATGGTCTTGTCGATACCGCTGAGTGCCGAAATGGTAAGCCCCAGCATTATCGGCATCACCAGAAACACCTGTCCGATAACCATCACTACCGGGGTGAACATCAGACCCAGGCCGCCCAGCGGCCCGGCCTGAGAAAAGAGGACGAGGACGAAGAGGCCTACGGCTACAGTAGGGAAGCTGTAGGAAGTCTGTATAACATTTACCAGCAGCCTTTTACCCGGAAATCGGGAGAAGTGGATTAAGCTTGCCAGCGGCAGGCTGAGCAGAGCAGTGATGCTGCACGAGATGGCGGCGATGGCCAGTGACCGGCCGCTCACCTCCATGACTTCAGGGTCAAGGGTTACCACCAGCTGTAAAGCTTTAACAAATCCCTGCCAGAGTTCTTCCACAGTTCCTCACAAGAATCTATGATTCAGCTATGTCGTCAGACCAGGGGTTAAAGAGAGACATGCCATACTCGGAAACGCCGTATTCACCGATAAGCTCCTGTATTTCTGGCGAGACAAGGAAGTCAACCAGGTTTTTCGCCATCTGGTAGTTTATGTTGGGGTTTGCCTCCGGGTTACAGGCAATGACAGAGTAAACGTTAAGAAGTGCGCTCCCCTCATCTATAACAGGCACCAGGTCTACCTGGCCCTTGTAGGAGAGGAAGGTGCCCGTATCGGTCAGCGTGTAGGCCTGCTTTTCGCTGGCCATCAGCAGGGTTGGCCCCATGCCCCGGCCGGCTTCTATATACCAGTCTCCCATCTGTTGCACTGCCTGGTACTCATAGCCGGCAGCCTGCCACAGGGCTTTTTCCCTGGAGTGAGTGCCGGAATCATCACCCCGTGAGACGAAAGAGCCAAGCCTGCTCTCAGCCAGCTTTCTGAAAGCGTCCTCAGGCGTCATACCGGCAATGCCCGCCGGGTCATCCTGCGGCCCGATAATGAGAAAGTAGTTGTAGGCGAAGGGAACACGCTCCACGCCATAGCCATCGGCAATAAACCGGAGCTCACGGCTCCTGGAGTGGACGGTAATGGCATCCACATCCCCCCTCTGCCCGTACTCCAGGGCAATTCCTGTGCCGGCGTAGAGTACATCCAGCTCAACGCCGTATTCTTCCTCAAACATCGGCTCCAGATAATCCCAGACGCCGGTATCGTAAAGGCTGGTAGTGGTGGCTACCCGAAGCCTGTCACCCCCGCCGGCACCGCAGCCCACAGCGCCCAGGACAAGGCTAGAAGCCACTACAAGTGCCATAAGGGGGATTGCTATACTTTTCACTATTTCCTTTCTAATTTTCGATTAGGGCCACTCTCAACACAAAAAGAAAGCACTTCACGGAAAGGAAGCGCTTCATAAGCGATACTTTGCTGCTCTCCTTTTCGAACATGGGAGGCACCACTGTTTCCAGCGATACCCTACCGGCCGGTCTCCATAGGCAAGCCCTTAGGGAAAACAGGCTCGGAGAGTTCTTAATTGTTAAATCTAAAAGATTTATATCACGACTACCTTATGGCTGTCAATCACCCCTCTTACCGATGTATAATGGTTATACAGGTGTTTATTATAGTGGTCAGGAGACGATAGATTGCCCAGCAGTTTTGACGCCTATCTGGATATTGAGACCACCGGACTTTCGCCATACTGCAGCCAGATAACGGTGGTCGGTATTTATTCAACATGGGAGCACGGTTCACGATTTGTCCAGCTGGTGGGCGATGAAGTAAGCAGCGACAACCTCATTAAAAGTCTGAGGGGTGTAGCCACCTTGTATACCTACAACGGCAGCCGCTTTGACCTGCCCTTTATTGATTTACACCTGGGAATAAAGCTGGCTGAAGTCATCAGCCACTGCGACCTGATGTATGACTGCTGGCGGCTGGGGCTAAAAGGCGGACTGAAGTGCGTTGAACGTCAGCTGAGGATACCGAGGCGGCTGCGGGACGTCAACGGCTACCAGGCAATCCGGCTGTGGTGGCGCTATGTCAACGACTATGACGAGGCCGCCCTGGAAACTCTGCTGCAGTACAATAAAGAGGATGTCCTCAACCTCAAGGTCCTGAGGGAAAGACTGCTGCCACCGGTGTCAGCGCTATAACCGCCATCTTGACACCGACCCCAACAAAATCTACACTAACATTAGTCCCGGCAAGGTAAGAACCAGTGATTTGCCCCGTATGTAAAAGCGATATGATTGATGTCGAGCACGCCGACATCGAGCTGGAATACTGTGTAAGCTGCCACGGAGTCTGGTTTGATGCTGAAGAGCTGGAGCTCTTGCTGGGCAGCATGGGTTTTGACGACCACGGACTGCCTTTGCCCGATATTCTGCACGCCCCGGAGGCTCCGACCGGGGAGAAGAAACGAAGGTGCCCCATCTGCGGCCAGAAGATGAAAAAGATGGCCCTTGGCGTAAAACCCGAAGAAGTAATCATCGACGTCTGCCCACAGGGGCACGGCCTCTGGTTTGACGGCGGCGAGGTCGGCCACCTGCTGCGGCAGCTGGCCAAAAAGCAGCCAGCAGTCGGGGACAAATCGGGACAGCGTGTAGTCACCTTCCTGGGAGAGGTGTTCCATGCCCATGATTAACCATGGAGAGGCCAACGAGGCAACCTTCTGTAAATAGGCAAATAATAATTAGGGAGGCTCATAATGTTAGCACTTTGGATTATTCTTGGCATTGTTGCCGTATTCCTGTTCATGTTTGTCGGCATCTACAACACTCTGGTCAGAAAGCGCAATCAGGTCAAGAACGCCTGGGCACAGATTGATGTCCAGCTAAAGAGGCGCTACGACCTTATCCCCAACCTGATGGAGACGGTCAAGGGCTACATGAAGCATGAGCGGGGGACGCTGGAGGCGGTGACCAATGCCCGCAACCTGGCACAGCAGGCATCCTCAGCCGGAGCCGGAGCCGGAGCCCGCGGCAAGGCGGAGGCTGAGCTGAGCTCAGCCCTGGCACGGCTGCTGGTTGTGGTTGAGAACTACCCCGACCTCAAGGCCAACCAGAACTTCCTTGCCCTTCAGGAAGAGCTGACATCAACCGAGAACAAGATCAGCTTCTCCCGGCAGTTCTACAACGATTCGGTGCTGCGGTATAACAACCAGACCGAGGTTTTCCCGTCCAGCATGGTGGCCTCAATGGCCGGCTTCAAGGCTGGCGAGTTCTTTGAGATTACTCTAGCCGAAGAGAGGGAAGTACCTAAGGTCAGTTTTACCTAGGATAGCCCGAAATATGTGGGAACAGATAAGGTCCAACCGCATCAGGTCGGTGATGCTGGTGGCCGGGATGGCGCTCTTGCTTCTGGCCATCGGCTATATCATAGGGCTGTATTTCCTTGACAGCGGCCCCGGCGGGCTGGCTATTGCCCTGATAATATGGGCGGTAATGAGCCTGTTTGCCTTCTTTCGGGGAGACAGTATTCTGTTGGGTCTATCCCGGGCGAAGAAAATCAAACGTGACGACCATCCCCGCCTGTACAACATCGTAGAAGAAATGAAGATTGCCTCCGGGCTGGAAAAGATGCCCGATATCTATATCATTGACGACCCGGCGCTGAACGCTTTTGCCACCGGCCGGAACCCCGATAAGGCGTCGGTGGCCATCACCTCAGGGCTACTGGCCAAGCTCAACCGCGACGAACTGCAGGGCGTCATCGCCCATGAAATATCCCACGTCAAGAACCGGGATGTCATGCTTATGGCCATCAGCGCCGTCATGCTGGGCAGCATCGTCATTCTGGCGTGGTACGCCACCAGGATGCTCTTTTTCAGCAGCATGGTAGGGGGAAGGCGGAGCTCGTCCGGCGGCGGTCAAGCCGGGGTGATAATACTGGTTGCTGGCATCGTGCTGATGATACTGGCCCCAATCTTCGCCCAGCTTATCTACTTTGCCGTCTCACGCAAGAGGGAGTACCTGGCCGATGCCTCTGCCGCCCTGTACACCAGATACCCCGAGGGGCTGGCCTCGGCGCTGGAGAAGCTGGGGGCATCCACCGGGCAGCTAAAATCGGCCAACCAGGCCACGGCGCCGATGTACATCATCAACCCCTTCCGCAAGAAGGGACTCTCAGCCAGCAACCTGAGCAGCACCCACCCGCCCATAAGCGAGAGGATACGCATTCTGCGCTCCATGGCCGGCGCCTCCTTCGTCGACTACCAGCAGGCCTACCAGGCAGGGCACAAGGGTGGCGGCAGCATTTTGCCCACCTCTGCCCTGACCGCTGGAGCGGTACCGCTGCGCCAAGCCGGACCTGGGAAAACCCAAGAGCCAGATAAACTGGCCCGCACCCGCGAGACCTCGAACCTGATGTGGCGAATGAGCAACTACAAGACCATAACCTGCGACTGCGGCACCAAGCTAAGAGTGCCACCCGGCTTCGCCGCCAGCAGCATTAAGTGCCCCCACTGCGGCCGCATAAACCCGATTTGAAACTCGCCAAAGCTGTAAGCTAATGGGTAAAAAAGAGCCCCCCGAAGTTCGGGGGGCTCTTTTTATCTGGTTAGGGCATTATCCCCAAATCAAAACCGGATGTCTGGTTAGACGACCCTCCTGGTCCTGACGATGAGAACAATAACCGCTATGGTGAGTAACGCACCGATAGCGACAATCACCCAGATGTAGACCGGAGTCTCGTCCTCAGGTATGTTGATGATAGGTGCGTCCTGAGTAATGGTGACTATTGTTGTCGTTGGTTGAGGAATGGTCACAATTATATCCGGCGGTGAAACCGTTATGGTTGGTGCTGGTTGAGTTACAGCCGGCGGAATGGAGACGGTGATTGTCGGTGTTGGCGCCGGCGGAACCGTTACCACTGGCAGAGCCTCGGCCACAGTGGTGAATACCTGAGTGGCCCAGGGTCCAGTACCAGCAGCAGTATTAGCACGTACCCTCCAGTAGTAGTCCTGCTCGAAATCAAGTGGCCCTTCCCATACCAGGAAGGTCAGCGTGGTACTGACTGAGCCCTCTGTAATCTCGACAAAGGATGGGTCTGTAGAGAGCTGCCAATCATAGCTGGTAGCACCACCTGCTGGTGCTCCCCAGGCAAACGCCGGGCCGTCAACCGGTATGTTGATGGAGCCGTGAGCCGGTATCAGGTTCTGCGGTGGCGCTAGAATTGCACCAGGCAGAGTGGCGAATGAAGAGGTACCGCTGAACAGGAAGCTGGTTACCGGAGTAAATGCCCAAACACTAACAGAGTATGTGGTGTTCGGGGATAGGCCGGTAACTGTTCTTGAAGTGCCTGCGCCCGTCCAGGTATTCGTAGCTGAATAGACGTTGGTGGCTTGCGAGCCCGTCTTAACCGTTATCTTATAGGTTAAGGCACCGGGCAGAGCGCTCCAAGAAATAGTAGCACTCCCTACAGTAGCGGCGGAGATACTGACACCACTGCCACTTACTGCCAGGATATCGGTATAGGTGCGGATGGAATTTCCGGCCAGCGTGTACAGTTTATTGGAGCCGGCCTCATACCACAGGCCCTTGAGAACGGCGGCTGGAACAGGTGAAGTTGTGTCGAGCATCTGCTCGGCATTGAGCCTGTTGGCCTTGAGCCGGATGACACCGGCACCATTAGCGTTAGCCTCAGCGGCATAAACCATGCCGTCGGGTCCGCCCGGAGCTGCAACCAGCCCGGCACCCGTTACCACGGTCTTGCCGGTTATCGCACTGACATCTAGCTGCGTCCAGGCAGGAGTGGTTGCACTGAAGTCATAGACCCAGATACCACCCTGGTCACCGGTAACATAGACTTTGCTGTCAGTGGCATAGCTGCTGCTGAAAGCAGCGCTTACTGCCGTTGAAGCAGGAGTCCACGGGTCACCAAATGTCGTCCAGGTAACGCCACCGTCCTGGCTGCGTGCCAGCCCGGTGGTACCGGCGATGATGATGTCACCACCGGCGTCCTTGGCGAACGACAGTATGGTGCCGACACCATGGGTCCTGGTGAACCAGATGACGCCGAAATTGGGTGTCTGGTAAAGAGTGGCACCGCTGCCGACAAGCACGTTACTGACGCTTGTGGCGGCGAAGGCACTGATATTACCCGCCGGGGCGCTAACCAGGGGTGCCCAGGTCTGACCATTGTTGATAGAGCGCAGTATGGTGGTGCCGCCTATGTCAGCGGCGAAAATGGCAGTACCAGCTGGGTCTCTGTCAAGGGCGAACCCAGCTACGGTAGCTGCTGTACCACTGAACACCCTCTCCCAGTTGGTGCCGTCGCTGCGCCAGATATCGTCGGTTGCGCCACTGGTGGAGATGAATACACTACCCAGCGCCAGGTCGTCCACCGTGACGATGGTAGCATTCATCTTGGAAGCGCCGTTCCAGGTGGCGCCGAAGTCGTTGGTAACACTGACGCCGGAGTTGGCGCCATGGGTGGCGACGAGGGCATCAATGATATTGTTGGTTGTGTCCGTTTCAAGCACCAGAATTGAAGATAGCGACCAACCGCCAGGAACGAACGGACTAGCGCCGCCGGTGGGTGCTTTGAGGTCGGGCGCCCAGGAGAGGCCGCCGTCAAAGGTTCTGAAGACGCGCGGCACGGCAATTGCCGAGGGTGAGAAGCCGGTAGCCAGCAATGAGGCCGTAGAAGCACCGCCGATACCGTCAAGCCCGCTGATATGAGTGGAAGTGCCCGGGCCGCCGGCGTTGAGGTCAACGGCAGTGGATGCTGCAACGGCGAATGCCGCCAGGTAGACATCACCCAGACTATTCAAATTGGGGGTAACGCCAACAAAGGCCTGCATCAGGCCGCTGGCAAGGTTGGAGTTGAAGTCGTCCGGCAGCCACAGGCTGGCATTAAAGAGCCAGGCACTACCGCCTGAAATGCCCGGTAGGGTGACATCGCCGGCGTTCTGCGCCCACTGGGCGCCGGAGTACTTGGTGGTGAGTTTGGGGACATGAAGACCACCGGTGGTGTCACTAGCAATCGCCATCACCATCTGGGTGGAAGCGAAGGTAGTCGGGTCAACCCTTACCACGAGTACATCAGCAGCAGTCCATGGAGCTACGCGGTCAGTGGCTACCAGAAGGTTGGACCAGGGCATGCCGTAGACCGCCTCCTCGGCGACATAGGCGCCACCGGTGCCACTACCAAAGCTGCTGGTGCCAGCAAAGATGTAGGGAGAAGTGCCCAGGTAGCCGATATCAATGCTGGTAATCAAGCCGCTTATGGGACTGATGAGACCTAGGCTGACGAACAGGTTGGACAAGACGACCCAGGTGGCACCGCCGTCGGCGGACTTGTAGACGTCATAACCGTCGGTAACATAGACGGTATTGGCGTCCTGGCTGGAGCAGACGATGTCCGTGATGGTGCTGGCTGTGCCCGCCCAAGTACCGGTATAAGCCGGTGCCAGGGACAGCATTGTCCAGGTGCGGCCGCTATTTGTTGACTTGTACAAGCGGCCCGTCCCGGCAGCGGGATTCTCACCGGCCATGTAGATGGCAGTACCATTAATGTCAATGGCGAAAGGCCCTGCCCAGGCGCTACCCGTATCCAGCACCAGACCGGTGGCGGACGGGATTTTAAAGACGGACCATGCCTGGGTACCGGCACTTGCCGGAACCGCCATGGTCACTGCCAGACTGACCAGCAATGACAGCGTCAGCACCACTCCTAATATTTTAGTTATTTTTCTTTTCATCGACCTTTAAATTTTCCTCCATTAAGATATTTATTCTACGCCTCTGCAAATAAAGGCATATCCTTGCCCCGTTTTACAGAGACAAGATAACTTCTAGTTTTCTGCAGCGGAGCTCATAGCTCCCTCTTCCCTTGCGGGTGCTGACAACGGCATCACCTCCCTTCAAAATATACTAGTATTCCATATAAATAATACCACAACCTGTCAAGTGGTAACTTGGAACTATAGCAAAAACTATAGTACCAGAGGTTACTGCAATCAATTATAACGCACCGGTAGCCGATAAGTCAGGCTGTGAGCCGGCTATTTCTCCCGGGACAGGTTGGCCAGAAACTCGGCATTGGTCTTGGTCTTGCGCAGGCGCTCCACGACCCTTTCGGTGGCCTCCGACGAGTTAACCGAGTCGGCAGCGACCATGGCCAGCATGCGCCTCAGCAGTTGCATCTGCTTTATGGTATCTTCAGTCAGCAGCAACTCTTCCCGCCGGGTGCTGCTGCGCTGGATATCAATCGCCGGGAAGATGCGCCGCTCCGCCAGCCGGCGGTCAAGGTGGAGCTCCATATTGCCTGTTCCCTTGAACTCCTCGTAGATCAGGTCATCCATGCGGCTACCGGTATCAACCAGGCAGGTGGCGATTATGGTCAGACTGCCACCTTCATCAATATTGCGAGCAGCACCGAAGAAGCGCTTTGCCGGGTGCAGAGCCACCGGGTCGATACCACCGGAAAGGGTGCGACCGCTGGACGGCATGGCCAGATTGTATGCCCGGGTGAGGCGGGTGATGCCGTCCAGCAGGATCATGACATCCTTGCCACCCTCGACCATCCGCTTCGCCATGTCCAGCGTCAGCTCGGCAATCCGGGTCTGGTTCTCCACCGGCTCATCAAAGGTGGCACCGATGACCTCTCCCTTTACCGAGCGTGTCATATCGGTGACCTCTTCCGGCCGCTCACCAATCAGGCAGACTATCAAATAGATATCGTTGTAATTGGTGGTCGCCGCATTGGCGATAGACTTGAGCAGTACCGTCTTGCCCGCTTTGGGCGGGGAGACTATAAGACCCCGCTGCCCCCTGCCGATGGGAGCAATCAGGTTTATTAGCCTGGTAGACAGCTCTCCAGGCGTCGTCTCCAGGTTAATCATCTGGTCGGGGAAGATGGGTGTCAGGGCGCCGAAGTGGGGACGGCTCCGGGATAGCTCTGGATTAGTGTCATTGATAGCCTCAACACGGAGCAGGCTGTAGTACTTCTCGCCGGCCTTGGCCGGGCGGCCCTGGCCGACAACATAATCACCTGTCCTCAGGCCAAAGCGACGGATCTGGGACTGGGAGACATATATATCGGAGGAGCTGGGCAGGAGTCTGCTCTGCCTGAGGAAGCCATACCCGTCAGTCATGATGTCCAGGACACCGCTGCAGAAGATGTTGCCCTGCTGCTCGGCGCTCGCCTGCAGCAGGCGCATCACCAGCTCCTGTTTTTTCAGGCCGGTAAAGCTGGATAGCCTGTTTTCTTTAGCCAGTTCCAGCAACTCCTCCCTGCTTTTGCTTTCCAGTTGGCTGATATCTACCATGATAAACCTCTCTTTAATCTTCCGCCCCGCCGGAAACACGTCGCCAGTCGTCGAGGAAGCGCTCAACGCCGATGTCGGTCAGCGGGTGCTGCATCATCTGAATAAGTACCTTGTAGGGCACGCTGGCAATATCAGCCCCGGCCTGGGCGGCAACCACCACGTGAAGGGGATGGCGGATGCTGGCGGCCAGCACCTCGGTTTTAATCCCGTGCTTTTTGAAGACTTCCACGATATCCTTCACCAGCGCCATGCCATCGTGCCCGATGTCATCAAGCCGGCCGACGAAGGGGCTGACACAGGTGGAACCGGCCAGTGCTCCCAGAAGGGCCTGATTAACCGAAAAGCAGAGGGTCTGATTTATTTTTATGTTCTCCCTGGCCAGCGTCGAAATGACCTTCAGGCCATCTACCGTGGAGGGGATTTTGACAAACACATTCTCTGCCCAGGTAGCGATGTTCCGTGCTTGCTCTATCATGCCTTCGGGGTCGTTTACCGTTACCTCGGCGGAAACCGAACCGGGAACTATGGAGCAGATTTCCTGGACCACTGCCTTGTAGTCCTTTATCCCTTCCTTGGCTACCAGAGTGGGATTGGTGGTCACACCGCTGACTACCCCCAGCTCTACGCCATGCTTTATATGGTTAATATTGGCTGTATCCAGATAGATGCGCATTTCAGTCCTTTCTCCATCAAGAATTAAGGGGCAGCGATGGCTGGTCCCCCTCTCTCATAATCTCCCTGGCCGCCTCGACAAAGCTGCAAAACAGGGGATGAGGGCGGTTGGGGCGGGAGCGAAATTCCGGGTGAAACTGACAGCTGACCATCCATGGGTGATCCGCCAGCTCGCAGATCTCCACCAGACCGCCGTCAGGGGAGAGCCCGCTATAGACCATGCCCGCCTCCTCTAACAAGGGGCGATACTCATTATTGAATTCATAGCGATGGCGATGGCGCTCATGAATTAACTCCTTATTATAGGCTGTCGCCGCCCTGGTACCGGGAACCAGGCGACAGGGGTAAACCCCAAGGCGCATGGTGCCGCCCTTGTCTTTTATCGCCCGCTGTTCCGGCAGAAAGTCGATCACCGGATACGGGGTTTTTGCGGCAAACTCGGTCGAGTTGGGCTTGTCCGAACCAAGCACGCTGCGGGCGAAATCAATCACCATAACCTGCAGACCCAGGCACAATCCCAGATAGGGGATCTTGTTCTCCCGGGCATATTTAGCCGCCTTGACCATGCCTTCGATTCCCCGGATGCCGAAGCCACCGGGGACGATAATGCCTTGGGCGCGCCGCAGCAGGGATTCAGCACCGTCCTTGTCCAGTTCCTCAGAGTGAACCCACTCAAGATTGACCGCCCGGTTATGATACAGGCCGGCGTGACACAGCGCCTCGCGAACCGAGTAATAGGCATCCTCCAGCTCAACATACTTGCCCACCAGGGCAATGTTAACCGGCTCGCAGGGCTCTTTGAGGCAGTTAACCATGGCGCGCCAGGGCCCCAGTTCCGTTGCTTGCTCTTTGAGACCCAGCTTGTTAACTACCATCTGGCCCAGCCCTTCCTCCTCCAAAATAAGGGGGACCTCATATATGGTGGGTACCGTGGGCAGGGGGATGACCGCCTCCCGCTCGACATCGCAGAAGAGAGATATCTTGTCCCGGTGGCCGTCGGAGATGGGATAATCGCTGCGGCAGATAATGATATCCGGCTGGATACCGATGCGCCTCAGCTCGTTAACGCTGTGCTGGGTGGGCTTGGTCTTGAGTTCCTTGGTGGTATTGATGTAGGGCAGCAGAGTGACGTGGATATAGAGGACATTGTCCCGGCCGACATCGTTCCTCATCTGCCTGATGGCCTCTAGAAACGGCTGTCCTTCAATGTCGCCCACCGTGCCACCAACTTCAATAATAACCACATCGGCCTGCGACTTTTCAGCCAGCTGCCGGAAGCGATTTTTTATCTCGGTGGTGACGTGGGGCACTACCTGAATGGTTCCGCCCAGAAATTCCCCCCGCCGTTCCTTGCTAATAACGGCGCTGTAAATCTGCCCCGAGGTGACATTGGAATCGGCGGTGAGTTCAACATCTATGAAGCGCTCATAGTTACCCAGGTCGAGGTCGGTTTCGGCGCCATCCCTGGTAACAAACACCTCGCCATGCTGATAGGGCGACATGGTGCCCGGGTCAACATTGAGGTAGGGGTCCAGCTTCTGCGCGGAGATGCTTAAGCCCCGGCTCTTGAGGATGGTTCCAATAGAGGCAACCGTTATACCCTTGCCGACTGAACTGACAACCCCACCGGTTACAAAGATGTATTTTGGCATAAAGGAATCTGATTCCGTAAACCTGAAAAATTCAAAATACTATAAGGCAACAGCCAAGAGAAATATCTGAATCCATGAAAGTTTAATCGATAAGAAGGTGAGAACAGGTTTCTTTAATTATAAGCCAGGGATTTACTGCTTGTCAAGTATATCAGACAAAAACCTGTTGTCAAGCACCCCGGCCTGGAGGAAAGCGGAAAGTTGCCATTCCAAAAGCCCCTGTTACCAGATTTGCCGCTATTGTTTATAACCGGTTGTTAACTTTCCTGTAAATGGTTTGACAATCAATTTGAAGGTGTATTATAATGGTGTTGCCCGATCAGGCAGGTAAAGACTAAATGGCCAGCAAGGATTATTACAGCTTACTGGGGGTCAACCGCAATGCCAGCGAGAAGGAGATAAAGCAGGCCTTCCGCCGGCTGGCACGCAAGCATCACCCCGACGTCAATCCTGGTGATAAGGCCGCCGAAGAAAAGTTCAAAGAGATCAGTCAGGCCTATGAGGTCCTCTCCGATAAAGAAAAGCGAAAGAAGTATGACCAGTTCGGCGACCAGTGGCAATATGCCGACCAGTTCGCCAGGGCCGGTGGCGGCCGGCCGCCTCCCTTCACTGATGCCGATTTTAGTAATATATTTGGCGGTGGTGCTCGTAGCTATCACTTCGGGGCTGAGGGTTTGGACAGCCTCTTTGATGAGCTGCTGCGGGGCTCTAGGACAGGAACCTATACCAGCCGCGCCTCCAGGAGGGGGCAGGACATCGAGCAGCAGGTTGAGGTTACGCTGGAGGAAGCCTTCGGTGGAACCAGCCGTCTCCTCGGCCTCCGCGCCGAAGAGCCCTGCGCCACCTGTGGCGGCAGCGGACGGATACAGAACGTGGCCTGCTCCACCTGCCGCGGCCGGGGTATTATAAGCCGGGTAAAGCGTCTTGAGGTCAAGATACCTGCCGGTGTCAAGACCGGCTCCCGGGTGCGCATCGCCGGTAAAGGCGGCCAGGGCCAGGGAGGCGGCGCTAGAGGCGACCTCTACCTGGCAATAAAGGTAAAACCGCACCACCTTTTCGAGCGCCGGGGCGATGACCTGCATGTTAGCGTAGACGTCGGGCTGACAACGGCGGTGCTCGGTGGCGAAATCCAGGTGCCGACTCTCAAGGGCAAGCTGGCACTTAAGATTCCGCCGGAGACCCAGAACGGACGCACCTTCCGCCTGGCCGGACAGGGCATGCCCCACCTGGGGAAAGCACCACGGGGTGACCTCAAGGCCAGAGTGAATGTGGTGCTGCCAAGTAAGCTATCGCCAGAAGAAAAGGAGTTATTTAAAAAGCTAAGCCAGGTCAGACCCGGATAGTATTGAAGGGAAGGTGAAGGGCTATGGACGAAAACATTAAACCGCGCTATGTAATCAGCATCGCCGCCGAGCTGTTAGGCACCCGGACCTATACCCTGCGTTATTACGAAAAGGTGGGCATAGTCAGGCCAGCCCGGTCGTCGGGCAACATCCGGCTTTACTCTGATATGGACCTGGCCATGCTGCGCCGGGTAAGAGCATTAATGGAAGACCTGGGGGTCAACCTGGCCGGTGTTGAAGTTATCCTGAGAATGTCCAGGCAGATTGCCCGGTTGCAACGGGCTACCGAAGAGCTTGAGGCGGAGATAGATAGCCTGAGAAACAAGGAGGAGGTATGAGGCAGGAAAGATTTACCGAACAGGCGCAGGAGGCAATGGCTGCCTCCCAGCAGCTGGTTCGTCAGTTACAGCACAGTCAGTGGGACGTGGAACACATCCTGCTGGCACTGCTGCAGCAGGAGAAGGGGCTGGTCAGTGAAATACTGAAAGAGCTTGGTGCCAACAGCGATGCTGTAAAAGAGCAGGTTGCCGCCGCGCTGGAGAAAACACCCAAGGTGGCCTATGAGGCGGGGCAAATCTACGCCACGCCCCGTGTCGCCAAGCTCCTGGAGGCAGCCGACGGCGAGGCTAACCGGCTCAAAGACGAGTTTATCGGCACCGAGCACCTGCTGATAGCCATAAGCGGCGAGCAGAAAGGCGAGGCCGCCAAAATCCTCCGCGGCGCCGGCGTTGACCAGGAAAAGGTTTACGCTGCCCTCAAGAAAATCAGGGGCGGGCACCGGGTGACCGACGCCAGGGCCGAAAGCAAGTACCGCTCCCTTGCAAAATACAGCCGTGACCTGACCGAACTGGCCCGTGAGGGCAAACTGGACCCGGTTATCGGCCGCGACGGCGAAATCAAGCGGGTGATGCAGATTCTTACCCGGCGCACCAAGAACAACCCGGTTGTCGTCGGCGAAGCCGGGGTGGGCAAGACGGCTATTGCCGAGGGAGTGGCTCAAAAAATTGCCAATGATGACGTCCCCACGTCGCTGCGTGGCCGCCGGGTGCTGGCCCTGGACATGGGAGCGCTGGTGGCCGGCAGCAAGTTCCGCGGTGAGTTCGAGGAGCGGCTCAAGGCGGTCATGGATGAAGTGCGCGAGGCCAAGGGTGAGGTGATTTTGTTTATCGACGAGATTCACACCGTGGTCGGAGCCGGAGCCGCTGAAGGTGCCATCGACGCCAGCAACATGCTCAAGCCGGCCCTGGCCCACGGTGAGCTGCAGTGCATCGGCGCCACCACCCTGGACGATTACCGCAAGTTCATCGAGAAGGACAAGGCCCTGGAGAGGCG
>SDBU01003834.1_pt1 | contig 18884 bp, 19 predicted proteins | sample 2277071 | NCBI WGS metagenome assembly SDBU01 (sample SAMN10397929, study PRJNA504765) | marine sediment metagenome | isolation source: marine sediment core GS08_GC12, 126 cmbsf | place: Arctic Ocean: Gakkel Ridge, Loki's castle | collected 2008 | reverse complement strand
TAATTTTCATTCTAGTACATCCTCCTTACTATAGATTTTTCCAAGGGTTATTATTAGCTTTAATATGGCTTACCTCTTGATTGCGTTCCTCACATGTTCTCACCTCATTCAAAAATTGGTTATTTTGAGCCCCGACTTGTCTCTAGAAAAGTGTGCCTCCCCCCTTCGGGACACTTTGCCTACTCATCAACAGGTTCATTACATGTATTCACCAGAACCATTAATATTTTCACCCCTCCTTTCAAGCTGATTAGCCACTACCCTGTAATGTCTTTTCTCCTTCCTACAGGGTTAACTCTCTATTTTATCAATTCGGGCAGCTACATCATGCCCTTTTTCTTATAGTATGCCCTGGCCTCTTCCAATATCCTCTCTATTTCATCTTCCTGGCTGGCCGTTAAAGGTTTTGGCTTGTGGGTGGCCAGTATCTCCTCCATTCTTTCCTTGGCATAATCCAGGGCAGTTTTCCTTCCCTTGGCTATCCAATCTGGATAGGTGAGGCTATCAGCCGCCATTGGTATAAATTGCCCTCTCTGCCACCACTTTCTGGTATGTGCTTTGTCAAGATACATGCCAGGGATTGGTCCAACAGCATTTATGAGGTCAATAGCCAGAGTCTCATCATTTACCTCAATCCCCTCTATGAAGCGCCCTATCATACCGGCTATATCTCTATCCAATATGGCCTGGAAAGGATGCCACGAGACTTCACCATATACGCCGCCGTGAAAGTCGATTTTACTACCTCCAGATACTGCCGTCGCTAAAGCACCGATTGCTTTTTCATAGCTGCTCTGGAAATCAATTATCTTTGAGCTGGTAAAGCCAGGGATAGGGGTATTTGCTGGGATTCCATATCTTCGCCACATCTGGTTAAACACAGCCACATGCAAGACACCACCAATGTTGCCAAAGGCAGGGCTACCCGTTCTCATATCCTGACTAAGGGCAAAATCTGAGCTTATTATCCTTGTTCCTGGCTTTATTAGTTGTGTTAGCACTATGGCGCCGGTGCTTTGAGCATTGAGCAATATGACCGCTCCAGCGAGGCTGGCGGGTGATGTTGCTCCCATTGTCACCCCACCTCCAATTTGAATGGGGAAGCCGGCCTCGATAGCCCGAAACATGGCCTGGATGGTATCACTAGAACAGGTCATCGGTGGTGAATTGCTACAAACCTGTATCGTCTCCGTCCCGGCTGCCTTAGCCATTGCGAAACTGAATACCTCACTATCCAACTGGTAGGCTGAGATGGCCACCTTGGTTGTATATCTTATCACCGCTGCAAAAGCCTCTGGTATATACATACAGGGAGGAATGCCCTCCACTTCAAAGTATGGTGTATAGGCACCAATGCAACGAATGTTATCCAGGGCATCTATTACCACACAACCATCGTCCCTCTCCTTTTTAGTGGCTGGCCGTAACTTCTGGGTATCCAGGTCGACAATTCCCATCCCGCAAGTAGCCCCGAAATAGAGGCTATTCCCACCGAGTTGCATATCATTCTCCGGGTCCCTTGCCTTTATATAGAAGCTGCTAGGTGCCTTGCGCAAGCACTCTTCAACTAAACCTGAGGGTATCCTCACCCGCATGGCATCGTAGTCCACCTGGCAATCATTCTGCTCAAAGAGCTTTAATGCCCTCTGGTGCTCAAACCTCATTCCCGTCTTCTCAAGGACATTTAGTGTCCCACGATGAATAGCTTCGACCTGCTCTTCGGTAAGTATTTCAAGGGGCTTAAAATTGCGAGTGAAGCCTTTCATTATCAGCAGTGCCTCCTTATTCTATTCCGATAAGCTTCCTGAAAAGGGTGACTGCCCCGATTGCTGTTGGGTCATAGCCGTCAGCCCCTATCATTTCAGCAAATTCAGGGGTCACTGCCGCACCGCCAACGGCGATTTTAACCTTACCCCTAACGCCAGCCTCTTTAATGGCTTCAATCACCTTCTTCTGTTCATAGGCGGTAGTGGTCATGAGGGCTGACATAGCCAATATATCAGGTTTATTATTCAAAACGGCCTCGATAAACTTCTCCGCAACAATATCAACACCAAGGTCGATTACCTCAAAGCCCTGGGCTAGGGCTAAGGTGCTTACCATATTTTTGCCTATATTATGAACATCACCATAAACTGTCCCGATGACAATACGACCCAGCGTTTGTCGTTTTCCTCCTGTTGCCTTAATCCTTTCCTCCAAGATAGTGGTGGCACTTGTCATCGCCGATGCTGCCCCCACAAGGTCTGGCAGCCAGAGGTCACCCCGCCCAAAGCCATCACCAACCTGCTTGACACCCTCAGTTAACGCATCTAATGCCTTAACCGGGTCTATTCCCTCCTCAACTGCTTTTCTTGCCCAAAGTGCGGCAGCCTCATCATCGTATTCGATGACTGCCTTCTTTAGATTCTCTAGAACTTCAGTCATCTAAATTTCTCCTCTCCGTCATTTTGAGTGCAGGGGATAGATAAGTGATGCTTGCCCCTACTTTTTATATTGTATAACCCCAAGATTACAAAGAGTGTTAACAAGACTTGAAAAAGATTACAGATTAGTTAGAAGTAGCTTACAATTTAGCAATACTTGACATTTTGCAAGTGAGAAAAGGGTGAGAAGTCATAGGATAAGTTAGCTCCCAACTATTAGAGATATTTCGAAGAAAAAGAGGTAGGCAGCGGCTGTGGTCATCATATTCAATTACCGCCTTCTTTAAGATTCTCTAGGATTTTATCCCTAGAATTCCCCCATCCTTCCCCCACCACCTACCATTAGCCTGGGGAGCCATAGAGCTATCTCAGGGAGGAAGATAAGCAAAGCGATAACAAGTACCTGAATCAAAATAAAGGGCACCATAGCTATATAAATGTCTACCATAGTAGCTGTCTCTTTGGGAACAACCGCTCTCATGTAGAACAGATTACCGCCGAAGGGGGGTGTTAACATACCCATCTCCAGATTGATAGTAAAAAGGATGCCAAACCATACCAGGTCAATGCCCAGAGCATGGGTAATCGGAAGAAAGACCGGCAGGGTAATCATGAGGATGCCGGTACCGTCTAAAAAGCAACCCATATAGGTTATCACTCGGTAGCCGGTTAATAAAGAGGCACAAAAGTTGGCGACAAAAAGGCGACGAACTAAAAAGGACAGGATGTCACCAAAAGGCACATTAGCTTCAAAATGGGGCTTTGGCAACTGACACAAAAGTTCTATTTTGTATCTAACGGCACAGGACGGCATACCTGGCCTAGAATTTGGAGACCGCTGCTCTAGCCAACTGAGCTACACTCCTCTACCCAGCAACTAAATTTGATTGTAACATATTCGCTCAAATTGCCCAAGGTAACCCACAACTTTAACCCATACCAAGAGGCAAGAAGCATTATAGAAAAAATTCAGACAAAATTCAACCCAGTGCTTGACAATACCGCTCTCCCAGATTTATAATTGAAAATGATTATCATTTAGTTTTGAAATGCAACTTTTTGACAAGAAATTATTATCAGCATTAAAACAGCATGACTATAAGCTTACCCCCCAACGGCGAGCCATCCTTAAAGTGCTTAGCTCAAGTCAGGGACAACTTACTCCTGCTGAGATATACGAAAGGGTGCAACAGGAGTACCCTGGTATCGGACTGGTTACTATTTATCGAGTTCTTCAAATACTCACTAAGCTGGGGCTTATATGTGAAGTACATGCTGGCGGTAACTGCCGGCACTACCTAATCAGAAGACAGCCAGAGCACCACCATCACCTAATTTGCTCCGGTTGCGGGACAGTGGTTGATTTTGCCGATTGTAACCTCAGTGGACTGGAGGAAAGGTTATCACGTGAGACCGGGTTTGAAGTAGAAACCCACCTCCTTGAATTCCTAGGTCGTTGCCGGCACTGCCAGACATGAAGTAGGCCTTAAGATATTGTTTTAGCAAGTCTTTTTACAAACTTGGTGTTACGTCAAGAAGGCATTAAATTAGCCAATCTGGAGGAAACGTGGAGGTTGCTTTCTATCTGGGGTCAATACCTGTTTACTGGTATGGCATTCTGATTACATTAGCCATTATAGCGGCGATATTTATTGCCGCCGTAGAGGCAAAAAGACGTGGAGAAGCTTTGGGGCATGTCCTTAACCTGGCTCTCATTGTTATTCCACTAGGTATTATTGGTGCCCGTCTATACCATGTTATTGATGAATGGGACTTTTACAGCCAGAACCTGATTTTGATTTTTGGCGGGCGTGGGTTAGGGATTTTCGGTGCTGTTATCGGGGGGGCTATCGGACTCCTAATCTACACCAAGTGGAAAAAACTCAGCACCCTGCGCTGGCTGGACATCGTTGCCCCTGGCATTATCTTGGCACAGGCAATAGGTAGATGGGGCAACTTCTTTAATCAGGAGCTTTATGGTTATCCAACTGACCTACCCTGGGGAATATATATTGACCCTGCCAACCGACTTCCCGGATATGAGACCTTCAGCCATTTCCACCCCCTTTTTCTATATGAATCCCTGTGGAACCTTCTTGGCTTCTCTCTTCTGATGGTACTGGGGCGTAAGCTCCGGCATCGCCTTCTTGATGGTGACATCTTTTTCTTATATGTCATCTACTACGGCGCGGGGCGGTTTTTCCTTGAGGGGCTTAAGATTGATGTCTGGACCATTGCCAGTATTCCTACCGCTCGCTGGATAACCGGTGTTGCCATTGTCGTAGCAATTGCGGTGATGGCTTATCGGCGGTATCGACTTCGCCGTGCAGTTTAACCAGAAATCTCGACATTCTAAATTATAGAGGATACCAAATCTTCAAGAAGGGAAGGATAGTGAAAGGGCGCTGGTTTACCAAAGCAATTTTGGTTGTTTTAATGCTGGTGCTGGCTACATCACTAGTGACTCTTGCTGCTTCCTGCGCAACAAGGACGGAGGCAACAGACAAGATTGGGGTAGCTGTCACCATATTGCCACAAGCCGATTTTATGGAGAGTGTTGGTGGAGAAAAAGTAGATATCACTATAATGATACCACCCGGGGCAAGTCCTCACACTTATGAGCCCACTCCCTCTCAAATAACAGCCCTCTCCAAGGCTAAAATGTATGCCAAAGTAGGCTCGGGTGTAGGGTTCGAACTGGTCTGGCTGGACAAGCTTGTAGACGCCAACAAAAAGATGCTGGTTGTTGATTGCTCACAGGGGATTGAGCTTCAAGAAATGCTAGGGGAGAATGAACACGAGGGAGAGAAACACGAGCATGGTGCAATGGACCCCCATATATGGATGTCTCCGCTGAATGCCCAAATAATGGTGCAGAACATCTACGAAGGGCTGGTGCAGGTTGACCCAGACAACATGACCTACTACGAACAGAACCGGGACGACTATCTGCAGAAGCTAACCAAGCTCGACCAGGATATCAGGGATGGCTTATCTAGGATAACCAACCGAGTATTCATGGTCTATCACCCTGCCTTCGGCTATTTTGCCAAAGACTACAATCTCACCATGCTGCTTATTGAAGAAGAGGGAAAAGAGCCAACAGCGGCGGACATTGCTCACTTGATAGAGCAGGCAAAGGAGTATAATATAAAGGTCGTCTTTGCTTCGCCCCAATTCAATCCAAAGAGTGCCAGGGTCATCGCCGATGCAATAGATGGAAAAATTGTGTTTATCAATCCCCTGGCCAAGGAATATATCGTGAACCTACGCATCCTCCTGGATGAGCTAGTTCTAGCGATGGAGTAAAAAATGACTCATGAAGAAGTCGTAAGGCTGGAAGATGTATGGTTGCACTATGACGGTGCCCCGATATTGGAAGGGGTAAGCCTGTCCATAGAGCATGGTGACTTTTTGGGGTTAATTGGTCCTAACGGAGGCGGCAAGACTACCCTACTTAAGGTTATCCTGGGGCTGGTCAAGCCAAGCCGTGGGAAGGTTTTGGTTCTAGGGCAAACTCCGGAACGGGGACGAAGGTTCATCGGGTATGTTTCTCAACATAACCTGTTTGACCGTGACTTCCCCATAAGTGTCTGGGACGTGGTATTGATGGGGCGCTACGGGAGAGCCGGGCTCCTCAGGCGGTATAGTGGGGAAGACAGAAGAACGGCCCAGAAGACCCTGCAAACGGTGGGTATGCTCGATTACAAGAATCGGCAGATAGGGAAACTCTCAGGTGGGGAGCAGCAAAGGGTGTTTATAGCCCGGGCACTGGTATCCGAGCCCAGGCTCTTGCTCCTTGATGAACCCACCGCCAGCGTTGATCCCACCATGCAAACCGAGTTCTACGAGCTTTTGGAAAAGCTGAAAGAGCAAATGGCGATAGTACTCGTGTCACACGATATTAGTGCCATTTCTATTTACGTGGACAAGATTGCCTGCCTTAATCGCCAGTTGTTCTATCACGGCTCAAAGGAAATCGGGCCTGAAGTACTAGAAGCTACCTACAAATGTCCGGTGCAGATGATAGCCCACGGTACTGTTCCTCACCGGGTACTAAGGGAGCACTAAGGGGATGCTGGAAGCGCTGCAGTACGAATTCATGCGTAATGCCCTCATTGCCGGGCTCCTGGCTGCTTTGGCCTGTGGCATTGTCGGGGTCTATGTAGTAACCAAAAGAATCGTCTTCATCAGCGGCGGCATTGCTCATGCCTCCTTCGGTGGCATCGGGCTAGGATACTTCCTCGGTATAAATCCAGTGCTGGGAGCGATGATTTTCACGCTAGCGTCAGCTCTGGGTATGGGTGTGGTGGCCAGACGAACGCGACTCCCTGAAGATACTGCTATTGGTATCCTGTGGGCAATGGGGATGGCACTGGGGATAATCTTTATCGGCTTGACTCCAGGGTATGCTCCCGACCTTTTCAGTTACCTTTTCGGCAGCATCCTGACGGTACCCGTCTCCGATTTAATCTTTATGCTAGTGCTGGACGCGGTTATAATTGCGGTGGTATTTTTGCTTTACAAGGAGTTCCTGGCTCTTTCCTTTGACGAGGAATTCAGCCGAGTAGTCGGTGCTCCTACAGAGGGTCTGTATCTCCTGCTGCTATGTCTGATTGCGCTAACAGTAGTCGTACTTATAAGGGTGGTGGGCATTATTCTGGTCATTGCCCTGCTTACCATTCCAGCAGCGCTAGCCAGACAGTTCACCCATAGCCTTAAAAGAATGATGCTCCTAGCTATCCTCATTGGCGCCATTTTTACTTTCAGCGGCCTCTGGCTCTCTTACGCACTCGACCTAGCCTCCGGGGCAACCATCATCCTGGTGAGCGGAACCGCGTTCCTTCTATCTTTTGGGTTTTCCAAATTGCATCTAAGAAGCAAAAGGAGGCTTAAAGCTAAGACTGCATGATTTAAGACATAGCCACGCTACCTTAATGCTCAAATCAGGAGCGCATCCAAAGGTTGTCTCAGAACGGCTAGGACACGCCACAGTGGCGTTTACCTTAGATACCTATACTCACCCACACATACCTCCAGGTTTATAGGAGGCAGCTGCGAAGGCCTTCGACATGATTTTCCAAGAAAAATCTTCAGGGCAAACGATTATTTCTGATTAATGAACATGTTCATTAATTTATAGCTTACCTTGTGATAATAACTTGTAAGCTTCAATAACCTTATCTAATTCCCTTTTTACCCACTTTATTTGCTTGTCAAACCAATCAATGGTCATTACAGCACTAAATTCAACTTTCACCATGCCTTCTTTTGGCGGACTAAACTTCATAAGAAGCATCGGCATATCTGGACCATATGCGAACGCACGACCGTGTGCAATAGCATCTCTAAGTTTCACTATTTTCTCATCAACTACGTAACCTTTAGTTCCAGTCACAACTCTTTTATTGTACTTATCAATTAACCTTTTAAGATTATCAAAGTTGGTAAACGGATTTTCAGCTACGTATTGCCCTGTCCTCATTTTCTTCAAACTTTGCGCATGCTGTCGGGATTTCTCTAATCCCTCAGCATTAGTGAGTAAAAAATCTCTAAGAACTAGTTCTAGAGAATGCAGATTTGTAATTAGTCTACCCAGCTCCACGTCATGTCTGAAATCTCTATTTACGACCATTATTTTCGATAATCCCCTTTTAATACGAGTAAATATGTACCTCATAATACTACAATTTATATTGTGGATTAGCAAAAAGTAGAAGCAGAAGCACGAGAATAAGTCAATTTTGACGAAGTCTGAAGCTAAAAAGTGGTACCCCTGGGGCGACTCGAACGCCCGACACGCGGTTTAGGAAACCGCTGCTCTATCCACCTGAGCTACAGGGGCATATCAGCGCCCTACATTATACCTGAGAATGATGATAGAGAACAAGGGTCTAAATCAGCTTGAGGGTACTACACCAATCGGTGGAAGAGTAATCCTGCCGGTAGTTTAGGGTAAAAATAGGTTGATTTCCTGGGCATCCGGTCACCAGCATCGGCAATGGCTTTGATTACCTCTGCCTTAACCGGACTCAACAGAAAGGCTAGCTGGTATTCCTGGTCTAATACCCTGTTTACCGCATCCAGCCTCTCATAGCAATAGGCAAGAGTTGCCTCTTCTCTATCACTACTCAGTCCCAGGAGCTTCTCCAGTATGATGTGGTCAAGCATGCTAATATCCAACCTCTTGTATAGCTCAGAATGAAAGTAGGGTATCATTTGCCCGGCAGCGGTGAAATCACGCAACTTGAGCACAATAAGGCACTCTGCTGCCAGGCCAAAAACGACTAGCCTAACCCCATTTATGTCCGCCACCCCTGTGTCAACTAGCAGACTATCCAGTTGGTGCCAGTCACGAGGCATCTTTAGTGGCAACTCTTCTATTTCAAAGAACGACGCTAGCTTAGTTCTCAGCTCACCCAGGGTTGATTTTGACAGACCACGAACCAGTCGGTGGGCAGGTAGGATAACCAGCCCAGGGTCAGAAAAATCTACCAGTGTCATCATCACAAAATTAAATGCCTCCTCTCCTGATAATGATAGGGAACAGGCACGCTGCTCACGCTGGTAGATAAGAGCACTTTCATAGCGATGATGCCCATCGGCAATATAGAGCGGTTGCTGAGCTAAACTATTAGCTATCTGGTTGATAACCTCAGGCTCAGTGATGGCCCAGACATAATGACTTTCTCCCCCAGCACTGCTTAAACTAATTATGGGCTGGCTTGGCTCCCGGGCTACTAACAATGAGGGGAGCTCCTGTCTCTTATCTTCATATATAGCCAAAATTGGACTGGTATTAGCCTGGAGCGCCCACATGAGATTAAGACGGTCACCTTTAGGCTCACTCAGCGTGCCCTCGTGAGGACGAATAACCATCTTATCCCACTCCTCCAGCCTGACACGACAGGTTATATCCCGGCGCTTGTATTGCTTCTCCTGATAGGTAAAATAGTGGTCTTGGAGATAGATAGCTGGTGTCTCATCAACCTTAAGGATACCTCGTTCTAGCCACTGTTCCAGAGTAGCCGCCGAACGGGTATATTTATTGGCCATACCGGTATCAGTGGGTAACTCTCGTCCAGACTCCAACCGGACAAAGTTATATTGGCTCTGCTGGTAAAGCTCTGACTGCACTTGTGGTGTGATAATATCATAGGGGGGACAGATAACCATAGCTTGGTCACCAACTATCTGCTGATTATACCGCACTCCACAAAAGGGACGAATCTCGGCCATGCTTACTTAAACCTCGACTAACTAAATCTACAAAAGGTGGTCTATTGACGACCTTAGTTTACCGTATGCTCCAGGGAGGACACAAGCCCAATCAAAAGATATCTTATTCTACCAAATAACCAGGATACCCATTATGGTGTCATCAAACGAAGGCCGCTCATAACGGTAACCCAGCTCAGGCTCTACACATTCATAGTACCGTTTACCGACTACGGGTTTAACTCTCCAGTCGTTTTGTGGTTCAAAGTAGACAAGCCCTTCGTCAATCGTGTCGAAGGCTATTATTGAATGTCCCCCGTCCGAATAGCGTATTTCAACAAAAGCACACCGAAGTCCTTCAGTTTCAGCATTATTACACACATCCCTGGCGTAGTGACTACATACATAAGTATCTTCCACATATTCATTTTTGTCGGCCTTATCCTCCCTGAGGAACTCAATAACCTGCTTATATGTGGGGTCTTTTATGGTGTAACCATGCCCTATCCCAGCTTCAGCACCTTCTTGATAACCAGCCTCAACACCTTCTTCATAACCGTCAGCCTTACCGACAGGATAACCTTCTTGTTTACCTTGATGATAACCGTCGGTATGACCTAAATCATAGCCCGCCTCCTGACCCACAGTATTTCCCTGGTCATAGCCATCACTATATCCGACTGCCTCGCCCTGTGAATAGGCCATCCCGTAGAGAACCCAGCCGCCAAAGCCTATTAAGACCACTACACCGATTGATATAAGTGCTATTCTTAACCACTTCATCACGCTAACCTCCATCTCAACTCCAGGAACTGGATTTCATCTTTGCCTAGCTATACACTATGTTATATACTTAATTATAGCAATAGGAATTTGGTAATGGTATCACATGGTAGACCTAGACAAGGTTAAGGGAAGAATAGATAAGCTAAAGGCTCAGATTAACTATCATAACTATCGGTATTATGTGCTGGATAGCCCTGAGATTAGCGATGCCGAGTACGATGAGTTGATGAGGGAACTAAAGCAGTTGGAGGAGGAGTACCCCCAGTTTCTGACCCCAGACTCACCGACACAGCGGGTTGGGGCTGCCCCGGTGGAGGCCTTTGGCGTAGTGGAACATCCCCAGCCGTTACTTTCTCTGGGTAATGCCTTCTCCCAGGAGGAATTAGTAGCCTGGTATACCCGAATCTCAAAGATGCTAGGCGGAGAGCAATTTACCCTTACCGGTGAGCATAAGATTGACGGTCTCGCCGTAGCTCTGACCTACGTTAACGGTCAACTAAATACCGGGGCTACCCGGGGTGACGGCTTTCGCGGTGAGAATATTACCCAGAACCTGAGAACTATCAGGAGTATCCCCCTGTCTGTGTCCCAAGAGGCGCCACCCCGGTTTGAAGTGCGGGGTGAGGTCTTTCTACCCAAAGCCGGCTTTCATAAGTTAAATGAGGAACGGGCGGCTGAGGGACAGCCCCTCTTTGCTAACCCACGAAATGCCGCTGCTGGCTCAGTACGTCAGCTTGACCCTCGTATCACGGCCAGTCGCCCGCTGGATATCTATATCTACATGCTGGGTTGGGCTGAAGGCAAAGCAACACCTTCATCCCACTGGGAAACAATGGAGTATCTCAAATCTTTCGGCTTTAAGGTCAATCCAAATAATAAACTACTTACCAGCATCGAACAGGTATCAGATTACTACAATAACTGGGTAGAGAAGAGAGAAGGTTTGCCTTACGAAGCCGATGGCATCGTGGTTAAGATAGATTCTCTTGAATGGCAAGAACGACTGGGAACTGTTGGTCACGAACCACGATGGGCGATAGCCTATAAATTCCCGGCTATTCAGGGTACCACCCGTCTGATTGATATTGGTATTAGCGTCGGTCGGACTGGCACCCTTAATCCCTATGCCATTTTGGAGCCGGTGTCGGTGGGAGGAGTAACTATCAAACAGGCAGCCCTGCACAATGAAGATGACATCCGGCGTAAGGACATCCGCGAAGGTGATACTGTCATTGTCCAGCGGGCAGGCGAGGTGATACCTGAAGTGGTAGGGCCAATTGAAAGCAAGCGCACAGGGCAGGAAAAGGAGTTCAGCCTCCTAGAGAAAATATACGATAGCGCCCAGCAACGCCCGGCATGCCCGGTATGTGGGGCTGAGGTGGTTAAGCCCGAAGGTGAAGTTATGTATTACTGTTCTAATGCTGCCTGTCCGGCTCAGGTTCAACAGAGAATAGAGCTTTTTGTTTCCCGGGGCGCTATGGACATCAGGGGGATAGGTGAATCACAAAGCGCTATGCTGCTTAAGGAGGAGCTGGTTAAGAATGTGGCTGACCTGTACGACCTCAAAGATAAGAAGGAGCAATTTCTTAGTTTGGAGAGAATGGCGGAGAAGAGCGTAGATAATCTGCTCGAAGCTATTGATAAAAGCAAAGATAGGCCGCTAGCCAGGCTTATCTTTGCTTTGGGCATACGCCATGTCGGAAGCGAGACGGCCAGAGTCCTGGCCACAGAATTTGGCAGCCTTGAGACATTAGCTAATGCCTCAAAAGAGAGGTTGATGTCTGTCCCCACCATAGGACCTAAAAGTGCCGATAGTATTGTCGCCTTCTTCAGGCAGGAAGAGAATCGCCGCATTATTGAAAGGCTAAGAAGGGCAGGGGTCCGACTAGAGGCGGAAGCAGTCAAGCCTGAAGAACTACCACTAGCTGGACAAGAGTTTGTTATCACCGGCAGCTTAGAAGCCTTCAGCCGGCAGGAAGCCGAGGCACAGATAAAAGCACTCGGTGGCTCAACCGGTAGCAGCGTTACCAGGAAGACCGCCTACCTTGTGGTCGGTGCTGACCCTGGCTCAAAATTGGCTCGTGCTCAAGAACTGGGTACCAAGCAGCTTAATGAAGAGGAACTCCTTAAACTAGTAGGGCAGGCAACCTGATATGAAGCTAATTGTAGGTTTGGGTAATCCGGGACAGGGCTATGCCAGCAACCGCCATAATGTGGGCTTTGCCTGCCTCAACCATTTTGCCGGGATGCAGGGTATCCGATTTGATAAAAAGCAGGGGCAGGCCCGAATTGGCTCCGGTAAGGTGGCTGGCAGCCAGATGGTATTAGCCAAGCCTCAGACCTATATGAACCGTAGCGGGCAGTCAGTAAGCCGACTGGTAGAAAAGTTCAATACTACCCTAGATGACCTCCTCGTCATCCATGACGACCTAGACCTCCCCCTGGGTAAAATCCGCATTCGGCAGGGTGGTGGCTCTGGTGGACACAAAGGAATTAACTCCATCATCACTGAATTGGGAAGCCAGGATTTCCTTCGCCTTCGGGTAGGCATTGGACGACCGACAACATCCGAACTGAGCGAGGCTGACATCATTGCCTATGTACTCAGCGATTTCACCCCCGAGGAAAAACAGGTTATTGCTCAGGTCGTGCCCAGGGTGAGTGAAGCTATTCTCTGCCTTCTCACCGAAGGTCTAGCGGCAGCTATGAACAAGTATAACTAATTCTTTGCTAGTATTTAGCCCAAGGTGATATAATCCGTATACCAAACCAAAGGAGGGCCAAAAAATGAAAAGGCTAGCTACTTTATTCACTATAACACTGGTCATCTTGCTCTCAATAGCGTCGGTAGTTGGCTGTCAGCAAGAAGCTGGGATCTATACTGGTCATGGCGTCTCCTTTGATTATCCAACCGATTGGGTTGAAGTGGAAACTAGTGACCCCGAAGCTTTGTGGATAGTAGCCTTTCAAGAAAGAGGATCAGGCATTGAACCGGGGGTTACAGTTTTAGCCTACCATATGGAAGGAATGACACTTAGAGAATTTGAACAGGCGCATCCTTGGGCTTTTACTAATGTGAATTATACAACGTCAATAGTGGATGTGACTATCAACGGACGAGATGCTATTAGATATAGCTGGACTGCAGAGTTAGACGGGCCACCGTTAAAAGGGGATACTATATATATCACCAAAGATTATGAAGTAGTCTATTATGTAGAGTGTTATTCCTTAACTTCAGAGTACTCTACATCGGAAGACGCTTTTAATATGTTACTTAATAGCTTTAAAATAAAATGATAAATAAAAAGAGGTTCATTGCCGTTATTGGTGGTGGGCAGTGCTCTTCCGAGGAAGCCAGGCTGGCTGAAGAGGTAGGCCGTGAGTTAGCCAAGAAAGGTGCTACCTTGGTCTGTGGGGGCTTGGGTGGCGTTATGGAAGCAGCTTGTAAGGGCGCCTCCTTAGAGGGTGGGATAACCATCGGCATTCTCCCCGGGGAAAGCCGCCGGGCAGCTAATTCCTATGTGCAGATTCCCATAGTTACTGGTATGGGCTACGCCAGAAATGTGGCGGTAGTTAAATCAAGCCAGGCGGTTATCGCTATCGGTGGTATCTACGGCACCCTCTCTGAGATTGGCCACGCGTTACAAAGTGGTATCCCGGTTATCGGCCTGAATACCTGGTCATTATCCAGAAATGGCCAGCCGGATAACTCGATTATCGTGGCGCAAAACCCGGCTGAGGCGGTAAATAAAGCTCTCAAGTTGGCCAGAGATTAATAGCTGACAGGCTCAAGGTTATGGAGAGAAAGAATGTCAACTATTGAGAATATTAAAGCCAGAGAAATCCTGGACTCCAGGGGCAACCCGACTCTGGAGGTTGAGGTGGAACTATCTAACGGTGCCAAAGGCCGGGCGGCGGTGCCCTCTGGAGCCAGTACCGGCAAGTATGAGGCGGTAGAGCTGCGGGATGGAGATATTTCCCGATTTAACGGGCGGGGTATGCTCAAGGCAGTAAACAATGTCAATGAACATATTACACAGGCCATAATCGGCATGTTGGCCACTGACCAGACTGCCCTTGACCACAAGCTCATCGAGCTTGACAGCACGGCCAACAAATCTCGCCTGGGAGCGAATGCCATTCTGGGAGTATCACTGGCAGTAGCTCAGGCGGCGGCTAACTGGCAGGGTATGCCGCTGTACCGCTACCTGGGCGCAGTAGCCACCTATATCCTGCCAGTGCCGATGATGAATATCCTTAATGGTGGTAAACATGCCGCTAACTCCACAGATTTCCAGGAGTTTATGGTGGTGCCGGCGGGGGCCAGCAGCTTCCGTCATGCCCTGCAAATAGGCACGGAGGTCTACCACTCCCTGAAAGAGGTGCTTAGACAGAGGGGACTTAATACCAATGTCGGTGATGAAGGAGGGTTCGCTCCCTCTTTATCGTCAAATAAGGAGGCAATAGAAGCTGTCTTAGTAGCCATTGAAAAAGCCGGCTACAAACCGGGTAAGGACTGCCTCATCGCCCTGGATCCGGCAGCTAGCGAATTCTATAAAGATGGTAAATATATCCTCAACAAGGAAGGCACTTCGCTCAGCAGCCAGGAAATGGTCGATTATTATACCCGGTGGGCATCAAGCTATCCTATTATCAGTATTGAGGATGGCCTGGCTGAGGACGACTGGGATGGCTGGCAGCTCCTGACAGAAAAGCTAGGTAGAAAGGTCCAGCTTGTTGGTGATGACCTGTATGTTACCAGTGTAGACCGCCTAAGTAAGGGTATTAGCCTAAAAGCGTCTAACTCTATCCTGATTAAACCTAATCAGGTAGGCACACTTACCGAGACGATAGCGGCTATCCAGATGGCACAACAAGCTGGCTGGACAGCAGTAGTAAGCCACCGCTCTGGCGAGACTGAAGATACTACCATAGCCGACCTGGCGGTAGGCCTAAATACAGGACTAATTAAAGCCGGCGCCCCCTGCCGCTCCGAGCGCACCGCCAAGTATAATCGTCTCCTCAGAATTGAAGAGGAACTGGGCGAAAATGCCAGCTTTGCTGGAATGCAGGCTTTCTACAATTTGAAAAGGTAGAAGAAAGATGAGAAAAGTCGCACCTGGTATTTACCAACTACCACTACCTAATCCTCCCCCAGCGGCTCTAAGATGGGTTAACGCCTACCTAGTGCAGGGGAATAATGGACATCTCCTCATTGATACTGGTTGGGAGGATAAGGCATTTGATTCATTAAAAAAGCAACTGATTGAGAGTGGTATTGACTTTGAAGACATTACGCAAATAGTGGTTACTCACGCTCACCCTGACCACTATGGCCTAGCCACTCGGCTGAAGCAGCTTTCACCAGCTAAACTGGCTTTGCACTATCTAGAAATAGGCTTCATCGAATCTAGATATATAGGTGTAACCAGATTTCTTTCACAGGTAGAACAATGGTTGCAGGTCAACGGTTTACCGGATAAAGAACTATCTAAAATCCAAGCCGCATTTCTGAAAATGACCAAGCTTGTTGCCCCTCCTGTTTTGCCTGACGTTACCCTTCAAGGTGGCGAAACCATCTCTACCGGGGTTTTCAACTTCCAGGTGCTGTGGACACCAGGGCATTCCTCTGGTCACATATCCTTGTATGAGCCAAACCAAAAAATTTTATTTAGCGGCGACCATATTCTCCCTAATATTACCACCAACATCGGTGTTGGCCTTCTTCCTCAATCTAGCACCAACCCCCTGGATGATTACGTCAAGTCACTGAACCAAATAAGGCAACTAGAGGTCAACCTCATTTTACCAGGACACGGAGGTCCTTTTACCGGTCTAGAGAGAAGGATTGAGGAGCTTATCCAGCATCACGAACAGAGAAACGCTGAAATTCTGAGCACGCTAAAGGATAAACCAAGAACCGCTTACGAAATCGCTACCAGAGTCACCTGGCTCCCAGATATAAAAGGAGTTGGCTGGGAAGACTTAGACCCGTGGAACAAACAACTGGCAGTGGCAGAGACCTTAGCCCACCTTGAGTCAATGAGATTCGCCGGTGAGTTAGACAAATTTTTTAGGGATAGCATCATATATTATCGCATACTTGATACAGCAAAATGAAAAAGATAGGCATTACAACCACAGTACCTATGGAAATATTATTAGCTGCGGGCTATCAGCCAGTTGACTTAAATAACGTGTTTATTACTGATCCCAGCCCGGAGCGGCTGGTAAATATTGCCGAGAGGGCCGGTTTTCCCTTAAATTGCTGCAGTTGGATTAAGGGTATCTACGGGGTATGCATGGATTATGGCATTGATACTGTTCTCTGCGTTACCACTGGCGACTGCTCCAACACCATTATGCTAATGGAGGTTCTCAAGCTCAAGGGTCTCAAGGTTATCCCCTTTGCCTACCCTGACCAGCCAGATACCCAGCGAATGTACTATGCTCTGCAGACACTGGCGGAGAGTGTGGGTACCACCCTGGACGCTGCTAATAGAATTAGGAATGAGCTTAAGCCCTGTCACCGCCTGGCGCTAAAACTCGACCAGCTCACCTGGAAAGAGGGTCTGGTCAGTGGCTGGGAGAACCATCTATGGCTGGTGTCTACCTCTGACTTTAATCAAGACCACCATAAATTCTACCATCAGCTACAAAATTTGCTGGCTGATTGCTACCAGCGTCAACCTTATCCTAAAGACTGGCTAAGGCTGGCCTATATTGGGGTACCTTCTGTCTATGGGCAAGACCTTTATCCCTACCTGGAGAGCCACCAGGCCCGGGTGGTATTCAACGAAATTCAACGTCAGTTCGCTATGCCCAAGCCGGGAAGCACCCTGGCAGAGCAATACTCTAACTACACCTACCCCTACTCAATATATGACCGACTGAAGGACATCACCATCGAGCTCAAGCGACGACAGATTGATGGGGTTATCCACTATGTCCAGGCCTTCTGCCATCGAGGTATTGGCGATATCATCTTCCGAGATGTCTTGAAATTGCCCATTCTAACTCTGGAGGGTAACGATGACTTTTTCCTAACTCAACATGTAAAGACACGAATCGAGGCCTTCCTTGATATGTTGCAGCACACTCGGCGTCTAAGATATAATCAGCAAGCTCTAGTCTAAAAATAGGAGGAATAAAATGGCAACTAAAATTGGAATTAACGGTTTTGGGCGGATAGGGAGGTTAACCCTCAGAGCGATTAACCAGTACCAGGGTGGCAAACTGGAGGTAGCCGCCATTAACGACCTCTGTGATACCAAGACTAATGCTCACTTACTCAAGTGGGACAGCATCTATGGTCGCTACCCTGGCACAGTAGAAGCCGCCGATGATGCAATTATTATTGATGGTAAAGAGATAAAGGTGTTATCGGAACGTGACCCGGCTAAAATCCCGTGGCAAGATTACGGCATAGACATAGTGATAGAGTCAACCGGGCTATTTACCGATGCCACCAAGGCCGTGGCTCACCGGCAGGGTGGTGTCAAGAAGGTGCTCATTTCTGCCCCGGCCAAGAACGAAGATATAAGCATTGTCCTTGGTGTCAATGAAGACCAGTATGACCCAGATAAGCATAATATTATATCTAACGCCTCCTGCACCACTAACTGCATTGCTCCGGTGGTCAAGGTGTTGCATGATAACTTCGGAGTTAGCAAGGGGCTAATGACCACCATTCACGCTTACACCAACGACCAGAGAATACTGGACACAGTTCATAGTGACCTGCGCCGGGCACGGGCTGCCGCCCTGAATATTATCCCTACCACCACCGGTGCTGCCAGGTTGGTCGGCGAGATTATCCCAGAACTCAAAGGTAAGATTCACGGCTTAGCACTCAGAGTGCCGACACCTACCGGCTCCATCGTGGATTTTGTCGCTGACCTGAATCAGGAAGTTACCGTGGAACAGGTCAACCAGGCTTTTCAATCGGCGGCTGAAGGCTCACTCAAGGGAATACTGGAGTACTGTGAGGAACCACTGGTTAGCATGGACTTCAAGGGCAATCCGGCCAGCTCTATCTTCGATGCCCTCAGCACCATGGTTATTGGTGGCAATATGGTTAAGGTGCTTGCCTGGTATGATAATGAATGGGGTTATGGCTGCCGCTTGGCTGACCTGGCAGCTTATGTTGTCGATAAAGGACTGTAACTGGCAAAAGAGAAGGGTCATGGTAAGCATCCTACCCAAAAGCCCTTGAAGTTATTAGAGAGAATCCTACTAGCTTCGCTCCTAGTAGTTGGGCGATTATGCCCCAAAAACATAAACGAAAGGAGTGTCAAATGAAGTGTCCAAAATGTGGCAGTAACAATATCGATAAACTAGACACTGACCTTGAAGACGAAGAAACCTATGGGTGCCTAAGTTGCGATTGCTGGTTCACTATACACAGCGAGCCTTTCACAGCATTGGTCGAAGAGTTAAAGTATGAAACGA
>SDBU01003833.1_pt1 | contig 18889 bp, 15 predicted proteins | sample 2277071 | NCBI WGS metagenome assembly SDBU01 (sample SAMN10397929, study PRJNA504765) | marine sediment metagenome | isolation source: marine sediment core GS08_GC12, 126 cmbsf | place: Arctic Ocean: Gakkel Ridge, Loki's castle | collected 2008 | reverse complement strand
TAGGTGAAATGTCATTTATTTTAGCTTTCTTTTGAAAAATTTCAATCGTTAAATTGCAAAAAAAATCCGTAACTGTGAAAATATGAAAAACTTTGACAACTTTTTGTATCATAAGCTTTATTTTTTTTATTTTTTTCTATCGCAATTTTCGGGTATAAATTATGTTTTTATTTGCCTGCCGATATAAAATAATGTATTTATTGGGATTAAATTTAATTTAGCGAATATTTATGAATTATTCAGGTATTTTAAGTATATATTAATAACAAACATATTGAATTTTTAAAAAAAAGTATTATATTATTAATATAATTTGCGCCTGTAGCTCAATTGGATAGAGTACTTGGCTTCGAACCAAGTGGTTGGGGGTTCGATTCCCTCCGGGCGTACAAAAAAATTTATCTGCGCCCGTAGCTCAATTGGATAGAGTACTTGGCTACGAACCAAGAGGTTGGGGGTTCGATTCCCTCCGGGCGTACGAATTATTATGGTTAGTGTGCTTTCTTTGTATTATTTAATTAATAAATGAGTATAAATTTATAATTATTAAATAATATTGTTTTACTGTTAAAATTGTTTGATTTCAATTATTTTTTTATTGAAATAAATAAAATATCCCCGTTAATTTATTTTCAGTATAATATAATTAGTGGTTTTATTCATGTTTTGTAAAGAGAATTATCACAATAAAAATGATGAGCCATGCAAGAAGAACATATTATCGATATAATTGAAAAATATGACAGGAGCCAGGGAGGAATAATTTCAATCCTTGAAGATATTCAATCTAAGTATAGTTATCTTCCTGCGGATGCTTTAAAAATAGTATCTAAGAAAACAGGCTGTTCATTGGTTGAGATTTATAGTATAGCAACATTTTATAAATCTTTTAGTCTTAAACCCAGAGGGAGACATATTATTACCGTATGTATGGGTACTGCATGCCACGTTCGAGGTGGACTGGCTATAGTAGAATCATTTGAACGTCAGCTTGGGATAAAGGCAGGAGAGACAACTGTGGATACTGTATTTTCACTGGAAACAGTTAATTGTTTGGGTGCTTGTGCGCTTGGTCCTATTGTCGTTATAGATGGGCATTACTTTTCAAAAGTTGCTGCATCAAATGTGATAAAGATAATAAAAAAAGCACGTGAGGGTATAGATAGAATTGAAGTTAAAACAGATGCTCGGGTTTTTCCAGTTAAAGTGAGATGTCCGAGGTGTAACCACAGCCTAATGGATAACAATTATTATATTGATGGATATCCTTCAGTACGCGTGATTGTATCATTTGGAAGCAGGCATGGATGGCTCAGGGTGTCCAGTTTGTACGGAAGTAACTCTGTTGAACAGCAATATGAAAGACCACCGGATACAATTGCACACCACTTTTGTCCTCACTGTCATTCAGAACTTTTAGGAACTTCCCGCTGTCCGGAGTGTGGAGCCCCTATGGTGCTGATGATTGTCAGTGGAGGAGGTGTAGTTCAGATTTGCTCTCGTCGTGAATGCAAAGGACACATATTAGACATGAATCACAAGCTTTCTAATTATTAATCTCGATTGATTTAAATTAAAAGAAAAGTGATATCAAATGAGACGGATATTTAATCTGGAAACGTTCAGCCAGTTTCGACAGAGCGTTTTGGATAAAGGTATAAAAGATAAACCTTGTATTGTAATCAGTGCAGGTACCTGTGGTCAGGCGAGCGGTTCCAATGATATAATACGTATTGTAAAACGGTATATTCTTGAAAAAAAGCTACAGGCTAAAATTTTGTTAAGAATTACAGGCTGCCAGGGTTTTTGTGAAATGAATCCTTTTATAGTTGTGGAACCCGGGAAAAATTTTTATCCAAAACTTAAAATAGAAGATGTTCCCAAAATTGTTGAAGCGGCTTTAAAAGGGGATGTTATTGAGGAGCTTCTTTATAAAGACTCAGATAATAATAGATTCTATTTATCCAAGGAAGATATTCCTTTTTTCAAGAATCAAACCCGTACCATACTTGGCAGAAATGAGCTTATAGATCCTATTAGAATTAATGATTATATTAAACAGGGGGGATATTCTTCTTTAGAAAAAGTGCTTAACAATCCCGATCCTAATTGGCTTATAGATAAGGTGAAGCGTTCAGGTCTCAGAGGCAGGGGAGGTGCAGGATTTCCCACAGGTCTAAAATGGGAGATTGCTCGGGCTTCTGGAAATGGTGCGAAGGTAAAGTTTATCGTATGCAATGCTGATGAGGGAGATCCTGGTGCTTATATGGACAGGGGTATCCTTGAGGGTAATCCACATTCTATTATTGAAGGAATGATAATAGCTGGAATAGCCATAGGTTCGACTAAAGGCATTATATATGTTCGAGGTGAATATCCTCTTGCGGTTAAACATTCGGTTATTGCAATCAGGCAGGCACTTGAAATGGGATTAATAGGAGAGGATATACTTGGCACAGGAATTTCTTTTGATATTGAGATTGTTCGTGGAGCCGGTGCTTTTGTTTGCGGTGAAGAAACTGCTCTTATTCGCTCGATAGAAGGAAGAAGGGGTGGACCACGGCAGCGCCCGCCATTTCCTGCCGACAAAGGAATAATGGGATTTCCGACATGTATTAATAATGTGGAAACACTTGCAAATATTCCTGTTATAATAAAAATAGGCGCAGAAAAATATTCTAAAGTAGGCATTTGGGGGAATACCGGAACGAAAATATTTAGTCTTGTTGGTAAAATAAAAAATACCGGTCTGGTTGAAGTGCCGATGGGTATCACAATTGAGGAAATAATCTATGATATTGGAGGCGGCCCAATTGGCAAGGCAAAAATAAAAGCAGTACAAACCGGAGGTCCGTCCGGGGGCTGCATACCGGCATCGATGTTTGATTTACCCATAGATTACGAAAGCTTAAAAAAGGCAGGCTCGATTATGGGTTCAGGCGGTATGATTGTCATGGACGAAAATACCTGTATGGTCGATATAGCGAAATATTTTACAAATTTCCTTCAAGACGAAACATGTGGTAAATGTGTTACCTGCAGAGAAGGGACTCAGCGGATGTATGAGATACTGAATGATATAACCGAAGGCAAAGGTAAGGAAGAAGATATTGACATGCTTGAGGAGTTGGGGAATGTGATAAAAGATGCTTCATTATGCGGTTTGGGTCAAACAGCGCCAAATTCTGTCCTTTCAACGCTTAGATATTTCAGGAACGAATACGTTGAACATATAGAACACAAGAAATGTCAAGCTGGTGTATGTCGGTCATTAATCTCATACAGGATCGATGAGGAAAAGTGTTTAACATTTGGTCATGGATGCGGAGTATGTAAGAGAGAATGTCCGGAAAACGCTATAACAGGAGTAAAGAAGCAGCCCCACAGCATAAATGCAGAGCTATGTATGAAGTGTTGGGTATGCTATGATGTCTGCAGGTTCGACGCAGTAATCCGTGAATAGGAGGATGAGATGCCAAAAATAAAAATTGACGGAATTAATCTTGATGCTCCCAAGGGCTGGACAATACTTGATGCAGCAAAATTCCTGGGAATAGATATACCGACACTTTGTTACAATGAGGGGCTTTCAGCTTGGGGAGGTTGTCGTTTATGTATTGTTGAGATAGGCAGCGGTGAGAATACTAAAATTGTAACATCTTGCACATATCCTGTTGAAGAAGGAATTATTGTTCGAACTGCAACAAAAAGACTCATAACAGCAAGGAAGGTGATTTTGGAACTGCTTATTTCGCAGTGCCCTACATCCAAAGTGTTACAAGACCTTGCAGCAAAGATGGGTTTGGAACGAGTCAGGTTCAAACCTAAATGGGAGGACTGCATTTACTGCGGATTGTGTGTGAGGATGTGTGAAGAGCAGATGATGGCAAAGGCTATTGGATTTGTTGACAGAGGAAAGCAATTGAAAATTTCTACTCCATTTGATAAGACTTCAGAGGAATGCAGAAGATGTGGAGCCTGTATGTATATCTGTCCTGTATGCACACTGCGATGTGAGGGTCCTGAGCCGGAAAATATATTATGCGGCAGATGTGAAAATACACTTCAGCCCACCTGTCTTGAATTTTATGATAATTATTCTTGTTGGATGGGATTAAAAAATGAGTGTGGAACCTGTATAAGAGAAAAATAAGAAGAATAAAGGAGGAATACACAATGTCATTTTCCAGAATAAACAGTTCAGCGGCTACATTAACAAAAAATAGAACCGAAGATTCCATTGTACCCCTTTCAGGTATGTGCGCCACCTGCATCGATGGCTGTATTGGGATGTGCGAGGTTGGTAAGTCCGCATACCGTGGTCATGAGGTTATTTATCCCCAACCGTTTGGAATTATAACTACGGCTGCTGAAAAAGCTTATCCGGTTGATTATTCTCATTTTAATATTATGGGTACAGCGGTTGGTGCTGTCGGTATAGAAGCTGATAGTGATAAAGCAATTTTCCCTGCTGTTAATCTTGAAGTAAGATTTGGTCATGATAATGGATTAAAATTTCGTTATCCCTGGATTATTCCTGGTATTGGCTCAACTGATATCGCAAAAAACAATTGGGAAGGTATCGCTATTGGTTCTGCTTTATCAGGAACAGGATTAACCATTGGTGAAAATGTTGTAGGGATGGATCCTAAAGCTGAAATTAGAAACAACAAAGTAGTTTATGCTGATGATTTAAAGAAACGTGTAAGACTCTATAAAGATTATCAGCGTGATAGCTATGGTGCAATAGTATTACAAGCAAACATAGAAGATACACGATTGGGTGTTCAGGAGTTTGCTATTGAAAATCTTGGTGTCGAGTGTGTTGAACTAAAATGGGGACAGGGAGCAAAAAATATTGGCGGCGAAGTTAAAATAAGTGACCTAAAAAAAGCACAGATGCTTTATGAACGGGGATATATAGTACTGCCGAATCCTACAGATCCTCATGTGATAAAAGCTTTTGAGCAAGGGGCATTCACAGAATTTGAACGTCATTCACGAGTTGGGATGGTTTCGGAAGAATCTTTTGCAAAAAGAGTTGAGGAACTGCGTAAGGCTGGTGCTAAGTATATTTTTCTCAAGACAGGTGCTTATCGACCGGCTGACCTTGCACGGGCTGTTATGTATGCCTCAAAATATAAATTAGACCTTCTTACCGTTGACGGAGCAGGTGGTGGAACGGGTATGAGCCCCTGGCGAATGATGAATGAATGGGGAGTGCCTCCAGTGGAACTGCATTCACTTCTTTATAAATATGCGAAACGTATTGCCGATAAAGTCGGATATGTGCCTGCGCTTGCAGTAGCCGGTGGATTTACGCTTGAGGACCAAATTTTTAAGGGACTTGCTTTGGGAGCTCCTTTTGTAAAACTTATAGGAATGGCAAGAGCTCCAATAGCTGCTGCAATGGTCGGGAAGACGATTGGTCGGGCTATAGAAGAACGGCAGCTTCCGGTCTATGTTGCACGTTTCGGAGCCCAAAAGGACGAAATATTCGTAACTTCACATTCTCTCCGCAAGGAATTAGGGAACGAGGAATTTGAAAAAATTCCAACGGGTGCTATTGGTCTTTACACTTATTATGAAAGATTAGCCCAAGGACTGTGTCAGCTTATGGCAGGAAGCAGAAAATTTGCACTTGAACATATCGTACGCGATGATATAGCATCCTTAACCCGAGAGGTAAGCGAAATCAGTGGAATTAAATATATAATGGATGTTGATAAAGAAGAGGTTGAAAAAATTATCAATGGTTCAATAAATGAAGTTTAAATATAGTATTGATCCTGATTAATACATTTGAAATAATAATAAAACTTTGGCAAATTATATTTTTTATTAACCTACTTTTTTAAAAAAAACAGGCAGAAAAATTTCAATTAACAATTTTTCTTCTTAATACTCAGGAGAAAAAAAATATAATACATTATTGTATTTATATTTGACAGTTTAATTACCATGTTTTGTTTTTGATTACAATACAGGAGTTAATGCAATGTCAATACTGAATTTTGAAAAGCTTAGCAAAGTGATTCCTATTAGTGCTTCTGCAAGAAAGGTTTTAGAAAAACCTGAGATGGAAATGACCCTGAGGTTGGATTTATCATTTGGAGATAAGTTATTTTGTACCAATGTTTTTGTTGTTTATCACAATACTGTCCGGGGACCGGCGAAAGGTGGTATAAGATTTTCCCCTGATGTTAATCTGGACAAAATTCGGCTGCTTTCAGAAATTATGACTTATAAAACAGCGCTTGTAGGGGTACCATTTGGCGGAGGTAAAGCCGGAATCCGAATTAATCCTAAAGAACATACAAGGTTTGAATTAAATGCAATATTGCGAGAATTTGTACATATTTTAGGAAAAGAGTTGGATCCAAGGGTATTTATTCCGGCACCCGATTATGGAACAGGCCCTCAGGATATGATGGTTATTTATGGTGAAACGCATATTCCTGAAAGTGTAACCGGTAAGCCCGTGAGTGTTGGCGGAATACAGGGAAGAAAGGAAGCAACCGGAAGAGGAGTTGCCACCTCTGCACGACTTGGAATTGAAACCACAATAAATAAACCGTTAAGTGATATAAAGATAGCAATTCAGGGATTTGGAAATGTGGGTTCTCATACTGCTCTATTCTTAAGTGAATCGGGTGCAAAAATTGTAGCTGTATCAGACACAAGCGGGGGTATTTTTAATTCAGAAGGATTTGATATAAAAGAATTAATGAAACATAAAGAAGCTGATAAATCTGTACAGGAGTATAATGGCGAACCTATTACCGGTGAAGAACTTTTTGAACTCGATGTAGATGTTCTTGTGCTTGCTGCTCTTGAAGATGCAATTACCGAAAGAAATGCTGAAGATGTTAAGGCAAAAATAATAATCGAAGGCGCAAATAACCCGGTTACTAATGATGCTTGTCAGATTTTTAAAGAGAATGGAAAAGCATTAATACCGTCCATCCTGGCAAGTTCCGGCGGTCTCATTGCTTCCTATATCGAGTGGCATAAGGGAAAATCCGGAAGTCTTACTGATAAAGAAGAAACATATTCTACGATTGATAAACTAATATCTAATACGTTTCTCAGTATAGCAAAATATGCAAAGGAAAAGGAATTAAGTTATCGCGAAGCTTCGTTTGCTATCGCTGTTCAAAAGGTTGTAAAAGCTATGGAAGACAGAGGATTGATTTAAATTAATAGCTAAGATTTTTATTATCTTTAAAACTGTAATATCTGCGAATCTTCTTTTTTCGGATTTTTTTTACAAAATATTATAGAAATATATCGGAGGATTAAAAAAGTGTCGATGTTAAATTTTGACCAGTTAAGAAAAATTATACCAATTTCAGCTAAGGCTCAAACCTTATTGTCAATACCTGAAAAGGAGATTTCATTTCAAATCAGGATTCATATTGATAAAAAGATGTTCAATTTTGATGCCTATGCAGTATATTATAACACCGTCCGCGGACCGGCAAAAGGAGGGATACGATTTGCCCCTAATGTAACATTAGAAGAGACCAGAGATTTATCGGAACGAATGGTTTATAAAACAGCTTTAGTTGATATTCCTTTTGGGGGCGGTAAGTCGGGTATTCGTATCGATACTTCAAAGTTTGACCGTTTTGATATAGGATATATTGTTAAAGAGTATGTAAACGTTTTAAGCAGAGATTTAAATACTAATACATACATACCTGCACCCGATATGGGGAGCGGTCCTTTGGAAATGATGGTTATATACGGAGAAACTCATATCCCTGAAAGTGTAACCGGAAAACCCATTAGTGTAGGCGGTTTACCCGGCAGAAATGAAGCAACCGGCAGGGGTGCAGCTATTACTGCTAAAGAATCTGCCTTGAGTTTCTTAGATAAACCGTTAAATGAAATTAAAGTTGCTGTTCAGGGATTTGGGAATGTCGGAAGTTTTGCAGGTTACTTTCTATCGGATTGGGGTATGAAGGTAGTTGCAGTCTCAGATTTTAAAAGTGGTATTTTTAATCCTGAAGGACTGCCAATACATGATTTGATGAAATATGCGAGGAAAGACGGTGTTTTTACTAATCTAAATATTGGAGAAACCATTACAAATGCCGACCTTTTAACACTTGATGTTGATATTTTAATACCGGCTGCTTGTGAAAATGTTATCACTGTCGATAATGCAGATGATATTCGTGCACCAATTATCATCGAGGCTGCAAACGGTCCGACTACTCCAGAAGCAGATAAAATCTTACAAAAAAAGAATATTAAGGTAATACCGGATATTTTATCCAATTCAGGTGGTGTTATAGCTTCCTATGTAGAATGGCACCAGGGAAAATCAGGTAGTCTTACGGAAGTATCAGAAACTTATGCTGTTATAGATAAATTAATAGTGAGAAATTTTAAACTTATTAAAGATATGGCAGAAAATTTAAATATTTCATACAGAGATGCTGCACTTGCAATTTCTGTCAAAAAAGTTACCACAGCTATGGAAGATAGAGGGTGGATTTGATGAAGTACGAAGTACGAATTAATAAATTAGCTATTATGTAAGTTTTAAGTCTAAATGCAAAAGTCCAAATGTTAAATTAAGTTCTCCTACAAAGGAGAATTAGGAAAAAAATCCAAATACCAAAAAATATATAATGAGATATGTTTTGATGCAACGGCAAAAAGTCTAAAAATTTAATATTTTGAACAGAAAAGAATTTGATAAATCAAATCCCTACATTTTTAAGATTATTATTTTCAACCAATTAGCTGTAGGAGTTTGATTTATCAAATTCAATAGGATTGATATGATATTTTAAAAAAATTACTTTTTACCGCTGCATTATGTTTTAACTTTTAGTCATTTTTTCCCAATCCGCAAGCGGCGGAGGATTTCATTTGGCATTTGAGCTTTGACATTTAATATTTGCCTATTGGCTATTTCTTATTCCCTGTATTTTTTTTCTCACGGAATCCGATTCTGTGAAATGGATTAACGATACTTGTACTTATATTTCTAAGATGTGCACAAACTCTCTTAAGATATCTGATATAAAGAGCTAAACAGGCGGCATCGGCGGAACTTTCCGGAGCGCCACCACCCTGGATAATCAAAGATACCCATTGGTCGCACTTCCTCGTTATTTTCGAGGAATTATTCATTACCTCTCTTGCGGTTTCAACATTAGAATTTTTAAAAGCACTAATCAATTGGTCAAATATATTAATAAGTGTTTCCTCGACTTCAGAAAGTTCATCTTCAAAGCTGCCTCCCTTAAGTCTGTCGGGGTGATTTAAAGCTAATTCAACAATATTTTTAGTGTAATCTCCTATTCTTTCTATGTCGATGATTATGCTTGTTAATACAAGTCCGGTAGATATATCGGCAGTACCGGTAATAACAAGATGAGTGAATACCTTTTTTCGTACTTCTTTTTCGTATTCATTTATCTCCTTGTCTTTTTTTCTAATATCTATTTCGAGATCAGCAGTATCTTTCTTACGTAAAGTAGCAACAGACTCAACAAACATTTCCCGGTCTATATCAAGCATAATATAAGATTCATTCAAAGCCTGGTTTAAAAGATTGTCTTTTTTAAATAATGTAAGAATTTTTTTATACATCTTAATGCTCCTGTTATTTAATTTACCCAGGATATTCGGGATCATTTAAAAATTATTGCCGCGAAGAGCGCTAAGAAACGCTAAGGATTTAAATTAAAAATATTCTTAGCGAAACTTAGCGACTTTTGTTCTAATGAGTAAATCTTTACTAAAAATTAAAATGGTTTATTTTTTATTCCTTTACAAAATATAAATAAATATAATAGGGATGACAAAAAACATAAAAATAATAAATATTATCGATACTATTCTATATTTTTGAACAAAAGCAGCATATTTCTCTGCCAAAAAGATAGGAATGTTTTTTAATGGTGTAAAGATGATAATTCCGAAAATATTAAACAAAAGATGGGCAAATGCAATAGTAACAGCGGTTATGTTTCCGGCTGAAAATGAAGCCAAAATAGCGGTTATAGTAGTTCCCATATTAGCACCAAGGGTGTATGGATAAATTTGAGATAAAGTCAGTATTCCGGCACCTGCAAGAGGTATAATCAAAGAGGTAGTTATAGAACTGCTTTGTACTACTGCCGTAAAAATCATTCCAAATATAATTGAAAGAAAATATGTGCGAAAAATATATTGATTGAAAAAAACCTCAGCTTTGTAAACTACCAAAGATTTTATAATCTTAGAAAAATATCTTAAAACAAGTAAAATGCATGTAAGTGCAATTACTACCATTATTATTCCGGATTCACCTGTAACATTAATTGTCATAGAAACCAATGGATTAACAATTATTTTTATAGGACTAACAAATTTTAAACCACCCATTCCTTCAAAAATATTAGCAATAAATTCTGCACTTATTCCTAAAAAGTTTGTATAATATTGAATAGGAAAAATAATTATAACAGTAAGCACATTAAAAAAATCATGAACAACAGCAGCAGCGGTGGCACGGCGGAATTCAATCCTTCTTGATATATGCCCTAAAGAAATTAAAAAGTTAGTAATACTTGTCCCGATATTTGCCCCCATTACAATAGGTATCGCATTATTAAGTGTTAGAATATTTCCTCCAACTAATGCTACTACAATTGACGTTGTCGTTGATGAACTCTGGATTATGCTTGTCGATAATATTCCTATAAACAGCCCAACCACTGGATTGCTGGTAGCTGATATAATAGTTTTTACAAAATCTTTTCCGAAAAACTTAAGTGCTGTTCCAAGTAAGATTATACTATAAAAAAACAAGTATAAAAGAACTAATAACATTATCAATTTTAGTATTGTTGAACGCATAGATTATTTTTTTGATTTTTTTTTAAGATTCTTGAAAATTAATTCATTTAAATTGTAATTTTAATTTTGCAATATTATATTTAATTTTCAATAAAAAAATGTATATTTTCTATTATTTTTCAAACTCTTTTGTTATTATTAGCTTTATGGATGCTATAATTTTTACACAAACTATCGGTTATAAGTTTCGTCTCCGATAAATTTTTTTTTATAACATTTTCCTTCTTTTTTTCGTTTATATAAGTAGATGATGAAAAAACTGCAATATAAAAAGACTGTCAATAATTTTAAAGATATTATTTACAATCAGGCTTATTATTTTACAGGGAATAAAGAAGATGCAGAGGATATTACTCAGGAAGTTTTAATAAGACTCTGGCACAATCTGAGTAATATAAATCATGCTTCACTTAAAGCCTGGATTTGTAAGGTAACCCGGAACTTATGTATCGATTTCAGCCGTAGAAAAAAAGAAAGTATCACAAGTATATATAACAATAATGATGAACAAATCAGCATTGTGGAAATTTTAGAAGATGAGCATTCAAATCCTGAGAAGGAAACAATAAATATCGACTTGAAGGAACATATAATAAAAATGATTAATTGTCTCCCGGAGAAAATACGGAGTATATTGATTATGCGTGATATTCAAGATTTTAAATATAAGCACATAGCCGAAACGATGGAATTACCGTTAAACTCAGTAAAGGCTTATATTCACCAGGGAAGAAAGCTTTTATCGAGGAATTTATCACGTCATTATAAGAATGATTTTAATTTGGAGTAATTATTATGACTTGCCAGGAATTTAACGATTTACTTTTTGATTATACGGATAGAAATTTACATTCAAATCAAAAAAAAGCAGTTGAAACTCATTTACAGCACTGCAATAAATGCAAAGCTGCCTTTCATCGATACAAAAATATTATTCAGAAATTAAACCGGCTTCCGAATTTAGAATGTCCTGATAAGGTCGTTGAAAAAGTGTTTAATTCCATACCGAAAGAGAAAGTGAAGGTCCAATTATTAACTGAAATGTTTAATACTGTTTCAAATCGTTTTTCCGGGAAAATAAGATTTGCAGTAAGTGCTGCTGTGGTAATATTTTTGATTTTTGTATTTTACCCGCAGTATGAAAATCAGGAATTTGTCGGGCAAATTTACACAACTGAAGAAATCGAACAGGCTTCAAAGGATGTCGAGTTAGCCCTTGGTTATATTAATTATTATGCTGCAAAGACTGAATCTGCTTTTGAAAATTATGTTATACAAAAATCAATTATTGAACCTATTAACTTAACTATAAAAAAATCATTTAAATCATTATTAAACGGAGGATAAATCATGAAAAAGCTGATTTTTTTACTTATCGTTTTTATTTTATTTGGATATAATGTGTCCTATCTGTCAGCACAGGAATATGATAGTTTTAAAGGTGAACCGGGATACATTGATTTTGAGAAATTTAATTTTTTTAAAGGTAAAGAAAAAAAGGTTGAACTCTCTATCAAACTGTCGCTTTTGAAATTTGTTGCTAAAACAACTGAAAAAAATGACCCTGAATTATCAGAGTTATTGGGAAATCTCTCATTAATTAAAGTTGATGTCTTTCCAATAGATAAGACAGAAACAGACGAAATTACATCTATCATAAATAAAATATCAGGTGAATTAAAATCGAAAAACTGGGAAAGTATAGTTCGAGTAAAAGAGCCAAATGAACAGGTTGAAATCTTTTTTCAGTTAGACGACGATAAATTATCCGGTTTGGTAGTAATGGCTGTTAATAAAAAAGAGGCGGTATTTGTGAATATTATAGGAAAGATTGACCCTGAACAATTGGGAAAATTAAGCGGAAAATTCAATATACCTAAATTAGATGACTTAAATATTAAAAATATGGAGAAGAAATAGGAGTAAAAAAGAAATGAGAAAAGCTAATATCGTTTTCCTTATAAGCGGGATATTTGTACTTTTGTTCTTTGGATGTGTAACAAATGAGTTTAATTCTGTACAAAAATCGATTGAGAAGGAGATATATCCTGCTGATATGAAAACTCATTTTAAATTAAGTCTCGGGTCAATTATGCTGTTTCCACTTAAAACTATCGTTCACCTGATAGATACAGAAGATGAAATAGATTCATATTTGGATAACATAGGAAAAATTCAGGTTGGTATTTATAAAATAAAGAATACCAAAACGCCTCGAGGAATAATTTTTAAAAATGTCGAAAAGAAAATAAACGATTTAGGCTGGGAGACTTTTATCAGGGTCAGGGATAAAAAAAGTACAGTTAATTTATTCTACAAGCTAATCGATGAACAGAATGCCGGCTTATTTGCGGTTATTCTTGATGACAATCGTTTAATAATCGCAGAAATAAAAGGAGAATTAGACCAAATCATTGAAAAAGCCATTCGTGAACACAGCTCACCGCTGAAGGATATGTTAAGATGAAGGTTACCTATTTAATCGCGAATAATTTTTATATTTTTTTACAACCCCCTAAGATCCCCCTTTGCTAAGGGGGATTTTGATAGAACCGCATTTTTTTGTAGCTTCATCCTTCCCCAAATATACAATTTTTGTAAAGATTTAGTCATTTGAACCCATTATGTTTATTATGTCGCTCCTATGGAGCTCATTTTTATTAATATCAAATGTTCTATAAACATACCCTCCCTGGGGGAGGTATATTAAGGTTGAGAAAATCATATCGATAATCGTTAGCGGATAGGTTGATTAATGAATTAGACCGCAGCTCGATTATTTTCACGCCAACGCCGCACGCCCTACACGAAGTACGTTACCGCCTATAATCTTTTGAATATCGTAGTCGGAATAACCTCGCTGAACAAGACCAACCGTAAAAAGTGGCCAATTTGTCCATGCCATACTTAGGCTCATCTCAGGTGCAGCAGCAAAATCATCCCGGGGCCAAAGAGAACGCCAGGGAAGTCGAGACTTTCTATTTCCCATTGAAGGGATCTTTTTATTCTCTACCTCTGCTGTCCGTGATGTATAGGCAACATCTGTACCGATAGTTACATGGTCTGCACCATATGTCTTAGCTGCATAGTCAATATGATCCATCATAGCACTGATATCACCTCTTCCGCCAAGAAACCTGGGAACGCAGCAAATACCGATATATCCTCCTGTATCTACAATAGCTTTAATCACATTATCCGGCTTGCCTCGGAAATGCTCATGGACTGAACAACAAACCGAATGACTCGCTACCATAGGACGTTCAGACGTTTTAGCTGCATCGAAACTGGTTTGCCAGCCGGAATGTGCAATATCAACAATTACACCGATTCGATTCATCTCCGCAACCACTGCGCGCCCAAAATCGCTTAATCCACTATTGGCAGATTCACCACAGCCGTCTCCGATCATATTGCGTCTTTGGTAAGTCAGGTGCATCATGCGAATTCCTAATTGAAAAAAGATTCGGATAAATCGCAATTCATCTTCAACAGAAATAAAATTCTGAGAAATAGGCGCTCCGTTACCGCTGAAATAAAGACAGTGCCTATTTTGTTCTTTTGCGGCGACAATATCATCGGGATTAACCGCTTTTGGGATAAAGTCGCGCATCAGGTCTGTTGCGTATGTAAAACGTGCCAAGCGCTTGATTAGGCGTTGAACTTCAAATCCCTCCTGACCTGCATTTTGAAATATGCAAGTCACACCGGCTGCTTTCCAGGCGTCCATGAATTCTGTGCGTTCTGTGGGATCTGTTGCCCAACGTGTCATAGACATATCTTCTCTCATATCCGAAATTTCTGCCTCTGAAGCTCCGGCTTCTATTGCAGCACGCACCTTATCGCCATCCATTGCAGCGCGGGGTGCAAAACCGTATGATTCGACTACAACGGAATTTGCATGAAGTTCTAAGCCGTGTTCCAATTCTTTACGGGTTGGTTTTAAAATTTTCAACGCCGCTTCCCGTGCCTTTTTAATCCGCTCATTTGCTTCAATCCTTTTATTCTGCAGCTCATCCTCACCTGAGATACTCGATGAAACAGTGTTTGCATCATGCTTTGTGGACATGCTTGCTATGAGAGGCGCCCCTGCTGATGCTTTTAAAAATTTACGTCGATTCATTAATTCTTTTTTCATGTGTAAAATCCCTTTCTTTTATTTAATTCGATGTCTTTTAATTATTCTATACTAAATGATAGTATATATTATAACACAAATAAACAAAATATAGTATTATTAGGTTGTATGTTTATTTCATCAAAATAACATTTTATATTGTCATTATATCATTTTATAATTAAAGATAGTCAAATGTATTATAATACACACTAAGTAGATAGATTCCAAAACAACATATCAATGACTCTGTTTATTTAATAGTGAATCGTGGATTCCCGCTTGCGCGGGAATCCAGTTTTAAAAGTTAATATACAATGTTATTTAGGAATCATACTATTAGTAAAGATTCATCAATATTTTTTAATTATTAATTCATAATCATTCAAAACACCAATCAACAACCGAACCGAGGCTTTCATAAGATGGCATAACGTTCAAATTTTTAGGAACAGCTTTAAAAGAATATACCGATTGAGGAAATGCAAGTTCTTTATCAATCAGTTCTTTGGATGCAGGTTTTTTCATCTGGTCCTTTAATTCAGCTAAAAGAACTTTCCCTGGAGCAATACATCCAACTAAGTCCGGTAAATCATACGCTGTTAATGCTCCCGCCACAGCACAGGAAAAATCGGTTTTATAAAACTTATTCATAACAATAGTACGATACGATACAGGCGAACCTAAAAGTGCGATTCTGCTAATAGACTTATCAAAAACTGCTGTGTGAAGAAGTACAGGACACATTTCTTCTATTGCAACAGCACCAATCATATCCTTTTTAACTTCACTCCGGGTTTTTAAAAAATTTGCAACTCTCACGATATCTCCAGCCTGAATGCCAACTATACTCCTGCCTAATAAAATGGATCCATAAGCGGGACCATAAACATAACTCCTTGACTTATTTTCAGTTTCACCAATTCCTAAAATATCAGGTGCTGCCACTATGAAGCCCTTTTTAACCAATTCTTCAATTTGTCCTCCGGGAGAAGCTTCAGCCGATTTTCCCTTGGGATGAATATAAATAACTGCGGGATATTTTCCATCTTTATCAGGAATCATTAATAACAATGGAACAACGTAATCCCCCTCTCCCCGCAGAGCGTACATCTCAACCGAATAACCATCTCTTTGATATCTTCCCCGAAAAACCGGTTCACATTCGTCATAAGGAGCAGCATATCCTGAAAGTTCTTTAGCTTTTATCTGAACCTTATCTAAATGCTTTTTAATATTCTTCCTTGATTTTTCCAACTTTTCAATCAATTTCTCAGCTTCTTTTTTATTAAGACTGAAAACAGTCTCTCCACCAAAAGAAGTTGAAAGCTGACCCGTGGATGTTACATTCAATTCTTCAGGGGTTAATGTTTCAACTTCTTCAGCGGACGGGTCTCCGGGAAGATCGAGATGCTTTTGAAAAAATGCACATGTCGCCTCATTATTTTTGCGAGTGAAACCATGTTCATAATCATCCTCAACCATTAATATGTTTTCTTCTTTTCCGAATGCTTTATAAACCTTCTTTATTTCTCTACAAATTTCACGGGCTCCCTGAATTGGAACAAAATCACGCGTTGTTGTCACGATAAGTGCAGGATTTGGAGCCCTCACCTCGAGGAGGTCGGCATGGTCCATACCATTTGATATTCCATGATAGAAATTCTGTTCCGCATCCGGCGCACCAAAACACTCGAGAATTCTCCGCCAGCCAGCCAGATAACATGTAGGAGCAGCAGCCTTTACCCGTTCATCAAATGCAAAAATGTATGATGATAACGTTCCGCCGCCTGAAAGTCCTGTAACTCCAATCCTTTCAGAATCAACCTCACTGCGTGTCAAAAGATAATCTATACCCCTTATACCATCCCAGGTAAAGTATCTTCCAGATGAGACACCTGCCAAAAAACACTGATTCCCGAAATATGAATGCTCCGTTGTAGAGCCTCCAATCACGGAAGCCTTTTTTTCAGGGTCATAATACTGAAGCCTCTCACCCTGACCAATAGGGTCTATTGCGAATACGATAAATCCCTTTTTTACCAGATTTAGAATTAAAATCTGATAAATGTCCCGTCTGAATGATTCTGCTGAATGTCCGATTACATTGAGTATTGCCGGTCTTTTCCCTATAATTCCATCCGGGATAAAGAGACATCCTGTAACATAAAAATTGGGCATGGATTCATAGATTATCTTTTCAATCCTGTATCCATCCTTTCTTATTATATTTGTAACTCTTGGATTCAAAGACGTCTTTTCAGGAAAAGGACCAACTATCTTCATAAGTGTTTCTTTTACCTTTTCCTGTCTTTTAAGCCAGTCGGACTTCGTTTTCAATTTCGCAATTTCCTGCTCTCTAAGGTCAAGATAATCGAATGCCTGCTTGTTGAGATGACGGATTAACATACTTCCGCCATCGCTCCATTCTATCCATCTGTCCAGCACATTTAAATTTTCTTCCTGGGCAGCAGCAAAGTTAATTTTGATTAATAGAAACAGCAGAAAAAATAAAACAAATCTTAATATAATTGTTTTGATATTTTTTAATACTTTCATATATTTTTTTTGGTTATATTTTTTCGTTTTAGGTTTATTCTTTTAATATTTACAAATGACAGATTTTTACTAAATCGTTAATCTAAACTAATCTATTCATAAATTCAATATATGTCAATATATTTTTCAAAAAAATATCAAAATATATCGATGTCATTCCCGTGTCAGCCTGAGGCTGAACCGCCATGGAGGATAATGAGAAATAGTCTTCCCAATCATAACTAAACCTCAAAATTCTCCCACTCATACTGGACTCTTTCCATGAGCTTTTTGAAGCGTTCCTCACCACGGATGTTTTCGAGGAATGGGTCGTATTCGTTGAGGAAGGGGTAGTTGATGAAACCGCGATCGAGGGCTGCATGCTTGAGCCAATCAATTGAATCTTCTTTATCGTTAATCAATGAATAACAATCTGCCATCACCCAGGAAATGTGTTCATCCCATTTCACAGCGGTTATCAACTCGTCAGTTACGAATTGTAAAGCCTTTCTTTTATTTCCTTGTAATGCATATTTGAGGAATAAACCTACTTGGACAAGATGAGTCTCCGGTGCCACTTTTGCTAATTGATCAATAATAGTATATGCCTCATCAAAGCGTCGGTTAAGTGCCAATGTTATAAAGTAAAAAAATCCAATGCCTAAGTTTTCTGAATCAATCTCGTATGTCTTGCGCAAAGCCTCGAGTGCAGACTCAAATTGACCATCATTCAGCGCATCAACCCATGCCCACCAACATTGACTAAGCGGAGTAAGTGGATCGATTTCCAGAAGTCTTTTAGCATATGGTCGCGCGGCGGATCCTTTCCCAGAGAAACCCAATAAACCGCTTAAGTAGAATAATGTATGAGGATCGTCCGGACTTATTCTAAAAGCCTGCTTTAGTTCTCTAATCGCTTTCTGTACATTTCCCCGTTTATAGTGAACCGCTCCACTCAGGAAATGACCATGTGATGAATTTGGATTGAGATCAAAAACTCTATTGGCGCATTCTTCCACTTTTTGCAGTTGGGACTCGTCAGGTGTGATTAGGAGATTAACGGATTCAAGATAGACTTTCCCCTTCGCCGCATAGAGCAGTTCGTTTTCACCAATAATCTGTATGCCTTTTTGTATAAGATTATGGGCTCGGTCCAAGCCTTCCGTAGTTCCGCGCAATACCTCTTGTCTAGCCCGGTGATAACACTCATATGCTTGAACATTTTCAATAGGCCGCTCAGCAACTTGTGCATCTTCTTTAGCAGTAAGTTTCAAGCCAATGTGGTAGAAGCTTTATCATATATTTTAACGAAAGCAGGATATACAGTACATACGGCTCTATCCGGGGTTGATGCCTTAAATATATTAGAAG
>SDBU01003832.1_pt1 | contig 18890 bp, 17 predicted proteins | sample 2277071 | NCBI WGS metagenome assembly SDBU01 (sample SAMN10397929, study PRJNA504765) | marine sediment metagenome | isolation source: marine sediment core GS08_GC12, 126 cmbsf | place: Arctic Ocean: Gakkel Ridge, Loki's castle | collected 2008 | reverse complement strand
GTTTTAGGCGCTGGTGCCGCGGTGGTTGCGGTTTGCTCTGCCATCACCGCAGCCAGTGACCCGGCAGCGGCCTGCCGCGCGTTAAAGGAGAAAATCATCGCTTCGGCGAAGAAATAGCCCATCAGCAGCGCAACTGTGCCAGCTGGCGGCTTGGCAGCGGTATTCAAGGAATTATCCACTAAAGAGTAAGTCGACTCTCAACTGACAGTAAATTTAGGTAAATTAAGTATGTTGCGACCCGGCGACCCGGCGGCTGGCTATAGTTTTCACGTGTAATTTGGGTTGGCACCATAACCTTTTTTTTATAAAGCAGTTAGGCACAAAACCTGGAATGAAATGAGGCACCAAGATTGTGGTGCAAAAAGGTATTGATTTTAGAAAGGTATTTTTCAGAGGTCTTTAAAGCGGACTCAAAAGGTAGAGTTTGGGTTATCAACAGGTTGCCCACAATACGGAAATCCCTGACGGAACTGGCTTCTCGGGTGTTTTCTGAAACCACTTCCTGCAGAAATCACAACAATCTGCAACGATTAGGCAGAATAGGTAAAATAAAAGCGCGACCAAACGCGCAAGTTGTGTTCGAAAATATTCGAAAACGTTTGAAAACGTTTGAAAATATTCGAAAATATTCGAAAAATAGTGTGAAACGTTTGAAAATATTCGAAAATATTCGAATTTTTTGCAGACCCTTGCGCATTTGATTGATTTTTTGCGAAGAGGCAAAAAATCAATCAAAAATTCGAAATACGAAGCACGAAATCCGAAACAAATTCGAATGACCAAATTCCTAATGTTCTAAACTCTATCACAGAGAAGCAGGAGGAGCTTGCGCATTTGGTCGCGCCAGACCCTTGCGCAAATTTGCGCGCAGCGAGTTCATGGTTCGTAGTTCATGGTTTCCTTTTGACACGGATTTACACTGATTAAACTGGATTCGCAATTTTTTGGTCCTCCTTCGCTTTCTCTTTCACCAAGGCTTCAAAGAATGCAAAGCTTCGGCGGATTTTCAATTTGAGGGATTGGGTCCGCCACGGGCGGATCTTCGGTCCGTCATAAGACGCCGGATCTTCGATGCTAGGAGAGAGTTGGCGTTAGGTATTAGTCGTTAGTATTTAGTATTTAGTTGACGGATTGGGGGATTTTGGGTAGTGTGAATCACGGATTACACTGATTAAGGGAGGTATTAATTAGTATTTGATGGACGGGAATTGTGGTTTTGGAAAATGTCGGAAAATACTTATGAATGGATGGTGTTCGGAGGTGTATTGCTCGTACTTTTCTCTGTTCTTTTTATTCTTATTGGGACGAGAATAGCTAGGAGTAGCGGTAATAGAGTTGCCGCTAGCACTATTTGCATGGGTTTGGCATTGCTTCTCGTTATGAGTTTATATAGACGACCCGAATTATTTGAATTTCTACATGAACGAGTCGCGTTGTACGCATTGGGTTCAATAATTGCGACTATCTCAATTATTAGTTTCTTCCACAAGTCATGAGTTAGGTGGCAATAATTTCATGCTTCTAATGATGACAAGGCAAAATTTAGAGATACTCCTTGTTTGCGGTATTTTCATGGCTTTGTTCATAACACTCGGAATGAAATTGAGGAAATACAATGAAATCGTAGCCGTTATTGTTCTCTGCGGCTCACTTACAGCACTCTTTTTGTTGTATGTTCAGAAACACCCAGAAGTGCTGGATATGTTGGAAAATCACCCAACACTTACTCTTTTGGGGCTAATTATTTCTGTTGGCATACTGGTTTACCGTCTTTTTATAAAATGATTATTTCTTTAGGGCAGTAACCCCATTATGTGACCGGGTCCATAATATTTGTTTTGGGCGGGAGTAGCTAATGGATGAGTTTTTGTTTGATGGGGATTGGGGTTTTGGGTAGTGTGCGGTTTGGAAGTATCAGACAGATGAGGAAAATAGGTGGCTGTTCCTAAGTTTTTAGCGAAGAGATAGATAATGGGCATATTAACAAGATTGACTACAACCGAATGGATTATGGTTTTAGGTGTAATAGCGGCAATTGTTGGCAGTATAATTATACCGATTGTCCGGAAAGGGAAAAAGGGCAATCAGAAAACAGATGTCGGCCGAATAGATGGTGATGGGAGTGTGGTGGGAAATGATGCCAGCGTTAAAATCGATAAAAGTCAGGGAGTGTCTGGAGAGTTAGTTCTCGCCAAACTGGTAGAGATGGCCGAAGCCAAAGGTCGTGCAGAGGCCGAGAAGAAATTGGCTGATATCAATAAGCAGCTTGAAGCTAAGTTAGAAGAAATGGAAGGCAAAGGAAAAACACAGATAGACGCACTTATCAAAGAAGCCGATAAACGACGTAAAGAAAGCCGAAAAGAGGCCGAAAGACAGCGTAAAGTCGGTGAACTATGGAACGAAGGTTTGAGGGCTTTTAAGAATGAGAACTATGAATCAGCCGTTAACAGCTTTCAGCGAATAGTTGAAGATTTCAAAGTAGAAGACGCGGGAGTTTACTATAATTGGGGCACTGTACTTTTACACTTGGCCAAACACAAAGAAGGTGAAGAAGCGGAGAGGCTTTTTGCTGAAGCCTTTGGCACGTATGAAAAGGCTGTGGCGATTAAACCTGACTACTATGAAGCTTACAGCAATTGGGGCGCTGCGTTTTTGGAGTTGGTCAAATGCAAAGAAGGTGCAGAGGCAGAGAGGCTTTTTGCTGAGGCCTTTGCCAAGTGCGAAAAGGCCGTGGCGATTAAACCTGACTACTATGAAGCTTACAACAATTGGGGCGCTGCGTTTTTGGAGTTGGCCAGACGCAAAGAAGGTGAAGAGGCAGAGAGGCTTTTTGCTGAAGCCATTGCCAAGTGCGAAAGGGCTGTAGCGATTAAGCCTGACTACTATGAAGCTTACAACAATTGGGGCACTGCGCTTTTATACTTGGCCAAGCGCAAAGAAGGTGAATATTCAGAGAGGTTTTTTGCTGAAGCCATTACCAAGTACGAAAAGGCTGTGGCGATTAAGTCTGACTACCACGAAGCTTATTGCGGTTGGGGTGCTGCACTTTCAGAGTTAGCCAGGCACAAAGAAGATGAAGAAGCGGAGAGGCTTTTTGCTGAAGCCTTTGGCAAGTACGAAAGGGCTGTAGCGATTAAGCCTGACGACTATGATGCTTACAACAATTGGGGCGCTGCACTTTTATACTTTGCCAGATGCAAAAAAGGGGATGAGCAAAAAGCGCTGCTGGAAGAGGCCAAAGAAAAATGTTTAAAAGCAGAGTCAATTAAGCGAGGGGCTGGTTCGTATAATCTAGCTTGTGCAAATTGTCAACTGGGTGATGAAGAGGAATGTAAAAGTTGGCTTAAAGTTGGGGAGGAGGAAAGAACTTTACCAACTCGTGAACGCGCGATGGGAGATGAGGACCTTGAAAGCGTACGTAATAAAGAGTGGTTCAAAGGAATTCGCTGGAAGGGTGAATGATCAGAAAGACTATCATGCCAGATAGGGATGTAAAGATAATACGGGATTTGATTTATTATCAGTACGCGACCCCGGTGAGATAGTAAACGACCCCGATGGGATAGTATACGACACATCCCACAGGGCAGGCACATCTCACGGGGTAAAAGAGGGCGTTTGGGGCGGCGGATGGGAAAGAGGCGAAGAAGCAATCATACGGGTTTATTAAGAAGACATTTGAAGAATTAAAAAGCGGGGCCAAATAGTCGCTCGTCGCTCGTGACTCGTATCTCGCCTATTGAGTCCGGCAAAGCCGGGGTTAGTTTTAATAGATTCCTCGACTGCGGTCGGGATGACAGAAGGTGGATTCCTGCTCCTTCGACAAGCTCAGGACAGGCTTCGCAGGAATGACCCCATTAGAGTAGACAGCACTCTAAGCAATGGGGCAGGCAGGTTGCGTCGCCGTTCCCCGCCGAAGGCGGGTAAACCCTAACGGTTAAATAAAAACCCGCCGAATAAATCGGCGGGCTAACCAAACCCCAACGACGTGGGAAACCGTTGTATAGTTCCCGAAGTCGTTTCGGGAAATTCTTTTCCCACACCCTTTGCGGTTCCGCCGTAAGGCGTCCTGTGGAGAATCCGGCCCAGACCACGCCCGGCAGGACTCCGGTACAACGCCGGGCAACAGACATCCGGTAACGACACCGGAGTTGTCGAACCTGCCGCTTGTGTCACCCACAAACCCCATCAGGGGTTCGAAAAAACACGCCCGAAGGGATTCGAACCCCTGACCTACGGATTAGAAATCCGTTGCTCTATCCGGCTGAGCTACGGGCGCCTAATTCTTTAAGTACCTGCAGTATAAATACTTTCTGCTCATCTTGTCAACTCCTGAACGACTCAAGACGACCGAATCTTGCAAAAAGTGTCAATCACTACCAGTAAGCCTCACCCGATTTCCACAGCTGTTATTTACCTGTTAACCATTTATAATCCTTATTTTAGGCCCAAAAAAGTATGTTTTTAAACCCTTGTCGATACAACGCTTACAGCTGGTAAAAGGCCGGCCTGTCAATCCGAAGGGTACAGTCTGATGCCACTGAGTGAATAATTCGCCATTGGAGTGGGTCGGCTGACGTGCAGATGCCGATGGGCCGGTGAAGTGAAAGTCTGTCATTCTTTGCGAAGGGGTTGCGGCGGCACCTTGTGCAAATATGTTTGATTTCCAACAATGAAGGATATAAAATCATGTTTATATGGGGCAAATTTGAAATACGGAAAGGAGCGTAAGTAAGATGAAAGCGGCAAGTAAAATCATAAGTATTATCGTTTTATGCATCATAGTCCTGGTGCTGGTTTTGTGCGGGGTTTTTTATCTTTCGGGAGAGCATCTGCTAAAAGCAGGTATCGAAACAGCCGGCACGAAAGCGCTTGGGGTGGCGGTGGAGGTCGGTGACGTCCAACTTTCGATTCGCAAAGGTATGATTGGAATCAGAGACCTCGTGGTTAAAAACCCGCAGGGGTATGCCCACAAGGAACTGCTTGTACTGGGCCATGGCGTGATAATCGCCGATGTGAAATCATTGCTGAGTGATGTGGTGCGTATAAGAGAGCTTAAACTGGAGAACGTGAATCTGACTATCGAACAAAAGGCGTTGTCGAATAATCTGCAGGATGTTATAGGTTCGCTCAAGGCCAAGAAAGACGAGGCCGGGAAGCCTTCGGGCAAGAAGCTGCGAATCGATATACTTGAAATCAACAACATCAAGGTAAAAGCGAAACTGCTTCCTGTGCCGGGCAAGGCCGATACCGTGATCTTGAACCTGGCCCCTATCAGAATGAAAAATTTGGGCAGCGATGACAAACTCGACACAGGGATATTAGTAAGTAAGATTATGCTTGCGATTACAGAAGGGATAGCTGAGCAGGGTGTAGGGGTTTTGCCGGAGCAAATGGTCGAGACAATGAGGTCGACGCTGGATAAAACCATAGGTGTAGGCAAGGCTGCCGCCAAAGAAATCCTGGATGCGGGTGAAGATTTGGGCGCCGAGGTTATCGAAGGGTTCAAAGGTCTGCTAAAGCCCGGGGAGGAAAAGTAGCTTTGGGTCTGGCTTATCGTTTGATTATAGGGAGAAGGGATAATAAAGGCAAGTGCGGTAATGGACTATATTAAACACAATAGAGTCTCAGTGGTGTGGACATCTTTGTTGGTATTGATGCTGGTCGTTGGTGGGGCTGGCTGTCAAAGTGCGGATATCGAAGGAACAAAAAATGACAGTAGCAGTACAAGGTTTGATTATCGACATATTGAGCTTGAGAATGGTCTGGATGTGATAACGCTGGAGGATTTTTCTTCTCCGATAGTGGCAGTTCAGTTGTGGTATCACATCGGCTCGAAAAATGAGCAGACTGACAGGCAGGGTTTTGCCCATATGTTCGAGCATATGATGTTTCGTGGGACGGATAAGCTTGGGCCGACGGACCATTTCAGCTTCATTCGGCGTGTAGGTGGTACGACGAACGGCTATACGAGCTTTGACCGGACGGTTTATCTTGAAACACTGCCGGCGAACCAGCTTGAGCTTGCCTTATGGCTCGAGGCGGAGCGAATGACATTTCTAAAGATTGACCAGGAGTCGTTCAATACCGAGCGGAAAGTTGTAGAAGAAGAACGTCGGATGCGGCTGAATGAACCTTACGGAACGGTGGTGGAGAATCTATTAGCAGAGGTTTTTAAGGTTCATCCGTATCGGTGGCTTCCAATTGGTAATATAGCGCATCTGCGTGCAAGTTCGGTGGCGGAGCTGCGGGATTTCTGGCAACGGTATTATGTGCCGAGCAATGCGACGCTGATTATTGTTGGTGCAGTCAGTCATGAAGAGGCGCAACGGCTTGCGAGGCGGTATTTCAGCTGGATACCTGGTTATGATGAGCCGGCACAGGTAAGTATTCATGAGCCGGAGGTTGAGGAGCCGAGGTCGGTGACCCTAAAAGAAGATAACGCACCGGCGCCATGTGTCGGGGTTGTCTTCAGAACAGTGCCGATGAGACATAAGGACTCTGTTGTGCTCGAACTATCGGCGAAGATTCTCGGCGGCGGTAACAGCAGCAGATTATATCGGGAGCTTGTTGCGGAAAAACAATTGGCGGTGGCGGCTGAGGCTGATACGTGGGCGCTGGAGCAGGACGGCTTGTTTGGAGCAGGGGCGGTGATGCCGCCTTTTGGGTCTGATTCGGAGTTGGTTGCCGAGATTATTGAGAGTCATATTGCCCAGCTGCGGCAAAGTAAGGTAAGTGAGCGCGAGCTGACAAAGGCAAAGAACCAGATGCTGAGAGACCTAGTGACACAGAATCTGCAGATTGAGAGTAAGGCGAGGATGTTAGGCAGTGCCGCCGTGGAATTCGGTGACGTCTCTCAGGTTAACCGTTGGCTGGATGATATCCGAAAGGTGACAGCGGATGATATTGTTCGTGTTGCGAATAAGTATCTGGCAGCTGAGCGTGCGCTGAGGGTTAAAATCAAGCGTAATTTGCCTGGGGCTGTAACCGGCAAAAAGAAAAAAGAGGAGCAGGCACCTTTTACAGGTGAGATTGAGACGGTTGCGCCGAAACCGGGCCGAGCCGGGCTCGAACGCAGCAAAGATTTTCCAAAAGAACCGCCGTTTGGAAAGACTTCCGCAGCAAAGATAACACCAAAATACAGCCAAGAGGTCCTGGATAATGGGCTTAAAGTTCTTGTGGTTGAAAATCACGAGGTGGCGTTTGTAACCGTTCAGTTGGGGCTTTTGGCAGGGGCCTGGACGGAGAATAAGCCAGGGACGGCGGCGATGACAATGAGGATGCTCGTCAAGGGAACAAAAAAACACAGCGAAGGCCAGCTGGCCGATGAGCTGGAAACTTACGCAATCGGCCTTTCCGGCAGTGGAGATATGGATACGTCGATGGTCAATATGAGCTGTATGACGGAGCACATTGAGAGGGCAATGTTGCTGCTTGGTGAAGTTGTATTAGAGCCGAGTTTTCCGGAAGATGAGTTCGAGAAGCTTCGGCGGCAGGTTCTGACGTCGCTGGCGATTTCATCCGCGGAGCCTGAATACGTGGCAGAACGAGAGTTCCGGCGAAGGTTGTATGGCGAGCATCCGTATTCGCGGACGGCTGTTGGTGAAGTTGATGATGTCAACGCCCTTGCAGCCGGTGACCTGAAACAATGGTGGAGCAAATTCGCCAAGCCCGATATGGCGGTGCTGATATTTGCGGGTGATATCGATGAGACGAAGGCGTTTGAATTGGCAAAATCAACTTTTGGTAACTGGCGTGTGACGGCAGCACAGCCGGAGATAAAATTACCGAGGTTGCGCGAATTAGGCCGTACACACATATATCTGGTGGACCGTCCCGGGAGTATCCAGAGCCAGATACGCATAGGCCAGCGTGGTATTACCCGTCACGACGAAAGATACCCAGTCAGCCGAGTGGTGAGCAGCTATTTCGGCTGGGGGTTCGACAGCCGATTGAATGAAAGTATCCGGGTGGAGAAGGGGCTGACATACGCTATTTGGGGCAGTTTCATAGCGAAGCGTTTCGCCGGTGAGTTTCAGGTGGGTACTTTCAGCAAGACACAGTCGACAGCACAGGCCGTCAGGGCTGTTCTTGATGAGATTGAACGGCTAAAGAAAGAATGGCCCAGTGACGAAGAACTTTTAAACAATCAATCTTATATATTAGGCAGCTTTGTGAGAGGCCGTGAGACGCCGCAGCAGATAGCAGGAGACCTGTGGCTAATAGAATCTCAGGGGCTTGGTTCGGATTATCTCGAGTGGCTGCTTGAGGGCGTTGCCGGGACAGAACGGGCTGATTGTGAGCGATTGATAGACGCGACAGTAAAAGCGGGCGAACTGGTCGTGGTTGTCGTCGGCCAGGCCGAGCAGCTTAAAGAGTCTCTAGAAGAAATTGCGCCGGTTACTATCATAGCGACCGAAAAGATGGAGTGAGTTTTCCGTATTTAGGGGGTATTTTGGGCGAAAGCAGCCGGGGTGCGATGGGTAAGGCAGTTTCGACAACTGCGCGTTATATGAAGGTTTAATAGTTGTAGATAGAGGTCTGGATGGCCGATATAATAGTCGGAAGTCAAAGGTTAGAATCGATATTATAGTATTATATTTTTGGGAGGTTCATAATTATGCTGCTTTGGATTTTTAGAACTATCTTTGTGATTGTTGTGCTGTCGGTTTTGTTCGTCAGTGTCAGTACGGAGACGATTACGAGCGGAGAGAATTCGGTCAGTTTCTGGGCGGTGGTCTTTTCGGGTGTGGGGATGGCTGTATTTGTGTTTTTGCTGGACGTCTTCACGCCAAAACGAAGGCTCAGCGCGTTGGCGGGTGTTTTCTTTGGTTTGCTGGTCGGTCTTCTTGTCAGCGGAGCCCTGGCACCATTAGTAGATATGATAGCGGATACATACCGACTTAACCTACTCGGCGAGGCGGTGGCGGCAATCAAATGGATGCTGGGGATATCTATATGCTATCTTACTATCAGCATTGTGATGCGGACAAAAGACGATGTTCGTTTTGTGGTGCCGTATGTGGAATTTGCCAAACAGACCAAGGGTGCCCGGCCGCTGGTGCTGGATACCTCGGCGATCATTGACGGCCGAGTGGTGGATTTGTGCCGTAGTAGGTTTTTCGACGCGCCAGTAGTTATTCCGCGCTTTGTTCTCAATGAACTTCAAACAATAGCAGATTCCGCGGACAGGCTTAAACGCAATCGCGGCAGACGTGGACTGGATATTATCAAGGAGATGCAGTCAAATTCCACCATCGACGTTGAGATAGATGACACTATGGTTGCGGAGGCCGAAGACATCCGAGGCGTGGACCAAAAAATCGTGGCTTTTACGAAGGCGTGCAGCGGCCGACTGGCGACAACAGACTATAATCTTACGAAGGTCGCACAGGTTCGAGAGGTTGATGTACTCAATATCAATGACCTGGCAAGTTCACTAAAGGCGATAGCACTGCCCGGAGAGACTCTCGAGGTTAAGATAATAAAGCCCGGGGAAGAAGCTGAGCAGGGTGTCGGGTATCTGCCCGATGGGACAATGGTTGTTGTCGAGGGCGGCCGCAACAAGATAGGAAAAGATTTAGTAGTTAATATAACCAGCTCATTGCAGACCTCCGCGGGCAAGATGATTTTCGGAAAATTCGAAGGATATATATAGGACAGGAACAATAACAGGTAACGGCCGACCCGGAAAAGAACAATCGCTGCAGCCGGGTTCAAAAATGCTAAAGATTAAATATAACGACCCCCAGGCTTTCTTGCCTGCCTCAGCGACTCTCGTCGCAAGACGAGGCGTCGGGCGAAAGCAAAACTGGGGGCTATCCTGATTTGAGCAGACACTTCACAAAAAACACGATAGCCGTTAATTCGCCAAGGGCGAATAACGGCCAGTAGAAATATTCTTTAAAGTCGGGCTGGGCAATGTGCCGGCCGGCGATGCAGAACGAGATAACGACAGCCAGTCCGGTGAGAATAAAGACAAACCATTCCAGCGTGGAGACCTTTATGGGTTTGGCGATTGATGAGCGGTAGAGTACTACTGCCGCGAATACAAACAATGTGATTGAGACAATGAGCGGTGCGAGGACAGGGCCTGCCCAAGGGGCTGGAATCAGAAACAGTATGTCCCATTCGAAGAGCGAGGTTGGCCAGTTGATAAGGGTTTTGAGCCAGACGTAGTAGAAGATGTCCCAGATTGCAAAGATCGCCGCGAAGTAAGCGAACCGCTGCTGACGGTTTTTTCCGAAAAGCCACGCGCTCGTAACCATAAGGACCAGTGTCGCGGCTTCTCTGCCAGTCTCAGGTAGTAAAAGTCGTTTCCACAACGGGCTGATACCAAATTCGGTTAGTGGGAAAGTAAAGCCCGAAGGATGAAAAATTGTTCGCAGATAGACGACCACAGCGGCTTCAATGTATGCAAAGGCGATGCCAAAGACGACAACAATGCAAAATCGCTTGAAAGTTGTTTTCATCACTCTTGTGACCCCTCACTTACGTTCGGGGCTCTGCGCCGTCAACTTCTGATTTTTCACCTGCTTCAGTAGTTCTGGGATGATTTTTCTCTCCGGTACTATCGAGATTCTTTTTCCTCTTCGGTAAAAATAGGCTTTATTTTTAGCGGCGCAGATGGCTATATCGGCGTCGGCGGCTTCACCGGGGCCGTTGACGATACAGCCCATTACTGCAATGCGGAATGGCCCCCGTTCTTGCTTTCGCAAGAAAGCACGGGGGCTGCTTATGGCTTTCTCGATTCGCCGGGCCAGCTTGATTACGTCAATCTGGGCCCGTGCACAAGTAGGACAGACTATCAGCTCCGCGCCGCTACGTTCATAAAGGCCGAGCGCCATTAAAATCCGCTTTGCGATTTGGGTCTCTATCACGGGATTGCCAGCGACACTTACCCTGATGGTGTCGCCGATACCCTCAGCGAGCAGCGTGCCTAAGGTAATAGCGGAAGGTATCCGGGCGTCTTCCGGCAGGCCTGCGTGCGTTAGGCCGAGGTGAATTGGATAATCGAATGTCTCGGCAATCCGGCGGTTGACTTCGATGGTTCGCAAGCAGTCGCTGCTTTTTGCGCTTAGAACCAATTGTGTGAAATTACGACTTTCAAAAAGCCGAACGTATCTTTTCATCTCATTTAACATCAAAACAGCGCGTTTTCCGAGGGGGACATCCTGCTTTCTCAGGTCTCGGATACTTGCCTCATTGACGCCAATGCGAACAGCAGTTTTGTGCATTTTTGCCGCGTCTATAATTCGCAGGATATCCTTTCGATTCTTTATATTGCCGGGGTTGAGCCGGACCTTGGCGGCACCGGCTTCGATGGCTTCAATCGCCCGAGCCGGGCTAAAATGCACATCGGCGATTAAAGGCACGTCCACCTTTCGGACAATCTTCGCAAAAGCAGCTGTATCGGCGCGCGTTGGGACGGCTATTCTCACCAGTTGACAGCCTGCCCGGGTAAGCTGACGTATCTGTCTTATACAACGGGCAATATCGGTGGTCGGCACCTTGGTCATCGACTGGATGACGACCGGTGACGAATAGCCGATTTTCACCGGCCCGACGCGGACAATTCTCGTTTTTCTTCTTTTAATCATATAATCATATCAACAAAATCCCGTGTCCTTAAATTGTAGCTTGTTTTATGCTTGTGAGCAAATTAAAATACGCAGCCCCCACGTCTTCCTGTCGGAAGACAGGCGTGGGGGGTTTAGGTATTTGGAAACGAAGCTTTGATTTGGAACAGAAGGATAAAACCGATGTTGATATCTATCGCCGTGGTATTGTTTATCACTTACTGGGGTCTTGGTGTGATACTTTATTTTATGCAGCCGCAGTTTTTGTATAGCCCCGTGCGTGAAGTTACCTATACCCCGGATGAGTTAGGTCTGGATTTTGAGGACGTGGTCTTCCAAAGCGCGGACGGCCTGAAACTAAACGGCTGGTATGTGCCCGCAGAGAATTCGAAACTGACGGTACTGTTTTGCCACGGCAACGGCGGCAATATGATGCACCGTCTGGACAGCATCAATATCCTTTATAATCTTGGATTGAATTGTTTTATCTTTGACTATCGCGGCTACGGTAAAAGCGACGGAAAACCAAGCGAGGAAGGAACATATCTGGATGCGAGAGCGGCGTACGAATGGTTGACCGATGTAAAGAAGGTTTCGCCTAATAACATTATTATTTTCGGCAGGTCTCTCGGCGGCACTATCGCAGCACAATTAGTGAGTAAGGTGGAGGCGAAATCGCTGATTGTTGAGAGCGCCTTTACATCATACACTGACATAGGCAAGAAATTTTATCCCTATATGCCCGTGCGATGGTTCGCAAGATTCAGCTACAACACAATTGATTATATCAAAGCTGTCCATTGTCCGGTGATGATAATCCACAGCCGCAACGACGAAGTTGTGCCGTTCGAGTTCGGCCTGGAACTGTACGAAACTTCGAATGAGCCGAACAAGTTCGTCGAGATTTTCGGCAGCCATAACGACGGCTTCCTGGTCTCGAGCGAAACTTACAAAAAGGCCTGGCTGAATTGGCTCAAATTCCTCGAAGAGTACAGCAAAGAGGCCGGCCGCCAACGGGCCTCCTGAGAAGGGCACAGGCTTTTGCCCGTGCCAGGTGAACCTTTGAACTCAACCACAAGGCGGAGTAGCTCCACTTTTTCGTCAAAAAGCGGTTGACAAGTTGGCTAAGCCGTTTAGAATACAGGGCTTTCCCGGTTAGTTCGAGTCTTTCTATGAAGAGTTTTATGGCGAAAAAGGGCCAAGTTGATAGCAAATGGCTGCTCGTTGACGCCGAGGGTGCGGTTTTGGGCCGAATGGCGTCGAAAATCGCGCCAATACTGATGGGCAAAACCAAGCCCACATATACGCCCCATGTCGATACGGGTGATTATGTGATTGTGTTGAACGCCGACAAAATAAAGGTTACCGGCAAAAAGGCCCAGGACAAGCAGTATGATTATTACACGCATTTTCCCGGCGGGCACAAATTCGTCAGCTTCGCGGATATGATGGTGAAAAAGCCGGAAAAGGTGATCGAATTGGCCGTAAGACGAATGCTGCCGAAGAATAAATTAGGCAGAAAAATGCTCAAAAAACTGAAGGTTTATCGCGGGTCACAGCACCCACATCAGGCCCAGAGGCCTGAAAAGATAGAACTTGTTTAAGAGAGAATACAGATATGGCAGAGACACGAACTGAGGGTATGAAGCCTTCGCAAAAGCTCGGCAATAAGGAGACCGAAAAGGGCGGCTACTGGTGGGGCACCGGCAGGAGAAAAAGTTCGGTTGCCCGCGTTCGTATCAGGCCGGGCGACGGAAAGCTTTTGGTTAACAAAAGAATGCTTGAGAATTATTTTACGAGAGAACAGGACCGAAAAGCGGTGATGGCTCCTCTAAAAACCGTCGAAGCAGAAAAATTGTTCGATGTTTTTATTAATGTCAGGGGCGGCGGAACAAGTGGACAGGCCGGTGCATCTTTGCTTGGAATCGCGCGGGCCCTGAAAAACTATGACGAAGGTTATATCCAGCCTCTTCGGGATGGCGGCCACCTTACTCGAGACAGCAGAATGGTCGAACGAAAAAAACCGGGCCAGAGAGGCGCAAGAAGGAGATTCCAGTTCTCGAAACGCTAATTGCAAACTTAATCGCTGATGATTACAATAGCCGCCGAGAGCTGATACCGGCGGCTGTTTTTTTAACAGAAAGGATAAGAAATGATAAAAGTTGCCATAATCGGGGCAAGTGGATATACCGGTGCCGAATCAATAGAGATAATCCTGCGTCATAACCAGGCAAAGCTTGTTTATCTAAGTGCACTGCCCGAAGAATGCGGAGCAGTTGATGAGGTTTTTCCGCGCTTCAAGGGCCGATGTAATTTACAAATTGAGCCGCTGGATATCGATAAGCTCTCCGGCTCAACTGACGTTGCGCTGTGCTGTCTGCCGCATAAAGTCTCTATGGGATTTGTGCCCAAACTTCTGGACGCAGGACTAAAGGTTGTTGACTTTAGTGCGGACTATCGCATTAAGAGCACGGAAGTTTACGAAAAGTTTTACCAGGTAAAGCATACCGACATAGTCAATCTTAAACGGGCGGCCTATGGTCTGCCGGAGTTATTTCGCGAGCGGATAAAAGGTGCTGATTTGATTGCCAATCCCGGCTGTTACCCTACCGGTGCGCTATTAGCAGTGGCGCCGCTGCTGAAAGAAGGTCTTGTTGAGACCGATTCGATTATCGTCAACGCCGTAACCGGCATATCAGGAGCGGGCCGAAACCCATCGAGCAAATTCCACTTTCCCAATATAAATGAGAACATATTCGCTTACGGTATCGGCACACACCGGCATATGCCGGAGATGGAGCAAATCGCAGGTCTAATCGCCGGTGCCGATGTCAATATATTATTTCAGCCGCACGCAGGGCCTTTTGACAGAGGGATACTGTCGAGTGTTTATTGTAAACCGAAAGAAAAAATTACGACCGAAAAACTTACAAAGCTTTACGAAAGTTTCTATGACGATGAGCCATTCGTGCAGATTTGCCAAGACAGCCCTTCAGTTAAAGATGTCGCCGGGACAAACTACTGCCATATTTTTGTTAGCTGCGTGAAAGGCAAAATCGTAGTTTTTTCAGCAATCGACAATCTGATTAAAGGCGCCTCCGGCCAGGCGGTTCAGAATATGAATATTATTTTCGGTCTGAAAGAGACGCTGGGACTTAAATAGCGATACTTATATAACGATTGTCTCTGAGAATTTGCCACATTGTTGGTAAGGTGGTCTGGCTTTAAATTAAGCAATTCAGATATAGAAATAGCTGATCGTTCCCAACTATTCATGGTCTTACATTATTACAATGTAATAACTACGGCGATGCATCTTTCTCATATGCTTTCTTCCTCACTTCCACGTGGTTTTTCTCCTCGCCCTGTATCTTACTACCAAAGGTAACAGACCCCAACAGAACCAGAATAAAATAGTCAAACTCCCACAAAGAACTGCGCCTTTTGTCTCTTCTTGTGGAATTAAGATTTCCAAGCCGAAAAGTACAACTGCCACATATGGGATGGTCCCTACGACATAAAGGTAAGTAAAAGCTACTTGTTTTGGTGACGGCCGTTGTTTACTGTGGACAATAAATTCCCTCCTTGCCTCAGCAGAGATGAAAACACCCTCGACATCATATTGAGATTTTACACCGACCGGCTTAACGCGCCAACTGCGCAGAGGCATAATCGGTATGAGAAAAAGTGTAAACCATTCTGTAGTAAGATATGATCCGTCAGGCCAGAAGTCCCGTTTTCCATAAAATGTAGTCCCACACCCCATATATGAACAAGGCATTCTCCTGACCCTTTCTTATTTTTGGATAAGCAGTGTAACCACCTATTCTTATATTTCATTGTTTTTTCAGCTATTCAAGCGGAAAAGTCTTGTCACGCTTTTTGTTTTTGGGCTTTAATAATTTTGGATAGAGATCTTAATGCCTGATTTACCGAGGTTGGTGTTTTAAATACCTTTGCCACGTCTGGGTCCAGCAGAACGATGTTAGTTCCTGACTTGTATTTTTTGGCATATTTGCCTCTGACACCCTTGCTAAAATCATATTCTTTTCTCATGCTTCTCTCCAGACAAGTAAATTTGATTATCCTTGTTCATATTGCCTTCTCTCGTTTTTGGTGGCCCTGCGTGCGCTTATAATGCGTATGATATCATCGCGATCTGCATGCACAACCACAATGAGCTTATCGTTGATAGCTGTTCCAATGGTAATAAATCTATCTTCACCGATTGAATGGGCAGGATCATGAATGGTAATCGACAAGGGAACACTAAAAATTGTAGATGCTTCCTCAAATGTTATTCCATGCTTTCTCTTGTTCGATTGAGCTTTCTTACTATCCCATTCAAATCGTAATGTCATTCTTTAGTTCCTTTAATTCCGATAGAAAAGCTTTACACCCTGTATATACTCTTGTCAAGCCTTTTTTATTCCAGCCATAGACTATTTTTGTAGTTTATATTAGAATCTTGGTGGTTAAGATGGTATCAAGAGATATACCGATAGTGGAGTCATAAAATGACGAATAATACCATTATAGCTTCTCGGGGCTTTTTGGCGATGAGGGCGCAATGGCAACTGGCACGCTGAAAATTGCGACGTGTCAGTTTGCTGTCGGGGCTTCGATAAGAAGAAACGCCCGGCAGATTGGTGAGTTTCTGCGCAAGTCAAAGAAAACCAAGGCTGACATTGTGCATTTCCCCGAATGCGCTCTTGGCGGTTACGTGGGCACTGACTTTGCGAACTTCGACCAATACGACTGGGAACTTCTCATAGAAGAGACGCAAAAGATTATGGCCCTTGCCAAAAAGCTGCGGCTTTGGGTTGTGTTAGGCAGTACGCACCGATTGACCCCCGACAGAAACATTCGGGGGCAGGCTGAGCCGAATAAGCCGCACAATAGTTTGTACCTGATTTCCCCGAAGGGCAAAATCGTCGACCGCTATGATAAAAGATTCTGCATCTCCGGCGAAATTCGTAAAATTACACCCGGCGACCATTTTGTGAACTTTACGATTAACGGCGTCAAATGCTCACTTTTGATATGCTTTGATGCAAGGTTTCCGGAGATTTACCGACAGTTGTATAAACAGGGTGTAAATTGCATTTTGCAGTCGTTTTATAACGCCCGCCAGAAAAGGCCGAGCGTACACACACATATTATGCGCCAAACAATGCAGTGCCGGGCAGCCACGAACCATTTTTGGGTTAGTATGGCCAATTCGAGCGGGTATTATAGTCCGTATCCATCGTGTTTCATTGCCCCGGACGGTAAAATCGTAAGGCAGCTAAGGCAAAATCGTGCGGGCCTGATGGTCAACACGGTGTATATGAGTAAAAAATTCTACGACCCAATGGCGAATTTCAGGGATATTGCGATAGCAGGGGTGCTCAGCAACAGCCCAAAAACTATCAGTGACCCTCGTTCAAAAAACACTATAATTCTTTAAGGTTTAAAATGACAAATAATACTATTACAGGGCCAAAGGGGTTTTTGGCGGCGGGGGTACGCTGCGGGATAAAAAAATCAGGAAAACCTGATTTGGCGATGCTCGTCTGTCCAACAGGTGCGAAAGCAGCAGCGGCCTTTACGACCAACAAAATCACATCAGCAGCTGTAACGGTCAGTAAAAAACATATAAAAAGCGCTGAGATTTCTGCAGTAGTCGTTAATTCCGGCAACGCCAATTGCTGCAGCGGCCAGGTGGGAATCAAGAACGCGATAAAGATGTGCAGCCTTACGGCGTCGCTCGTCGCTCGTTGCTCGTCACTCGCGGGACGAACGACGAAGGACGAAGGACGAAATGTGCTTGTTGCTTCAACTGGGATAATTGGGCACCAGTTGCCGATGGAAAGGATAAAAGCTGGTATTGCTAAAGCGGCGGTGAGACTTTCAAATTCGGCATCGGCCGGGCTGGATTTTGCAAAGGCGATAATGACAACCGATACGAGGCCAAAGCAAACGGTGCGCACAATCGGAATATCAGACAAAAAGGTTGCCATAGCCGGTGCGGTTAAAGGGGCTGGTATGATTGCCCCGAATATGGCAACGACACTTTGCTTTATCACCACCGATGTGGCTATAAGCAAACCATTGTTAGGCAGGGTTTTGAAGACCGCCATCGACAATTCGCTGAACAAGCTAACTGTGGATGGCCAGCAAAGCACTAACGACACGGCGATAATTCTCGCTTCCGGCCTTGCGGGCAATCGGCCAATAGTGAGTCAGTGCCCACGATACAAAAAATTTGCAAAGGCACTGACGGAGCTGTGCGATGATTTAACTAAACAAATGGCACTTGACGCCGAGGGTGCAACACGGATGTTCAGGGTCGTTGTTAAAGGTGCTGCGACAAAGGCCGACGCCGCAAAGGCGGCACGGGCGGTAGCTGATTATCCGTTAGTTAAATGCGCGGTAAACGGCGGCGACCCCAACTGGGGCAGGATTATCTGCGCGGTGGGTTCGGTTAGCGTTAAACTTAATCTCAAAAAACTCTCGTGCAAATTAGGCAATATCACCGTTTTCAACAATGGTAGTCCTGTGAAATTCGACCGTAAAAAGGCCGGCAGGGTCATCTCACAAAGCGAGCACACGATAACGGTCAATCTGGGAGTGGGAAATTACAGCGATTTTTGTTACGGCTGCGACCTGAGTAAAGAGTACGTAACGATTAACGCTTACTACCACACGTAGTTAAGAAAGAAATCAAAAATTAAAATGCAAAAAGCAAAATGACACATTAAAATGCAAAATGATGTTTTACACTCTGATTTGTAAACCTTCGGTTCTTTGATATTTGATTTTAATTTTGGGGATTATGGTCGGATACTAAAGGAGTAGGTAAAAATGAAAGTTTTTAGGAACACCTGTGTATTTGTCGTACTGATGTTTACCCTCAATTCGACGGCGATGGCGGCAGAGGCCCACAAGGCGGCGGCTGCGAGCTATATCCCCTTTGCGTGGTGGATTGCACCTGTCAGTTCAGTGGTTGCTTTGATAATTGCCTATATCTTCTACAAGAGGATGATGACGGCACCCGAGGGCAATGAGAAAATGGTCGCAATCGCCGGGCACGTCCGTGAAGGTGCGTATGCGTATCTTTTCAGTCAATATCGGATTGTAGCCTTAGTCTTCGTGATACTGTTTGTTGTTTTTGTGGCTCTGGCGTATTTCGGCGTGCAGAATCCGTTTGTGCCGGTGGCGTTTTTGACGGCTGGCTTCTTTAGCGCCCTTTGCGGCTTTTTGGGTATGAAGACGGCAACCAACGCCTCGTCGCGAACCGCCCAGGGTGCAACCCGCAGCTTAAATAGC
>SDBU01003831.1_pt1 | contig 18898 bp, 15 predicted proteins | sample 2277071 | NCBI WGS metagenome assembly SDBU01 (sample SAMN10397929, study PRJNA504765) | marine sediment metagenome | isolation source: marine sediment core GS08_GC12, 126 cmbsf | place: Arctic Ocean: Gakkel Ridge, Loki's castle | collected 2008 | reverse complement strand
GGATTCCAACGCGGCCTGGTAGACGAAGTCGGCCGCCTGGTGGGCCTGGTGCTGGCCATTATCCTGGCGAACCGCTTCTCCGCCCTTTTGGCCGGCCATATCGGGCTGGAAAGTGAATTGGGCCGCCAGGCAGCGGCGTTTATCGGCATTTTCATCGTAACCCTGATCGCCATGGGCTTCATCACCAAGGCGGTGCGCACGTTAGTGGAGCTGGTGCTGCTGGGCTGGCTGGACCGGTTGGGCGGCGTATTGTTCGGGGTCCTCAAGAGCATCGTGGTGCTGGGTGTAATCATTTATGTAGTCGAGAGCTTCCAAGTCGTCGAAGGATTCGTGACCCGTCTGGAAGAGCAGTCGTTCGTTTACCGTCAGGTTACCACGGTGAAAAACGGGCTTTTCAAAATATTGACCCTGGACGGCATGATCCAGGATGTTCACGAGCGGGTGAAAGATATAGACCCCCAAGACCTGATTCGTCCTCTCATCGAAGAGGACTGAGCCCGCTACCGTGTCCACCGCCGGACCAGCAGCTGCCTGGGACCCCGGCCTGGGTGAAACCCTCCACTTCCGGCCAGCACTGACCATCATCAGCGGCTACTGCGTCACCACAGCGGCACAGGAGGCTGTCCGGTCGCTATGGCCTATCACCGACCGGCAGGCACTAATGCGGCGCTTCACTGCCACCGCCGAACTGCACCGAATGGTGGAGCGCGAGTCTCTACCACCTCTGGGGGTGTTTCCCGATATCCGGCCGGCGTTGGCGCAGTTGAGTAAAGGGGGCGCTGCGCTGTCCGCGGAGGAGCTGCATCAGGTGCGCAGCCTGTTGCAGGCCACCCAACCGGTGTATCAATTCCTCAAGGAGCAGAAAGAGATTCCCTACTGGCGGGACCAGGTGGCCCGTTTGGACCCCTGGCCGCAGGGTACAGTTCAGATTGATCTGGTGGTAGATGACGACTTGAGCATTAAGTCCAGCGCCAGCCCGGAGTTGCGCCGCATCCGGCAAGCCGTCCAGCGGAGCGAGGAGCGGGTGCGCCAACGACTGGAGGAGCTGCACGCCAAGGCCCTGCAGGCCGGCTGGGGGCGCTCGGAGCCGATCGCCTGGCGTGAGGGCCGGTTGGTCATCGCTCTCAAAGCCGGGCACAAGCGTAAAATCAAGGGGTTGATCCACGGCCATTCCGGCACCGGCGCCACCGCTTTCGTGGAACCGCTGGAAGTGTTCGACTTAAACAACGAGATCGCCGCCCTGCGGGAAGCTGAGCAAGCCGAAATCACCCGGCTGCTGGCGGTCCTCACTGATGCCCTGCGCCCCTATAGCAAGGCCCTGGGCCGCTGCGTGGAGACCCTGCATCACCTGGACGTTCACTTGGCACAAGCCCGCTGGGCGCATAAGGCCTCGGCGGTGCAGCCCAGCCTATTGGAACAGGGTGAATTGCGGCTGGTGCAGGCCGCGAACCCGGTCCTGGCCGAACACCGGGAGGTAGTGCCGCTGGACCTGGTGCTGGGTGGGCCGGAGCGGGTGTTGCTGATTTCAGGGCCCAACGCCGGGGGCAAAACGGTGGTGCTATTGACCGTGGGGCTGCTGGTGATGCTGGCCCAGAGCGGCATCTTCGTACCGGCCAAGGCGGCCCAAATGCCGCTCTACCAGGGCCTGTTCGCGGACCTGGGTGACCGCCAGTCGCTGGAAAGCGACCTGTCCACCTTTTCGGCGCACCTGACCAACCTGGGGGATATCGCTGGGCGCTGCACCCCGGACAGCCTGGTGCTGCTGGACGAGCTGGGTACCGGCACCGAGCCCGAAGCTGGGGCCGCCCTAGCCCAAACATTTTTGGAGCGCATCGGGCAATCGGGGGCCTGGTGCCTGGCCACCACCCATCTGAACCGCCTGAAACTGTGGGCCCAGGACGCACCCGGGATCCTGAACGCCGGCATGGAGTTCGATCCGGGTAAGCTGCGGCCCACCTACCGCCTGCTTCAGGGGCGGCCCGGTGCCAGCTACGCCCTGGAGATCGCCCGGCGCATGGGGCTGGACGAGGACTTGTTGCAGCGTGCCCAGGAACTGATGCCCGAGGCGGCGGTAAACCTGGAGGAGCTGCTGGTCTCGCTGCGAGAGGACCGGGCCGCACTGGACCGCCGGCAGCAGGAGTTGACCGACAGCCTTAAGGGAATGGAAAAGCGGGAACGCAAACTGGCGGGGTTGGAGCAGGAAATCAAGGCGGCCCACCGGCGGGCCAAAAAGGACGCCCTGCAAGAGGCGGAGCAACTGGTGGCCCAGATGAATCGCCGTCTGGAGGCGGCCATTGCCGAGGTACGGAGCAAGGGAGCGGCACTTTCCAAGGAAGACATTCGGCGGGTCAAGGATCTGGTAGCCCATGAGAAGGAACGCATTCAGGTCGAACAAGCAGACCTGACCAAGGCACAGCCCGCACCGCTGGCGCCGGAGGCGATCCAGCCCGGCAGGTGGGTGACCCTGACCGCCCAGGGCCGTCGGGGGCAGGTAGTCCAGCTCAGCCGCAACCGGCGAAAAGTCACGGTGCAAGTGGGCGGGACGCGGGTAACCGTTCCCCTGGAGCAGCTGACCTTGGCCGAGCCGCCTGCGGATGAGGGTGAGCGGGGGGACCGGACCGGTACTGTGCGATTCGAAACCAGTGGCGAAGGCGGCTACCGCCTGGACCTGCGCGGGGAGCGGGGCGAGGAAGCCGTGGCCCGCCTGGACCGTTTCATCAACCAGGCCATTGTGGCTAACTTGCGGGAACTGGAGATCATTCACGGCAAGGGGACCGGCATCCTGCAAAAACTGGTGCGGGAGGCCCTGGCGGAACACCCCCAGGTGAGCACCTACCGCTTCGCCGACTTCGACGCGGGCGGGACCGGTGTGACAGTGGTGGAGCTGAAATGACCATACCACCCGGTCAAGGCGGGAGAACTTTCGTTCACCGCTGCCGACAAGTATATTTACCGACTAACCTTAAAAGAAAGCCAATTCCATGACCAACACGCTAGTTAAAAACCATTATACCCGACTGCACAGCCAACTGCGACTGGGGCTCCGCCGGTTGCTACCCCGCTTCCGTCGCCTGGGGCTACTTCTTCGGGGCGGGCTGCCAGGCTCGCCGTGGCGGCTACGCCGAGGCCTGCTACTGCTACTATTCTCCTGCGGTGCAGCACCGGACTACGACGTAATCATTCGCGGGGGCACTATTTACGACGGCGGCGGCGGCGAACCGTACACGGCTGACCTGGCCCTGGCGGGGGACACCATCGCCGCCATCGGTGACTTGGATACCCTGACCGCCCGGCTGGAGATCGACGCCGCCGGGCTGGCGGTGGCGCCGGGCTTTATCAACATGCTCAGTTGGGCCGACGAGTCGTTGATTCAGGACGGCCGCTCCCAGAGCGACATCCGCCAGGGCGTGACCCTGGAGGTCATGGGTGAGGGATGGTCGCAAGGCCCCCTGAGCGAAAAGATGAAGCTGGAGGAGACCGAGCGCCAGGGCGATATCAAGTACGACATCACCTGGACTACCCTGGGGGAATACTTGGAGCACCTGGAAGAGCGGGGGATCTCAACCAACGTGGCCTCCTTTGTAGGCGCCGCCACAGTGCGCATCCATGAGATCGGCTACCAGGACCGGACGGCCACCCCAGAGGAGCTACAGCGGATGAAGGCGTTGGTGCGGCAGGCCATGGAGGAGGGGGCCGTGGGCCTGGGTTCCTCGTTGCCCTATATCCCGGCCAATTTCGCCTCGACCGAGGAATTGATCACCTTGTCTGAAGTGGCCGCCGAGTACGACGGGATGTATATCTCCCACATCCGCAGCGAGGGCGATGAGGTTTTCGAGTCGCTGGACGAATTTCTCACCATTGTGGAGCAGGCTGCTATCCGCGGTGAGGTCTACCACTTGAAGGTTTCGCAGAAGCAGAACTACCACAAGCTGGACGAGGTCATCCGGCGGATCGAGGCCGCCCAGGGGGCAGGCTTGGCCGTCACCGCCGATATGTACACCTATCACGCCAGCTCCACCGGTCTGAGTTACGTCATGCCGGCCTGGGTGCAGGAAGGGGGCCACAAGGACTTCGTCGAGCGGTTGAAGGACCCACAAGTGCGGGAGCGCCTAGTGGATGAAATGGACATGATTCCCCCTGAAGATATCCTGTTGGTGAGCTTCCGGCAGGACAGCATGCGCCACCTGACCGGCAAGACCCTGGCGGATGTGGCGGCGCTGTGGGGCCAGTCGGCGGAGGAAACGGCCATGGACCTGATCATTCGCGACGACAGCCGCATCGGGACGGTCCGTTTCACCATGAGCGAGGAAAACATCCGCCGTAAGATCGCGCTACCGTGGGTGAGCTTCTGCTCGGACGCCGGCTCGTTGGCGCCGGAGCCGCCCTTCACCAACTCCCAGCCCCATCCCCGGGCCTACGGTTCCTTCGCCCGCTTGCTGGGCAAGTACGTACGGGAGGAGCAGCTGGTGTCGCTGGAGGAGGCGGTCAGGCGGCTGACTTCTTTCCCGGCCGCCAACTTACGGCTCAAAGGGCGGGGCACCTTGGCGCCCGGCTATTTCGCCGATGTGGTGGTCTTCGACCCGGCCACTATCACGGATCATGCCACCTTTGAGCAGCCCCACCAGTACGCCACCGGTGTGCTGGATGTGTTCGTCAATGGCCAACAGGTGCTGAAAGACGGCGAGCACACCGGGGCCACCCCGGGGCGCTTTGTGAAGGGACCAGGCTGGACGGGCTGGCAGTAGGAGCAAATAGGAGCGGCAAATTTGTGTTGCATAACGAGTGACAATTGTGTATACTATCGTAGCACAATAGGGAGCATCCATGCGCTTTATCTCAGTTAGGGATCTTCGAAACAACTCCGGACAGGTTTGGCGGGACCTGCCGGTTGAACAAGAACTGATAGTCACCTCCAATGGCAAGCCGGTAGCAATTCTTTCGGCAGTAACCGAAAACCGTTTAGAAGAATCTCTGGCGGCCATACGGCGGGCCCGGGCAATGGCGGCCGTGGATACCATGCAGAAGCGCGCAGTGAAGATGGGTCTAAACACAATGACGTTGGAGGAGATTAACGCCGAAATCGCGGCGGTGCGGAAAAGCCGTCGTCAGTGAAAATTGTCTTAGACACCAATGTGGTTGTCTCAGGGCTACTGAATCCCCACGGCAAGCCCGGAACAATACTACAAATGATCATATCCAGGGCCGTTACAATCTGCTATGATACTCGCATCATCAACGAGTACCGCGACGTCCTGCTTCGGCCCAAATTCCTCATCGGCGAAGCAGAAATGGATGCAATTCTGGAGCAAATCGAGGCTACCGGTCACTTGGTGGCAACTACTCCTTTGCCGCAGAATCTTCCTGACCCTGATGACGAACCTTTCCTCGAAGTTGCCCTGTCAGGGGAAGCCGAATTTCTGGCAACCGGAAATACCAAGCATTTCCCAAAAGATAAATGCGAGGGAATTACGGTCGGGACGCCAGCTGAATTCATTGAGTATTATCGCGCGTCGATATGAGCTTGATCGTCCCTTTGCCCGTGGGAAACCATGGGCTTTTGCTATCCCTCCATCTTTAAGCTTACATTCAGCACGTTCACCTGAACCAATACGATGCCACAACAATCCAGGCTATATACTTTCATCACCGAGCTCCGCCGCCGAAGGGTGTTCCGGGTGGCGGCCGTGTATGGTAGTGCTCAATGGCGCCGAGCACACCGGGGCGCTTTGTGAAGGGACCGGGGTGGTCCGGGAAGTAGTAAAGTCCAACTAAAGGAGACTATCGTCATGGGCAGAAGAACCCTTGCGCTGCTGACACTTCTATTCACCGCCTCCCTGCTGCAGGGCGGCAGCCGTTTCCTGGATAAACACCCTTCCGTGGCCGACGCCATTACCCTGCTGGACCTGTGGATCAAGGAGCAGATGGCCTACCGCCAGGTGCCCAGCCTCACCATCGGCATCGTGTATGACCAGGAGCTCATCTGGGCCCAGGGCTACGGGTATGCCGACCTGGAGCAGCAGGTACCGGCCACTCCCCGGACGCTCTACCGTATTGCGTCCATAACCAAGACATTCACCTCCACGGCCATCATGCAGCTGCGCGATGCCGGCCGGCTGCGCCTGGACGATCCGGTTGTGGACTACCTGCCGTGGTTCCAGCTGCAGAATCCCTTTGACCAGGCCCCCCCAGTTACCATCCGTCACCTGCTGACCCACACCGCCGGGTTGCCCAGGGAGGCGGCTTATCCCTACTGGACCGACCATAACTTTCCCACCCGGGAGCAGATCAGGGAGGCCCTGCCCGACCAGCCCATGATCTATCCCCCCGGCTCCACCTACAAGTACTCCAACCTGGGCATGGCACTGCTGGGTGAGGTGGTGGCGGCGGCCTCCGGAGAGCCGTACGAGCAGTACATCCGGAACCATATCATGGAGCCCCTGGGCATGACCAGCTCTGCCGTGATCCCCACAGATGAGCATCGCGCCCGGTCAGCGGTGGCCTACGACCGCCGCCTTCCCGATGGCAGTCGCCAGGATGACTACCACCCGGTGACCAACGGCATTGCCCCCGCCGCCAGCATCGCCTCCAACATAGAGGACATGGCCAAGTACGCCATGCTCCAGTTCCGCAAAGGGAGCGCCGGCGGCTCGCAAATCCTGAAAGGCAGCACACTGGAAGAGATGCACCGCTGTCAGTTTGTCAACAACAGCTGGTCCGGAGGCCGGGGATTGGGTTTCGGCGTCACCCGGCGCAACGGCAAAACACTCGTGTCCCACGGCGGCTGGGTGAGCAGCTATCGCACCCACATTATGTTCAACCCCGCCGAGAAGATCGCCGTTATCGCCATGACCAACGCCGCCGATGCCAGGCCGTACCGCTACAGCTACCAGGCCTACGACCTGGTGGGTCCCGCCATCGTCGATGCCGTTACCCCGGAGCCCAAGCCCTCCAAGCCGGAGAGGGTCTGGCGGAAGTACCTGGGCCGCTACGCTAATTCATCGGGCTGGGAGTATCGGGTCATTATTCACAACGGCCGCCTGGTGCTGTACGAGTACAACTATCCCCCGGAGGACGAGGCCCTGGACAACCTCACGTATCTCACGCCGGTAGGAAAACATACCTTCCGCATGGCCGATGGGGAGAACGTGGTCTTCGAGCTGGGCCAGGATGGCAAGGTGAAGCGGATCAGGAAACGGTACGATTATATCTATCCGCAGGAGTGAATCTTTAAGGGCGCGGTCTTCACATTTAAGAGGAAAACCGCCAACCCTGCCTTCGGACGGGCCTTTGGGACGCCAAGGAAATCATGAGGAATAACTATCACTCTCCGCGTTCTCTGGAGTGAAGTAAAAGCCCACTGTGATTGGTGACTGCCAACTGTTGGAGCGTAGCGGAAATCCCGCCAATCCGCCAGCTGGCGGACCAACGGCGGGGCTACTGCCACTGCTACTGCTACTTTTCCCCTTCCCTCCATTGTAAAATAGGCCACACCCATGGCCCGCATACCGCAGGAAACCATCGACCGCATCCGCGAGAACGCCGACATCCTCGACGTGGTGAGCGACTATGTGCAGCTCAAGCGCCGGGGCCGCAACTGGTTTGGCCCCTGCCCCTTTCACCACGAGACCAAGCCGTCCTTCAGCGTTAACCAGCAAAAGCAGATCTACTACTGTTTCGGCTGCGGGAAGGGCGGCAACGCCATCAATTTTATCATGGAACTGGAGAAGGTGGACTTTGTGGAGGCGTTGCAGCGTTTGGGTAAAAAGCTGGGCATTCCGGTAGAGGCCACCGGCCCCACCGATCCTCGCAAAAAGGCCACGGTACAGCAGATTTTCGACCTGCACGAATTAGCCACAGACTGCTACCGGAAAAATCTCAAGGGGTCAAAGGGCGATAAGGTCCGAGCCTACCTGGAGGAGCGGGGCATCACCGTTGCTACCCAGGCCCTGTTCAAGCTGGGGTACGCCCTGCCATCGTGGGACCAGTTAGTGCAGGCAGTGAGTGATAAGAAATTCTCCCATGAGGCCTTGAACCAGTCGGGCCTGTTCGGCAGGGGCCAGCGGGGGACGTTCGACCGCTTTCGCAGCCGGATTATATTTCCCATCGCCAACACCGCCGGGCGGGTGGTGGCTTTTGCCGGGCGGGTCTTCGAAGGCGACGACCCAGCCAAGTACCTGAACTCGCCGGAAACGCCCATTTACCACAAGAGCGAGGTGCTCTATGGGCTGCACCTGACCCGCGACTTTGTCCGGGACCTGGAGACGGTGATCATCGTGGAGGGCTACCTGGACCTGATCCAGCTGTACCAGGCGGAGGTAAAGCACGTGGTGGCCATTTCCGGCACCGCCCTGACCCAGCGCCACTCCCGGGAACTGGGCAAGCTCACCCGGACCCCCTACCTGGCCTACGACGGTGACCGCGCCGGCGTCCAGGCGGCTATCAGGGGCGGCTACACGCTGCTGCGGGGGGGTCTCGATCCGCGGGTGGTGGAGCTGCCGGCCGACCTGGACCCGGACGACTGGGTCCGCCGGGATGGCCCTGAACCGTTCCTGGAGGCGGTTAGCCAGGCCCTGCCATTACTGGAGTTTCACCGCAAGCACTTTCAGGGCGACCTGCGCCAGGCGGCGGACCTGCGCCGTTTTCTGGATGAGTCGCTCCAGGAGCTGGCCTCGTTGAGCGACCCCCTGACGCTGGAGCTGGCCCTGAAACAACTTGCCGCCCAGGCGGGAGTGGATGAGCGGCGGTTGCGGGAATCGCTGGAGGCCCGGCCCCGGCGCGTCCACCGTGATCCGGAGGCAGAAGACGAACAAGCCGCCCCACCGGTAATTATCGAACCTTCCCGGGCCAACCGGGCGCAGCAGACCCTGATCGCGTTGGCTTTCAGCGAGGATGAGGCGGTGCTGAATCTGCTGGCGGACCAGGCCGGCGTAGCCCTTTTCAGGCACGACACACTGAAAAGCATCTGGCAGGTGATCCAGCCTGATCTGCACGAAAGCACCCTGCCCGATGTGAACCGGGTGCTGGGCCGCTTGGCGGAGGAGCCGCAGCGCCAGGTGCTCAGCCGCCTGGTCATGAGCGCCGGACATGACGAGCTGCAGCTGGCCCTGGCCATCGATTGCCTCACGGTGCTGCTCAAGGAAACCCTGAATGAGGAGATTGCGGACCGGCGCCGCACTTTGCACCAGGCCGAGAAAGAAGCGGGCTCGCCACCTACGGAAATGGTCCGGGCGGTAACGGTATTGCAACATGAGCTTACCAATGTGGAACACCGATTCGATAAATACCGCTCGGCCTGAAGGCCGGCGAGCGATTGCGCCTCTGGCGCTGTTCGCGCTATGCCTGGCGGGTGTGACCAGCGGCCAGGTCAACACCGAGGCCATGCGCCGCGCAGACACCTCCCTGGGCTGGCACGCCAGTTTGGCGGCAGACCTGGGCTACGTGGCAGGCAATTCCAATCTGCTCAAGCTCGAGTCAGGTGCCCGCCTGGACCGCTCCACTGCCGGGGGCCGGAGCTTCCTGGTGGGCGAGTTCCAGCAGGGTAGCAAGGATGATGAGCGGTTCATCAACAAGGGTTTCGTCCACCTGCGGGGCGTGCGATATCTCCGTTCCGGCCGGGCCTTGGAGGGCTTTGTGCAGCAGGAATTCAACGAATTCATTAACCTGCGCAGCCGGAGCCTGGCAGGTGGCGGCCTGCGGTTGGAATTTGCCCGCCCCGCCGACAGCACCGCCGGTTCGCTGGGGTTGAACCTGGGAATAGGCTTGATGTGGGAGCAGGAAGCGCTGACCGGCGAGGCCAAGGAGATCGTTACCTTGCTGAGGTCCACCAATTACGTTGTGTTGCGCTGGGCGCCGGACGACCGGCTGGCCCTGTCCAGCACCGCATATTTTCAGGTGGATACCGGCAGCTTCAGTGACTATCGCATATTATGGGAAGGGGGGCTCGGCATCACCCTTTTCCGCCGGCTGGCACTACACCTGAAAGTAGACTTGCGCTACGACCACGAACGGCCGCCCGGTGTGGCCAAAGCCTATGACATTGACCTTACTAACGGGTTGTCATACAGTTTTTAGTCCGATGCGGTCCACCCCTTGACTATCAGCTGGAGAACAGGTAGATTCTTGAGGGATAAGGAGATATGACTGGCAGCCTGAAGATATTACTTGCCGGCCTTCTGGTGGCTGCGCCGCTAGCGGGTCAGGACGAGGAGCCGGAAGCGACTGTGGGGTATCTGCGCATTATCACCGACACCGACCTGGTGCAGATATACATCGACGGGGGAGCAATAGGCTACAGCCCGATCCAGGAAAAGCTGACGCTGACCCCCGGCTGGCACACCGTGAGCTTTTTCCCCTCCGATTTCAAATGGACCCACTGGACCCACCGCCAACGCCGTACTATTGTGAACGTGATCGAATCCGGTACTCACCATGTACTGGTAAAGCCGGGAGAACTGGCCGAGCTGAACATGGAATGGCACGATATTGAGCGCAATCTGGCCAAGTATGAGTCCAGCCAACGAATCGGGGGGATCATCGGCGTGAGCATGGTGGCGCTCATCTTCCTGTTACTTGCGAGGGCTCAGTGAACCGGCTCCCGGCCTTTCTGCTGATCGGCTTGTTATCGATCACCTGGGCCCAGGAAGAGGATCCCGAGACCGGGCCGCCTGACAGCACCACGGGTGTGGTACGGACGGCGCCCGCGCCTAAGTCCAGGCAGCGGGGACCGGTCCCCGCCTTTATCCCGGCACCCGATATCAGCGCCGTGTGGGAAGCTGCCCGGCGGCGGGTGACCAGTCGGGGTGGCAAGGATTTGACCGAGGACTTTGTGATGGAACTGCTGGACTCGCTGGCCCAAACGATCCAGGGGGATTTCGAGGAGTTGGCCCGCCGGGCCCAAGTATTGGATTCCGATCATCCGGGCTATACCCGGAAGTTTTACAGCAGTTCCATCTCGCGGGATGAAGTTCTGGGGGCATCCATAACCGCCCGGGAGGCGGCCCTGGAGCCTCACTTCCAGGCCGTTTACGATCCCCGGGGCAATCTGCTGCGGGTGAACTATGTTGAGCCCCGGCGCTGGCTGGCCCAACAGGAACGCCTGTCCGAAAGACACCAGCAACCGGCAGCCGCTACCTCGCCGCTGGTGCGCTATTTCAAAGATTTCGATCTGCGCAGGCTACGCGGCCGGGACTATATTAAAAAGAAAAAGATGGAACCGGGCGAAGCTTATTTCCGCCTCATCTTTACCCAGGAGAACCGGCTGCAAAGCGTCCAGCAGTATGATACCGGGGGCCGGCAGATATACGGCTTGAAGTTCGGCGGGGAGGGACCGGGCTATGGCACGCTGGAATTCCCGGCCGACGACCCCTTCTCACTGCTCACACTCAATCCCTACCTGTTTCTACAGGATAAAAGTGTCGTCAAGCCGGACTGGCAGGTGGCGGTGACAACGGACGAGGAAGGGAATATCGCTTCACTACAGGTCTTCAACGAGCTGGACCAGCTGCTCTATTTCTATACCTACAAGGTGAGCTACGATCCCAAGAAGCGCGCCCGCAGTGTGAGAGGCACCTTATTGTTTGCCGATGAAACGGTGGAGCGAATATTTACCGTCGATTATGACCGCCAGGATCGTCTGGCCCGGCGATCTTTTTTCGACGCCCAGGGCCAGTTGATAGAGACCCTCACTTATCAGTACTTGCCCAAGCTCAAGGAGTTGGTAGTCACCACCCGCGATCAGTACGGCATAATCACTTCCCAGCAGAACTTCGCCTACCCGCGCGCCGGGAAATAAGGTGGGTCAGGCAGCGATGATCGGCGCAACCCGAGCCCGGTGGTGTTGCTCTTTGGCCTTATGGCCGCTGTTGCTGTTGCTGGGCCCCGGATGCCAGGGCGACGAGGACGGGGATTCGACCGCACCGGGAATCAGATTGACCTATCCCAATGAGTACACCATCCTCAACGCAGTGGAGACCATCCGGGTGCTGGCCTATGACAACGAGGGTATCAACCACGTGGTCTTTGTCACCGAGGGAGACACCCTGCTGGTCACGGCCACCGCACCCTATTCCCTGATCTGGAACACCAGCGCCTACCCCGACTGCACCACCGCCGACTCCTATTTGGAGCTCGTTGCCACCGCTGAGGATTTAGCCGGCAATACCAGCAGCACGTCACGCAAGTTCTACACGTTCAACCGCCCTTTTCCGCCGGTGCCGGTGGAGTTGAACCCTCCCGCCCAAATCGGCAAACATTCGGTCGAGCTGTCCTGGGAGCAATCGGTGGACTGGTATTTCTCGCATTACGTGCTGTTCCGCGATACGGCCCGCACTGTGTCCGCTACCTCGGACTCGCTAGTACGCCTTAAGGATCCCGATTCAACCAGTTTCAAGGATCGAGGAGCGGGGATCAGCCCGTTCGGCCTGCTGGAGGACCGGGACTACTATTACCGAGTGTGGGTCTACGACGAATACGGCAAGGGGACCGGCAGCGATTCGGCCGCCCTGGTGCGCACCCTGTTGCCACAACCTTCGAAGCTGCTTGCTCCCTTCCCGGTGACCAAGTACACCGTGGGGCTGCAATGGCTTGCCGGCACCGAGGATGTGCTGTATTATCGCCTACACCGGGGCCAGTTCGATTCCACGGCCTTGGCCGACACCAATTTCGTGCCGCCGTTGGACTCCATCGCCGCGATCACGCCGGGTTTAACGACTTACCTCGATACCGGGTTAACAGCCGACACGACCTACTATTACTACCTGTACCTGATCGATTCGGCCGGTTACACCCATCTGTTTGAGCGGAACGATATGGTTGCGGTGCAGACCATGAACATCCCGGCGGCGGTGCTCCGCGATCCGCGCCAACCGGTGACCAAGTACAGCGCAGTTATGCACTGGGAGGCAATCGCTGAGCAGGAGGACCCCAGCCGGATCACCCTTTACCGGGCAGAGGCCGGCACGGTAGATACCAACGATGTGATTGTCTACGACCAGCCCAATGGCACTGACCTGAGCTTTACCGATAACCAATTGCAACAGGGCCGATTATACAGCTACCGTCTGCTCCACCGGGACAGCCGGGACAACCGGGCCTGGAGCAACACGGTAACATTCACTACCCGCAGCCTAGCGGATGTCTGGACCGGGGCGCTGGGCGTCAGCAAGCCGGATAAATACGAGCTGGGGCTGGGCTGGGACCCCTATACCTACGACGGTGAGAACGACTTCGCCGGCTATACTCTAACCAGGGGCAGCCAAATCATCTTGACCGCCGCCAATGCCGCCACCACCACCTACACCGACCGGGGTCCCGGCGGAAATGGCCTCAGCAAGAATACCGTTTATAATTACCAGCTGATAGTGGCGGATACCAGCGGTGCTACCGTCACTGTCGCCCTGGCAGCCGCCACGCGGGACATCTACCCAGCGGAACTGATCAGCCTGGAGACCACCGAGGCCTGGCAATTCCTGATGGCCTGGCTACCGTCCGACGAACCCTCCGGCGAGTTCGCCGGCTACAAGGTTTTGCGCACTACCGATATGGATGAAACCTTCACCGATCTGGATAGAAACAATGTGGCCGATTGCGTCACCAATGGTAATTGCACCGATGTGGCCGACTTTACCCAGCAGCTGCCTTCGGGGGATGACACGACCTTGATCTATACCGACGTCGATCCCAACTTATTACGGCTCACCGCCTATAACTATTGTGTACTGACATACGACCAAGTAGGTGGGTACGCCCCCAGCAATATTAAGGGTGACACCCTGCTGACGGTCCCGGACGCGGTGGTGCTGAGCATCCCCGACAGCAGTATCACCAAGACCACTATTCGCCTGATCTGGACCCAGGTTTCCTGGGGGTCTGCTGATGCGGACGAGCAAGCTTTCAACACATATGAAGTGTGGCGCAACGGCGTTGAAGGACAGCTGCCAGGTGCGGACGGATCCAGCTACGAGCTGATTTACCCCATCGGTGATATCGCCACCACCACCTACATTGTTACCGGCGATGATTTATTAGGAGGGGCGATCTGGTACTATACCATTATAGTGAAGGACACTTTCGGACAACTGTCCTATAGCAATGAAGTGGAGGGGGGCACCCTCCCATGAGTCGTCGCCACTGGCCTGTCATGCTCCCGTTGGTGGTCCTGGCGACCCTCCTGCTGTTGGCCGCCTGTGAGGATCCCGTTGATGAGGGCATCCAGTCGGTGGTGCTTGAGCGTGGGGCATACGTGCGCATCGAGAACCGCCAAGATCCTGTCCAGCTGTTGGACACCACTACTCTGGCTGTGATGAATACCGGCAGTTTCTCCTTGGAGATCAGGGCAGCGGGTGATACCCTACCGGCGGGCATCGTGGAGCTGCCAACTCTATTTATGATCGGCAACGACCAGGTTGGCAAACTGGGTGTCTATCGCGTCCCACCGGATTCCAGCCGCATCCGGGTTTTCTTTAACAGTCGCTTGGTGGGTAGTTTTTCCATCCCCGGCTGCGACTGGAACGACCCGGACCGCTTCACCCAGATAGTTGTGACCTACGACGGGGCCGACGTCCGGGTATATGGCAACGGGAACTTCCTGGGCAGTTTGAGTGACGCCGTGGGCCTGGGCATCGGCGACAGCGACGCCCTGATCGGGGCCGATTGGAACACCCCCGATGATACTGCCGACCTGGACCAGTTCTGGTACGGCGCCATCGATGAAGTGCGCCTGTGGACCAGGGTACTGCCTGAGGATGAGATGGAGTTCCGCTACAAGAATCCGAAGAACCTTACCCGGAACTACTCCGCGGACGGACTGGTGCCGCTGTTGGGGCTGTGGCGCTTCAACGAGGAACCGGTGGACGGACAGACCGTTCCCGACCGCAGCGGCAAGGGCAACGATGCGGTGATATACCCCGGAACCGGGAGTTACCATTTTGTTAAGGAGGGAGCCTGAGCGCTCCCCCTTGCTTCCTGGATTGCCTGCCTTCAGCCGCCAGGGTAATTTTGGGGCATCGGCTAACGCATTCACATCACTGATATGAGGTCACCAACCTGATGAGTAAACAAGGCAGTATGTTCTTCCGGGGCGCTCTGAGCGCTATCTTATTATCATCGATCCTACTTTTACCTGACTGCCGGCAGGCGATCCCCGCGCACCTGGACCAGGCAGTGATCGCAGTCAAGCAGGCCCACGCCCCTGACCGGCGGCTGGAGGTCTTCGACATTGCCCTGGAGCGAGCCGGCGGGCGGCTGGTAGTGACCGGCGAGGTGGGCCGGCCCGAGTTTAAGGCCACGTTGTTGGACACCCTGGCTGCAGCGGCCGCCGGGCTGGAGATAATAGATTCGGTGCAGGTGCTTCCGGGACCGGAGCTGGGTACCCAGGTGTTTGGCATCGTCTCTGTCAGCGTAGCCAACATGCGCCCGGTACCCTCGGTCTCCGCCGAGCTGATCAACCAGACCCTGCTGGGCACGGTGGTGCGGCTGCTTAAGTGGGAGGACGGTTATTATTACGTCCAGAATTGGGACCGCTACCTGGGCTGGCTGTCTAGTTCATCGGTGACTGAGGTTGATTCCGCCGCAGCCGCCGCCTGGCAAACCGGTAGCCGGGTGGTATGCCGGGCCAATTACGGTGTGGTCCGGGACGCGCCGGCCGCGAGCGGTACCATCCTGGTGGACCTGGTGCCGGGGGCGGTGCTCACGAAGCTGGGGCGCAGCGGCGATTGGCTGCAGGTGGGCCTGCCCGACGGCCGCCAGGGCTACGTTCAGGCGGATTTGATGCGGGATGAGGAGGGCTTGCCACCCTTGACGATTGAACGGGTCCTGGCAACAGCTCGCGGTTATCTGGGCGTACCCTACCTGTGGGGCGGCACTTCCACCAAGGGGTTCGACTGTTCCGGCTTTACCCAAACCGTCTACCGGATGAACAACCTGCCCTTGCCGCGCGACGCCAGCCAGCAGGTGCACTTGGGTCGGCCGGTAGACCTGGAGGACGACTTTGTTCACCTGGCGCCTGGCGACCTGTTGTTTTTCGGCCCCCGGCCGGAGCGCATCACCCACGTGGCCCTGTATCTGGGAGGCAAACGCTATATCCACTCGTCCGGCCAGGTGCACATCGCCAGTCTGGACCAGGCCGATGAACTATATAATGATTACCGCTACTCAACTTTAAGAACCGCCCGGCGGGTGCTGCCCCACTAGTCCCCGGCCGGGAGCCCCATGAAGCTGACCTACGAAGTCATCCGCCTGGACCTGCGGCACACCTGGACCATCGCCCGGGGCTCCAGCGACTATAAGCAGAACGTCATCGTCCGCCTGGAGCAGGACGGCGTCGTGGGCTACGGCGAGGCGGCCCCCAATACCCGCTATGACGAAACCCCCGAGTCAACCGTGGCGCTCATCGAGCAGGCCATACCCTTGTTTGCGGGGGCTGATCCCTGGCACTTCGTGGAATTGGAGCGGGCCATCCGGGAATTGCAGCCGGCCCAGACCGCCGCCAAGGCCGGCCTGGATATGGCCCTGATGGACTGGGTCACCAAGACGTTGGAGGTACCACTGTATCGCTACCTGGGCCTGGACCCGGCCATGACCCCCATGACCACCTACACCATCGGTATCGACACACCCGACGTAATAGCCGAGAAGGTCCGGGAAGCGGCCCCCTATCCCCGGCTGAAGATCAAGTTGGGCAGCGACCGGGACGAGGAGATCGTGGCCGCCGTTCGCTCGGTGACGGATAAACCGCTATTGGTGGATGCCAACGAGGGATGGCGCGATAAGCACCAGGCCCTGGAGCGCATCCGGTGGCTGGAAGGCCAGGGGACTTTTGCCATCGAGCAGCCTATGCCCGCCGACCGGCTGGAGGACATGGCCTGGCTCCGGGAGCGGGTTAAGGTGCCCCTGTTGGCCGATGAGAGCGTCCGGACCGCCGCCGACATCCCCCGGTTAGCGGAGGCCTTCGACGGCATCAACATCAAGCTGATGAAAGCCGGCGGGCTGCAGGAAGCGCTACGGATGATCGGGATGGCCCGGGCGCTGGGCCTGAAGGTGATGTTAGGCTGCATGGTGGAGACCTCCCTGGCGGTCTCGGCGGCCGCCGCCCTGTCACCCCTGGCGGAGCTGGCCGACCTGGACGGGAACCTGCTGATCAAGGATGACCCCTTCACCGGTGTCACCGTTGACCAAGGGCGGCTGGTGTTATCGGGCGACCCGGGGCTGGGGGCGCAGCCGAGAAAATGACAGGCAAGCGCACCGGTTTTGGCACTGGTGCTGCGGGTGGTATTTATCCAGCGCAGAGCGCCTACCGGAGGCAAAATTCAAAGGCTATTCCTCCGAAAGCGAGGGGCCGCTAGCTCGATTTCATATCGCCGGCGGAACGTTAAGCTCCTTATACGCCGCCCGCACATCACCCAGGCAGCACTTACCCTTAGGATTCTTAACCTCGCAGCTGCAGCTCCCGGCCGTTACTTTCTCGCGGATCCGGGCTTCAATTCGAGACTCGCCGTGGGCCTTAAAATCTTCCTGGATTGCGTCCTTGGTATGCTCAAAACAGTAGCATACCATTTGGGGCGGCCCGGTCTCCTTGAAGCCCACGCGCACCTTAGCCTCATCCTTTGAGATGGGCTCGAAGCCACTGTCAAAGAAGTATAAAGTGACATCCTGGGGATTGGGGCAATAGTAACCGCCCGGGAAGCCCGAGCTGGGCTTTTGTTCCGGCCGCACCAGGGCGTTGATCGTTTCTGCGCCTACAGGCTTCCCCTGTGCGCCACAAGTTGGGCAGATATCGGTTCCACTCGTATTCGTTTCAGGGATTGTACAGCAAGATTCGGGCATAATTTTCTCTTTTATATCTCGGTGACTGAGTGTCAATTAACTATTGTGCTTCTATCCGGCGCTAACCGGGCCTGAAAACCGAGCCTCCCCACCAGCCCCGGGATGGCCGCTACATCCAGCCGGTTGGCATCGACCCGGCAATTCATTAAGCCGTCGTCGAAAAGAACCTCACAAGCCGTCATCCCCGTGGTTGCCGCCAGAGATGCTTCCAGGCCCGCGGCACACCCGGCGCAGGTCATGCCTGCGATGGCCCAGGTGCTCTGATCGCCCGGCGCATGGCCGGTCACCACCGAACTGTCAGCGTCGCTATTTTCCAACGAAGCTTGAAGGTAGGGGAACGCCAGGAGCACCAGCACCAGGGGTGCAATCCCCCACAGGGACTTGCGCTGGAGGCTTAATCCCTTCCGCTCTTCGGTGGAACAGCAGGCTTCGACCGCTTGGGGCCGGTAGCTGCGCCAGAAGGCCCAACCCAGTAGCCCTACTGCCGCCAGAGATAGATAGGGGCGGACCGGTTCCACCCAAGCGAAACCGGCCAGCGAACCGGCGCCTATGCCGGCCAGCAGGATGGGGCCCGTGCAACACAGGCTGGCCCCGGCTGCGGTGATCACTGCCATTGAAATAGTACGCATCGGATCTTGCTCCTTGCTTTAGTCCACTAAGTAATGTTCATTCTCCGGTTCGCCGGTCGAGACTTTCCCCGCTCAAGGCATCCAGGATGGGGCAATCACTGGTCGGGCCCCGGCCGTGGCACTGGGCGGCCAGCCTGGTCAGGGCCCCCTCGATCCGCGACAGTGATTGGATCTTCTCGCGCACGTCGGCTATCTTCGCCTCGGCCCGGGTCCTAACGTCGGCGCAACTGGTGTTGGGGTCCACCCGTAAGGCCAGCAGCTCGGCAATCTCGGTCAGGGAGAAGCCAAGCTCCTTGCCACGGCGGATAAACTCCAGGCGCGCCACCGCGTCATCCGAGTATTGCCGGTAACCCGACTCCCGCCGGGGTGGTTCAGGCAGCAGGCCCCGCCGCTCGTAATAGCGGATGGTCTCGATGTTTACCCGGGTCCGTTTCGCCAGTTGCCCGATT
>SDBU01003830.1_pt1 | contig 18910 bp, 21 predicted proteins | sample 2277071 | NCBI WGS metagenome assembly SDBU01 (sample SAMN10397929, study PRJNA504765) | marine sediment metagenome | isolation source: marine sediment core GS08_GC12, 126 cmbsf | place: Arctic Ocean: Gakkel Ridge, Loki's castle | collected 2008 | reverse complement strand
TATGACCTCAGCTCGCTACGGGGTATCCGTAGTTCCGGCGGCCCCATGCCAGTCAAAGTAGCTATGGAAGCCGAACAAAGACTGAAGTGCCAGATGTTAATCAGTTATGGAGGATCAGAGTTCGGCTCGCTATCCAGTGTACCCCTTGACTCACCCCCCGAAATGCGGCACGCAACAGTAGGCAAACCACTGACTGGGGTTGACGTGAAGTTATTAGACGATGAGGGTAAGGAAGTCCCGGCAGGTGAGGCGGGGAATGTAACCGTACGTACACCTTATGCTCAGGACAGCTACTACGAAGACCCAGACGCCACCTGGCAGGTGTGGGACAAGGAGGGCTGGGTCAAAACCGGCGACGTGGGCATACTTGATGAGCAGGGATTCTTGAGGGTTGTGGGCCGTGGCAAAGACCTCATCATTCGTGGGGGACAGAACATCTTTCCTACGGAAATAGAGAACCTGCTCCTTCTCCATCCCAAGGTAACGGACGTCGCCGTTGTGGCAATGCCTGACCCCAAGATGGGAGAGAAGGCTTGTGCCTTTGTCGTCACCAGCCCAGGGCAGCAGTTTGCCTTTGACGAGATGACATCTTTCCTGAAGGAAAAGAGGATCGCTGCCTACAAGCTTCCGGAACGGCTTGAAATAGTAGACCAGATTCCGCTAGTAGCTGGGTCAAAGGTAGATAAGAAACTGCTCCGGGCACAGATAGCTGAAAAACTGAAGGCGGAGGGGCAGATTTGAGCCGGCTGGATATCGGCCTCAGGCATATGCGGTGAAATCGGTTGGTTTCGTGTGCAGCTTTAATGTAGGCCGAAGTGTAATCGCCGAGCATCTGTTTCGACGGATACTTCGTGAAAGAGACAGAAGGCTGGAACAGGAGGTTGAGGTTTGGTCAGCAGCACTAGTCACCAGAGAGCTGGTCCAAGCCGCGAGGGGAGATGGCATGCCTCTGCCTAGGCCCTTTTTCGGCCACCATGCTGACCCCTATCTGACGAGGCTCTTGCTATCAAAGGGCGTGGATGCCCACAGTCATCGATCGAGGCCGTTGACATGGGAAATGGCTAAAAAGGCCAGTCTAATCATCACCATGCAGCAAATGCAAACAGAGAGAGCCCTTTCCCTTTATCCCTGGACCAAAGGGAAGGTCTTCAGATTGACGGAATTCGTGGGGAAGAGAGGCACATTTACCATCGAGGATATGGGACTGCCCGAATACCGTCCCGAGTCAGATAGCTACTCCCAGTCTGAAGCCTATCATGATGCCTGTCTCGCTGAAATAGAGCAGTGCCTGTCAAAGGGCATAGACACATTTGCCTATTACCTCCGGCAAGGTAGTGCCTGCAACTGATGGTGCGAGTAACTGGGCGGGGGTTCGGAGATGGCCAAGAGCATAGTAATCATTGGCACCCTGGATACCAAAGGGGAAGAGGTCGGATACCTTGAGGAAAGGATAGCTAAAAGGGGCCACGACCCCATTGTCATCGATTGCGGTATTCTAGGAGAGCCAAGCTTCCTCCCCGATGTCACCCGGATGGACGTAGCCAAGACGGCTGGGATGAGCCTGGATGAAATCATTGCGCTTGGTGACGAAGCTAGGGCAATGAAGGTAATGGCGGAGGCGGCCGCCAAGATAGTCGGAGACCTCTACTCTGACGGCAAACTGGATGGTATCCTGGCAATAGGTGGCTCTATGGGTACATCGGCGGGGCTGACGGCTATGAGAGCCTTACCACTGGGTGTGCCCAAGCTTTTGGTCTCCACAATGGCTCTCCCCCCTTCTGTCCGCGCTGATATAGTAAGCATGGATATCACGATAATGCCGTCACTTGCGGATATCTGGGGTCTTAATCGAATAACGAACCTGGTGCTCGACCATGCCTCAGGCGCCATCTCAGGAATGGTTGAAAATCACAGGATAGAGGAACCGCCCGAAGCCTCAATGGTCGCTGTGACTACATTGGGTACCGCTGCCTGTACATTCCCCTTATGGCTCAAACCACTTCTGGAGCAGAGGGGCTATGAAGTAGTGGTATTCCACGAGCCGTCACTGATGGCCATGAGGACACTGAAATACCTCGTGGAACATGAGCAAATCGCTGGAGTGCTATGTCTGACCACCTTCGATTTGGCCTGTAACCTCTGTACCGGTAATGCCTGGAGTGGCAATGCTGGTCTTGCCGCCATGGAGGTAGCAGTACAAAGAGGAATCCCTCTAGTGGTCGGGCCAGGTTGTATTGACTTCTTTGTCTGGATTGGGACTAAGGAAACGTTGCCCCCGCGAATGAAGAATAGAAAGCAGCACGAGCATAACCCACTGGTGCTGGCAGTAATGACGAGCGTTAAAGAGAAAACCACGGTAGCCGATACAATAGCGCAGAGGCTAAACGAGGCAAGAGCACCAGCCGCGGTTATCATCCCGGAGCAAGGGTTTTCTGATTGGGATAAGGAAGGCGGGCTATTTTATGACGCGAGGGGGCGCAAAGCCTTTGCTAGAACACTGAAAGGGAGCTTGAAACCCGAGGTTAGAGTACTGGAGGTAGATGCCCATATCAACGACCAGAGATTTGCCGAGGAGGTAGCTAGACTCACCGACGAAATCATAGGCAGAAATGGAAGATAGTAGAAATCTCGAAGAGGGGCTGGAATGGCTAAAACCGTAGCTGTTGTTTGTGCTTTGGACTCAGGAGTGTTCCCACTTTCCCGGCTATAGTGTGCCGCTCTTGTAGGTGACATGCCGCCCTGTCGCACGGCAGCGGTAAGTTTGTCCAACATACTGAGTGAAAGGAGTTCTAATTAGGCAGGTGACATAAATGGGCAGTGTAATAATCATATTGGTAATGGCAGAAGAGAAATGGCAGGAGGCTGATTTCCTGCGTAAAGAGATTGAAGCCCGAGGGTGTAAGGCGGTGATTCTGGACACGGGCCTAACGGGAAAGCCTCAGGGAGCCTGTGATATTACTCGTGAGGAAGTTATATCAGTTAGTGGGCGTAGCCCAGAGGAGGCTGCCCTGGTCACTGATAGGGGAAAGCGGATGCCGATTATGGTAGATGGGGCCAGACAAAAGGTTAGGCAGCTGCACGCTGAGGGCAATCTTGACGGAATCATAAGTATTGGCGGTACCACCGGTACTCAAATTGGAACGCGGATCATGATGTCACTCCCCTTTGGTGTGCCAAAATTGGCTGTTTCTAGTAATGCAGCACTCCCGGGATTTGCCGCGAGGTTCATTGGCACCACTGACATGGTACTGATGCACTCAGTAGTGGAGATTGCTGGGCTTAATAACCTGATGAGGAATGTTCTCAGCAGAGCTGCCGGAGCTATTTGTGCTATGGCGGAAGGTTCGGCCAAAGCTCCCATCTCTCTCCCCGGTAAAGGTGAGAAACCTCTGATTGCCGTGACACAGATTGGAGCTGCTGAGGAGTGCGCTGTAAATGTCAGAGAGCGCCTTGAGGAAAGAGGATATCAGGTGGTTGGTTTCTCTGCTTCTGGTATTGGTGATCGGGCTATGGAGGAAATCATAGAGGGGCAAAACATTTTCGGCGCAGTGATTGACCTTGCTCCAGGTGGCGTGGGCGAAGAGTTGCTTGGCTTCGACAGGACAGCCGGTCCCACTCGGCTTGAGGCTGCTGGCAAGAAGGGAATACCACAAATTGTTTCTCTATGTTGTGTGAACTGGGGCAGTCCACTCAAAAGAAAGTATAAGCCGGAGTATGAGTTTCGCAAGAAGCACGCCGCTGATGCCGCACGCACCATGATACGACTATCTAAAGAAGAGATGGTCATGGTAGCAGATACCATGGCCGAGAAATTGAATAAAGCACAGGGTCCAGTGAAGGTCTTAGCTCCTCTCGGTGGATGGTCATCATTAGATAGGAGAGGAACAGATTTGTACGATGCCGAACTGGATAGAGCGTTTGTTGATGAACTGAAGAAGCAGCTGAAGCAGGATATTGAGGTTAGAGAGGTCGACGTTGACCTTGACACACCCGAGTTCGCTGAGGCAGTTGTTGTCGCGTTGGAGGAGGTACTTAGGAAATAGGGCAACTCATGGCAAAAGGGCAAACGGGCAGATGAAGAGGGAGGTTAACGTAATAGTAGCCGGTGGCTAGGCATTTTACAGCCGTCGGCAAGATGCCTATACCTGCATGATGACGTTTGGAAGATACAAAGAGGGGAAGCGAATAGTCGAATTAGACAGGTAGTTTAATAGCGAACTGTCGAGGCAACAGCGGAAGTGAGTGACTGCGCTTTGGGGGCATGAAGTCAGTGGTATGGGCCAATACAAAAGAGGTATACGATTTGTTGGTGCATTTACCGTCAGCTTATACTTGGTCGACGAGTAATCATGCCTGCGGGCATTGATTTTTTGGCAGATAGTAGTATAATAGCAGTTACATTCTGAGACTGCAACTAGATTGAGAGCCAATTAGAAAAAGCCCAGGGTCAATAGAGAGGCGCCACAAAGGAGGTAACTGGCCATGCTGTAGATGCATAAAACTGGTAGGATAGGTCAATACAATATAAGGAGGAGGACGAAGGTGAAAAAGTTGCTGAGCCTTTTACTATTTATGGTGCTGGCTGCAACCTTAGTACTGACTGGTTGTCCCAAGGCGGCGCCAGCAGGGCCAATAAAAATCGGGGTCATGTATCCTTTGAGCGGTCCCCTGGCCATGACTGGCGAACATATGGTCAGTGGCATCAAGCTTGGGATTGAGGAGGCCGGCTACGAAGTTGCCGGCAGAAAGGTAGAGCTCATTATTGAGGACTCTGGAAGTATGCCCGACATAGCTCTGGATAAGGCCAAAAAACTGGTGGAACACGACAAGGTGGCCATGATACTTGGGCCACTCATTGGTGGGACGCAGCTGGCAGTGGCACCCTATATGGCAAAAATGGGGGTGCCTCGTCTTGCCACGCATGCGGCCATGGCCAAGCTAGCCGAGTATGACTGGAACTTCAGGGTTGGTGGATCGCAGGAGCAGTTTGCCAGCGCTATGGGTGTCTATGCCTACGACCAAATGGGTCTCAGGACGATCACCTATATGTCAGAGGACACCTATGACGGGCGTGTCGGTTTCTACAGCTTTGTGAAAGCCTTCCAGAAAAGAGGGGGGAAGGTTATCCAGGAACAATATTCACCATTCCCAGCCAAGGACTTTGGCCCCGAGTTAGTCGCCTTAAAGGATGCCGATGCTGTGGCGGCGTGGCACCATGGTGGTGACACCCCAATGTTTCTCACCCAATTCCATGAGTTCGGCATTCGCAAGCGGATGCCCCTGGTAGGTGTGTTTCACGGTTCCTTTTTTGAACCGTACTGGTTGCATGCAATCCCACCAGCGGCAGCCGACGCTATGCTCGGTGAACTCACCGCAACTGCCTACAGCTACTACCGTGACGACGAAATCAGTAAACGATTCGGCGATGCTTTCAAACAGAAGTATGGGTTCACTCCGGTGGATGACGAAGCCGCAGCCTATGTAGGCATGCACGTAGCTTTAGAAATGTTGAAGGCTACAGGGGGTGATACCAGTCCTGAGAAGCTTCGCGAAGCCTTGCTGGCACTCAAATGGGAAAGCGCGGAAGGCCCTTCACGCATTGACCCGGCAACGAGGTGTGCAATTAGAGATGTATACATTGTCAAACTTGACAAGATAGGGAAAGAGTACGTGCACACTCCGGTTTATACTTACAAAGACGTTCCCCCAGGCGGCTTCTAGCCCTTGTGTGGAAAAGTGACAGGGTGGTAGGAGCTCACAAGAAGGAGATTAACACAGAGGGCCTACCACCCTCCTGGCAACAAGCTGACAGGCTTGTGTTTATTCATTCTACGGCCTACTTGAGTGAGGATAGCCTAAAATACCGTCGGGAGTTTATTCTTGCCCATGGATGTCTTGCTGGTCAATTTATTGAATGGAGTCTCATTCGGCTGCGTATTGTTCCTTCTAGGGGCTGGCTTATCGCTGACTATGGGGCTGATGAGGATTGTTAACTTGGCCCATGGCGCCTTATACATGGTCGGGGCTTATGTGGGGATATCTGTAGCCAAACATGGCGGGAACTTCATGTTGGGCCTCTTAGCCGGTGGCGTCTCCGCCGGGCTGCTCGGCTTGGCAATGGAAACTGGATTCCTGCGCCGCTTGTACAAACGGGACCTGGACCAGGTGTTGCTGACCATCGGTTTTGTTTACATCTTGACTAACTTAGTTCGGTGGATTTGGGGACCACTGGGTCGAATGGGCATCACACCTTCCCTTTTGGCTGGTTCGATACCGATGGGGGCGGTAACCTTTCCTGTATATCGGCTGGCGATTATTGTGGTCGGCCTGGCAGCCGCCGCCGGTCTATGGTTATTCCAGGAGAAGACTCGGACCGGTGCCGTCATCCGGGCCGGGATGGATAATAAAGAAATGACAATGGGGCTTGGCATAAACCTGAAGCTGGTTTTTACTGGTGTTTTCGCCTTGGGGGCATTTGTTGCCGGGTTTTGTGGCCTCATTAGTGCCCCAATACTGGGGGCAAGTCTTGCTGCTGGCTGGGATGCTTTGCTTCTGGCAATGATTGTCGTTATTGTTGGCGGTACAGGCTCTGTCCAGGGAGCCCTAGCCGGGGGCATGGTGATAGGCCTTGTCGATGCCTACGGTAAAGCCTTCTTCCCCGAGCTGGCCTACTTTAGCATGTATTTGGTGTTGATAATCATCCTGTTGTTCCGGCCTTCCGGTCTGATGGGGAGGGCAATCTAGTGCGGAAAGCAAACTGGGCAACTATTTACGGGAAACCATGGCAAGTGTGGCTGCTGTCCTTGGCTCCGTATATTGGTAGCGGCCTACTGCTCTTAGTTCTGCCCCTCTTCCTACCCACATACCTCCAGGGCATGCTGACCAAGGTTCTTATCTTTGCCATCTTTGCCATGAGCCTGGACCTTGTTCTGGGGTATACGGGACTTATGTCCCTGGGACATGCTGCCTTTCTGGGGGTGGGCGGCTATGCCGCCGGCATTCTTATGGTTCGCTATGGTATTGAAAGCTTTTGGCTGGTGACACCTCTGGCTATCCTGGCGGCGGGGATAGTCGCCGCCATCATTGGCTATTTTGCCCTTCGTGTATCCGGGGTATACTTCCTATTAATTACCTTTGCCTTCGGACAATTGCTTTCTGTTGGCGCTATGAAGTGGAGAACGGTGACTGGAGGCACCGACGGTCTGGTACCTATACCATATCCAGACCTTGCCCTTCCTGGATTTACCTGGACGGCTTCCAGTTTCTACTACTTGGTTCTTCTAGCCTTTGTTATCTGTTTCTTCTTGTTATATCGAATCACAAAATCCTCTTTTGGGCGGGCTCTAGTAGGCATTCGTGAAAATGAGCCGCGGATGCAATGCCTGGGTTACAATACCTGGGCACATAAATATGTGGCCTTTATTATGGGAGGGCTGTTCGCCGGAGTGGCCGGCGTGCTGTTCGCCTACTTTTATGGCATTATCATTCCGGGACACCTTGGCATTATGACCTCGGCGTCGGTAATGCTCATGGTAATTATTGGTGGTCCGGGAACACTTTTTGGTCCTGTTCTTGGGGCCGCGTTGATAGTACTTTTGGAACACTTCGCCAGTATATATACCCCTGAGCGCTGGCCTCTAATTCTGGGCGGCGTTTTTGTGATATGTGTTGTGTTTGTGCGCGGCGGATTTGGCATGTACCTATCTAGGTTCTGGAGGAGGATAAGACCTCAATATGGAAGTGTTGAGAGTTGAGGGCCTATCGAAAAACTTTGGTGGCCTTCAGGTACTGCGTAGCCTCTCTTTCAGTGTTGAAGCTGGAGAGAAGTTAGCTATTATTGGGCCCAACGGGGCGGGAAAAACAACCCTGCTCAACGTGGTCGGCGGGCAGCTACCGGCCACAGCCGGTGGCATCTATCTTTTTGGGCAGGAGATTACCAGCCTGGCACCACACCGTAGGCTCCATCTTGGTCTCGCCCGCTCTTTCCAATTGAACAACCTTTTCTTTAGTCTTCCGCTAATAGAGAATATGATGCTAGCTCTTGAAGGGGCTCGGTACCCTCATTTCCAGATGTTTCGCTCGGTCAACAACCCGACTCATCTCTTTGCTTCGGCTCACACTTTGCTGGAGGCAATGGACTTGTGGGAAAAGAGATTCGCTCCTACCTTGTCCTTGTCCTACGGAGAGCAGCGGCAAGTGGAGGTTGCACTGGCTCTGGCATCTAAGCCAAAGTTATTGTTGCTGGATGAACCTAGTGCCGGACTAACAACGGCTGAGGCTAATGTTTTTGCTGACACCCTTCGCAACTTGCTAGAAGATACTCCGCTTATTTTCTGTGCCCATGACATGGATCTGGTGTTCAATTTGGCTGACCGGATTATGGTGCTTTACTTCGGACAGATTATCGCTCAGGGGTCACCCCAAGAAATCCAGGCGGACCCAAGGGTTAAGGAAATCTATTTGGGAGGTGAGGAGACCTCGGGAAATGCTGGAAGTAGCTGATATTCATACTTATTACGGGCAAAGCCACGTCCTCCACGGCATATCCCTAAATGTCAGCAAGGGCGTTGTAGTTGCCCTCCTCGGTCGTAATGGAATGGGCAAAACAACCGTTATCCGCTCTATTATCGGCTTTACGCCCCCGCGCCAGGGCAAGATCCACTTCAAAGGCAAAGAGATCACTAGCCTCGAGCCCTATCGGATTGCTCGAATGGGCCTAGCTGTAGTTCCACAAGGCCGGGGCATTTTCCCTTCCCTGAAGGTAAAGGAAAATCTTACTATGGCCGCCCGAAACGGTAGCGAAGGTGAAGCCTGGACACTAGACCGGGTGTATTCCCTGTTCCCCATTCTAAAAGACCGAGCCAGACTTCCAGCCAATCTCCTTAGTGGCGGGGAGCAGCAGATGTTGAGCATTGGCCGGGCTCTGATGACCAACCCCGATTTGCTTTTGATGGACGAGCCCTCAGAAGGACTGGCTCCCTTGATTGTCCGCCAAATCAGTCGTGTTATTGACCAGCTTAGAGGTAGCATCTCTGTCTTGCTGGCAGAACAGAATCTCTATATGGCCCTTGGGGTCGCTGATTACGTATATGTAATAAGCAAGGGCACAGTAGTATATGAGTCTACGCCTCAGGAATTACGAAATAACGAGGAGGTCAAGAGCAAGCACCTCGGCGTTTGAGCGCGGAGAGAGGAAACTTGCCCTGATCGAACTCACCGAAAAGGTCCAAGGCAGTATCCGAGAAAGGTAGGAGGACCAGAGGCTATAGTCAACAAGATGGAGACAGCAAAGGAAATGGTGAGGAAACAAAGGGGTATTGGATTTCAAATATGAACTAAGGAGGGGAAAATGGCAGAGCTGGTATTGCCACCGGAGTATGACCGGAATGAGTACGGGCTTGGTATATGGGAGTTCGATCCGGAGCGTGACCTCAAATTATCCCCCGGCTGGGTACTCGATGTAACACATTCCTATCCGCCGACTACTCCTCTGGATGTATATTTGAATATGGACGGGACCTGTCCTGGCGTCTGCTACGGGATGAATGCCATCTCGTATCCCTACTGCCGGGGTACTGCCTGGAGGTCAATGCATGGTGTCGCCTATATTACCGCTGTCCTGATCGAAGATGAGGAGGAGATTAGGCAACGGGAGGTAGTATACCGGGAGAGGATGCGCCCATATGTAGAGGACTTCAACAAGATGTACAATGCCGGGAAACAGGAACTAGCCCACTTGTACGACCCGTTGAAGCGTGTAGATTTCGACAAGCTCAGCGATGCCGAGCTTCACAGGTACTATTACGACGTTCTGGATGTTTCTAAGAGGGAACGGCAGGTACACTTCAGAGACATTTGCGCGGCGGGGTCAATATGGGATCTTTTTATCACCATGTGTTCTGAGACGCTGGGGATTGACGATACCTCTCCACTCTTTCTCAGGCTGTTCCAGGGGTTCGATAATATTATATTGGATGGAGATATGGAGATGGAGCGTCTTGCTGCCCAGGCTGTTGAACTTGGGCTCAAGGACGTCTTCCTTGGTTCTGCGGTTGCCTCTGAGGTGATCCCCAAGCTTGAGGCTAGCCAAGATGGAAGGAAGTGGCTCAAAGAGTTCTGGGAGTTCCTGGACTACTATGGCTGGAGAATACCCATCTTCTACGCCCCTGGTTCAGACCGAACTTGGATTGAAGACTCCAGTCCAGTGATAGCTGCTATCAGGGCTAATATCGAAGCCGGGGTTCTCGGTATCCGGGAGGAGAGGAAGAAAGAGGCGATAGAAGACAGAAGACGGGCTGAAGATGAAGTCATGAGGATGGTGCCTGAAGCAGTGAGGCAGGAGTTCCAGCTCCTCCTGAAGGCTACCCAGGCGGCGCATGTCTTCGCTGATGAGCACAATTTCTATTACGATTTCCCCGCATATGCAATACTGCGACATTGCTTCATGGCTGTTGGCCGACGGGGGGTTAACAAGGGCATCTTTGATTTGCCTGAGGATATCTTCTATTTGCTGCCAGAAGAAGTAAGGTACTCCTTCTTGGTCAGTATGGACCTGCGCCACTTGATTAAGAAGCGTCGGGCAATACATCAGCAATATCTTTCGGAGCCAATGCCGCCTCAGGTTCTGGGTAGCCTCAGTATGGATGAGATGGTCGGCCTAATGATGAGGGCAAGGGACTACGAGGCACTGATACATATTATGGGGAGGGCTCCCAAGGTCAGGCCGGAGCTGAAAGCCGATCTGTACGGTGTTGGTGTATCCCTTGGGGTGGCTGAGGGGCCGGCTCGGGTCGTAAGGAGTGAGATGGAATTAAGGGGGATTCGTAAGGGTGAGATATTGGTCGCGCCCTGCACCTTTGCCCCCTGGACCTGGGCGTTTGCCTTGATCAGTGGTGTCGTTACTGATCAGGGAGGGGTTGGCTCCCACACCTCAGTAGTGAGCCGGGAATACCGCATACCGGGAATAGTCAATACTTTTGAAGCAACCAGAAGGATCAAGACCGGGCAGAAGATAAGGATTGACGGCCAAGAGGGAACAGTGTACATTCTGGAGTGACCTTCATGGCTGCGGCTAGCGATAGCATTGAAGTCAGAACTAAGCAGAGGTCAAGAATGAATGAGATATACCAGCGTGTTTGAGATGAGGGTGGTTTTGGGTGGAAGGTACGAATTAGAGCAGGGAACAACTGGTGGTCGGCAAAGGTCAAAGAGCAACCGCTGTAGGTTGGAAGTACAGGGGAAGTCCACCCCTTCCTATGGCTTCCAGACGGAGGCTAAGATACGCAAGGAGGTGCAGGTTGGCTAAGGAAGTTAAGAGAACAGTGTGCATGTGGTGTCATGATCACTGTGGGGTGTTGGTTCATACTGAGGATGGGCGGCTGGTGGAGATTGAAGAAGACCCGTCCTGTCCCACGGCGGGAACTACCTTCCCACCAGTTAAGGGGTGTTTGAGGCTGCAAGCCGCCAAGGATTGGATGTACCATCCTGACCGTCTCAACTTCCCCCTGAAGAGGGCTGGGGAAAAGGGCGAAGGGAAATGGCAGCAAATTCCATGGGGGCAAGCCTTGGACGAGATTGCCGACAAGCTCGACAAAATAAGACAGGGATACGGACCGGAGGCTCTGGCTCTTACCGCGGGCACCTTCCGCACCAGAGGCGATCTCCAGGCCAGATTCATGCACCTCTTTGGCAGCCCCAACTACGGTGGTGCACCCAGAATCTGCTGGTCCCCCGATATTGTGGTCGGCGCTACGGTATTTGGCTGGCCGCTTAGAAGCCCTACCCTTGCGGCAAGGGAGGGACTGACCAAATGCTTTCTGGCAGTGGGGATTGATCCTTCCCAGTCAAACGCTAGGCTGTGGAAGTCCCTGCGCGATGGCAAGAAGTCAGGGGTCAAGGTGATAGTGATTGACCCCAGGGAAACACCGGCAGCTCTGCTGGCTGACCTATGGTTACAGCTCAGACCGGGTACAGATACCGCTCTCCTTATGTCGATGATAAACATCATCATTGAGGAAGGGCTCTACGATAGAGAATTCGTTGATGAATGGTGCTTCGGGTTTGACAAGCTTGCTGAGAGGGCCAGCGAATATCCACCTGACAAGGTGTCCGAGATAACCTGGGTGCCAGCCGAGCAGATCAGGGAAGCGGCCAGGATGTACGCCACTAGCAGGCCGGCGGTCAGCGTAAACGGGATGGGTGTGGAACATCACAGTAACAGTATTGAAGCGCTTCAGGCTAAGCATATCTTGACCGCGATAACAGGTAACATCGACATTGAGGGGGGTAATTACATGCCTACCCCAGCTAAGTGTCGGGTGGAGCCAGATACGGAGCTTTCCGAGCTGCTAACGCCGGAGCAAAAGGCTAAGCAACTGGGCTCGGGTCGATTCAAGGTTGATGCCTGGCCAGGACACGACCTGCTCCTGCAATACCTGAAGCCGTTGTGGGGCAAATCATATTATCAGGCTCGCTCCGTAGCCACGGCTCATATGCCGAGTGTGTATCGGGCTATGCTTACCGGCAAGCCGTATCCGGTCAAAGCGGCCATCACCGTTGCCAGCAATCCCATGGTGACGCAAGGGAATGTCAAACTAGTATATCAGGCTCTAAAGAGTTTGGAGCTCTACACAGTCTGGGACTATTTCATGACCCCCAGTGCAGAACTTGCTGATTACGTTTTGCCAGTGGCATCATGGCTGGAAAGGCCATGTCTTTGGACTGGGAGCGGTAGAGATAACCGCATAAGTAGTGGTGAGCAGCCATTACCAGCAGCAATCCCTGAGGAGTACGACCGCAAGAGTGACTACGATATCCTGCGTGAGCTTGGGATAAGGCTGGGACAGGCTGATTACTGGCCCTGGGAAAATATGGAGCAGCTATTTGACTATCAACTCGAGCCGCTCGGGCTTACGTTTGAGGGCTTTGTGGCTAAGGGAGGCTATGATGCTCCTCCCAATGAATACCGGAAGTATCAGAAAATGGGGTTTGCTACTCCTAGCGGCAAGGTTGAGCTATACTCGACTGTATTTGAGAAGCTTGGCTACGATCCACTTCCTAACTATGAGGAGACCGCTGAAAATCCAGTGAGCACCCCCGAGTTGGCAAAGGAGTATCCGCTGATGCTGATCACTGGGGGCAGGTTTCTGCCCCTGTACCACTCGGAGTATCGTCAAGTTGACTCCCTGCGTCGCAGGCACCCGCATCCACTGGTCCAAATCAACCCCGAAACAGCCCGCGAGCTAGATATTAGGGACGGAGACTGGGTCTGGATTGAGTCACCTAGGGGCAGGATTAGAATGAAATGCCGACTTTTTGACGGAATAGACGCCAGGGTGGTTCATGCCGAGCACGGTTGGTGGTTCCCTGAGCTTCCGGGGGAAGAGCCCTGGCTACACGGAGTCTGGGAGTCGAATGTCAATGTCCTCACCAATGATGACCCCGATGCGTGCAATAAGCTCAGTGGCGGCTGGCCCCTGAAAACAGCGCTGTGCAATATCTACAGGTGTAAGGTGTACTAAACAAGCGTTCCATGGGTCTGAGCCACTTCCGGAAGTGGGCTCACCTCCATCTTTGTGGTCTTTCTCGAGGTGAGCCCACTCTATTTCCCTACCTGTTACAAGCACCAAACTTGTCACGCATCGGTGTTCTAACCTGTGCCCGGTCACAACGCCAGTGTTACCCGCAGCCAAAGCAATAAGGCTTATTCCAGAATATGGACCGTCCCCTCATTGCCATCAACCCTTATCCTCTGTCCCGTCTTGATTTTTGCAGTCCCTGCCATGGTGTTCACTACTCCAGGTATCCGATACTCCCGGCTCACTACTGAGGTATGGCTACCGATCCCGCCGTGGTCAACAACCACCCCGCCGATGACAGCGAATGCCCAGGTCCATGACGCGGAGGTGTTGGGGGCGACCAGGATTTCACCCTTGCGAATCTGACGCAGTTCCATCTCATTCATTACCAACCGAGCCAGACCTTCCACCACTCCACCAGACACACCAACACCGTACAGGTCGGCTTTCAGCTCCGGCTTTACCTTGGGCGGCCTGCCGAAGATAAACATCTGGATCACACTCTCCCTGGCTTTGGCGATATAGCCAAATGTCTCCTCTAAGCTGAGGCTGCCGTAGATCGGTGGTGGCTGTGGCTCTGAGAGATATTGCCGGTGAACTGCCCGGCGCTTATTTACCACTTCACGCAAATTGGGACGGGCAAAGAAGGCCTGTCTGATCTCTTCTGGTATGAAGTAGAAGATATCGTCAGGCTGGTCAATGATGCCCTGATTGACCATTCTTCTGCCGATAGCAATGGTTATATGCCGCGTCAGCGTCCAAGAAGGGAAGTCGATGAAGAAATCGTGCTCATCACAGCAGACATGGGAGGTTTGGGCGCTTTTCAGCAGCACGTTGAACTCCTCTCGCCGTGGCTGAGGCACCATCTGCAGGATCTCATCTTCGGCGCGCTTTCTATCTTCCACTGCCTCCTTTTTCCGCTGCTCCCTAACGCCAACGGCGCCCGAGGCGAGGTAGTTTGCAATGCCCGACAGAGCTGGAGAGGGGTCCTCTATCCAGCTTGGAGTCTCCGGGACATTGAATCTGGCTAATCGCCATCCATAGCTACTGAGAAACTCCTTGAACTCTTTAAGCCACTTCCTGCCGTTCTCACTAGTCTCAAGCCTGGGGATAGCTTCAGACGCAGTCACTGATGTACTGGCAAAGATATCCGTCAGTCCGAGTTCGGCGGCGCGATTAGCCAGACGCATCTGCTCGGCATCCCCGTCTAGCATAGCATTGTCCATTCCCTGGAATAACCTAAGAAATAATGGAGAGGTATCGTCGATGCCCAGTAGCTCGCTGCATGTATTTATGAACAAAGTCCAGATGTCAGCTGCCGGGATAATAGTTGAGAACTTGGCCCGGCGGTGCTGGTACCAAACATCGAGGGACTCCTCGAAGCGCTCCCAGAGTTTGAAGTCATCCTCCTTGTCAAAGTCTACCTGTTTTAGCGGGGTGTATATGCGGTCGAGCGCAGCCTTGGTAGCGGAGTATTGCTTATTGAAGTCCTCGAAATAGGGGCGCATCCTCTCTCTGTATTTGGCTTCTCGTTGCCTGATGTCCTGTTCATCTTCCACCGGGATAGCGGTCAAAGCACCGAGGCCACGTACCGGTCGCCACGCGATAGCTCTGGTGTATGGTTCAGATATGTAGTCTGCCGCATGAGACCAGCCAAGTTGGGTTCCTTGGCAACTCAGGTGCAAAGAGTATGGACACATAGGCGGGTAGAAGTGAACGAAGTCAATAAGCCAGGTCGGGGACAACTTGAGATCACGGTCGGGGTCAAATTCCCAGATCCCCTGCCCATATTCATTCAGGTCATACTTCGGGGGTAGTACTGGCTCTGCCATCTCGTCCTCCTGATATTTCATATTTTCCAATTCGTCGTATGGACCCTGTCTCCTACTCCATCTTTTGCCTCCTGTCGATTGGTTCTGTGTTCTAGGGCACTTAGTTGGGCTACCGCAAAATCCTTGATTCTGCCTCTCATCCACTGGAACTAGCGTCAGTTCTTCTGACGCTAGTGCAGCGGCCACCTAGGATAATTGCCAAAGCAATCGACCACTCATCTCTGACAATCTTCAATACAAGGTCATTAGAATGTTTGAATACGAGTATAATGTTCATATACGATGTTGTCAATAGGGGAGAAGCCGTAGGCGTGAGGAATGCAGTTGCGACTTCGCGGGGCGGTGGTTTCAAGCTGGTTAGAGACATTGACTGCCAGCGGGCAATGGTTTAACATAACCTCGATAGTTGACGGGCGAAATCCCGGTTTATGTGCTAGTATGGTTGAGAGGAGGAACAATAATAGCTTACGAGGTTCTTCGTAGTCAGAGGCCGATAGGGAGCAGTAAGTTAAAAGAGTGAAAGTGGTCACATTGGTCAACGTCGAATAGGGGGCAAGATGCTATCTGTGCTATTTGTTTGTGTAGAGAATCGCGCCCGAAGTGTGGTCGGTGAGTACCGCTTGCGGGAGATGCTCAACAAGAGAAGGGATGAACTAGCTCAGGAAGTTGAGGTAACCTCGGCAGGATGTGAGTTCAGCCCGGAAGGCATCAAGATGCTTCAAGCTGAAGGTAAGTTCTGGGATAAGCCCCTCTTTGGGCTTCCCCCACATCCGTATGTCATAGAGAGCATGAATAGAAGGGGGCTGGACGTCTCCAAGAGCAGGTCGAAAGAGTTGGCCGAAGGAATGATAGCCAAGGCAGACTTGGTCATCGCGTTTAACGGGAGTCAGAAGGAGAGTATTTTGTCTCTCTATCCCCCAGCCCACGTGAGAGTCTTCACGCTTCAAGAACTGGTAGGGTACACTGGCTATCTTGCCAACACAGATTACTCCAATGCTGGCTGGGTACCCAACGATGAGACCAGGTCGTGGACTTTCCCTGATTCTTTTCACGAGGCTACTATAACAGAGATTGAGCATATGCTGTGGTGGGGTGTAGATAGGATTATCGATTTTCTCAAGAGAAAGCAATGAATACAAGCCAAGTGTACTACGGCAACAAGGGAGGCTGGCAAGCAAAGGTCTAGCTTCTGCATGAAAGCTGGCAGCTTAGACCTCTGCGCCATTTTCAAAGATTACCCCCTGCCCAGCACTATCGATACCCCTTGACGAATCCCGCGAATATGTCATAGCTGAATTGCAGATAGCTTCCAGTTATTGAAAGAGGCCGATGCTCTCCGCTGACCGTCCGTCCGTATTGTAGAGAATGCAATCGCATCCTGGCCAAGACCCCTTGCCAACCGCTCAAGCCTTTAATTTCCATAAACACGATTACACACAACGCTGCAAAACGCAATTCTGATGAGCGTGGTTGACTTCTCTCTGGCGAGTATGTATTATTCGTCAAAAGCGAGGGTGAACAAAATGATATACTCAAAAACAGGCTTGCTTACGAAACCCACTTTTACTGATTTTCTCCATGGGAAATTGATCGCTTCTGTCCCTTTTGCAGCAGCACTAATAGCTATTGCGAAATACTCTGAGCCTGTTCTGTGGCCCCTGGTCTATATTGGCATCTTCTTGTTACATGCCACTCACGTCTATTTAAGAAAGTGCCCACATTGTGCATATTACAAAGCTGGTGACACAATACATAGGTGCCATTATATTTGGGAGTTGCCAAAGATTATGAAAGAAAGAAGCGGTGCGTCGAGCGGGTATCTTCGCATCTATACTCCTATCGCCGTTTTGGTCATAACATTTTTCCCTGTTTATTGGTTGTTCTTCCAATGGGAACTCTGACTGCTCTATTTCCTGTCTTGGGGAGTGCTGATCGGATCGATCTTTCATGAGTGTACCCGGTGCATCTACTTCGAATGTTTAAACTGCCGAGTGCCAGAAAACATGCGGAAAGCATACTCACAGACAACGGCTGCCTAGAAACAATCATCTGATCAGGCGAAGTAAGCAATGGTGTGTGTGAGTGACTACGAAGGGAGAACGTCGTCAAGATAATGGCCCCATGTTTTACTGAGCGTTCTTGATAAGCCAGAAGCCTTTTCCTATTATGGCAACTCGTCAGTAAGCGGATGGGCTATAGCTCAACATACAGCCAGAATGTTACCTACCGACCGGCAAGGCTGAAAATTATGAGCGGGACTATCTATTGATACCTTAACTCCATATTTGCTAATAGGCCTTTAAAACTTAGCGAGACAACCAAGAGCTTAATTGTGGTGGTGAATTCCTAAATTGATAGAAGTATTCATCGTGATAAAGGATGGTACCGACCGGTATTATCTTCTAAAGGTGATGAGACGCGGATTCGATGTTTACTGTATCCCACCTCATTTGGGAGGGCACTACTCTTTACATGGAAGTGGCGAGTCCCATTTTCGGTATGAGGAGAAGGCAGCGAAATCTGGAGAGGAACCACCGGTGGCTCTGGTTATGGGTGAAGCAGGGACGCCTATTGGTAAAGGCATCATACGTGCGCCCCTTGGTGATCTGCAGGAGCTGCAATAGCTACCCCATTCAGCGAAAGTGTTGCGTCAGTTGGAGACTATGGTGAGACTCCCTGGACGTTTTGGAGTTTTACTTTTACAGTGGCAGGACCCTATACGCTACTAGCTAGTATTGCCAATGTTGGTAATTCCATTTTGGATAGCTATATGGGTCTGGACATGGGGCCTGTCATTACCATAGACAAGTTCGCTGCCGAGGAGAAAGACTATGGTGATGGCGATGGCACACTCGAAGTCGGAGAACGACTATGGTGATGGCGATGGCACACTCGAAGTCGGAGAACGATGGGTATGGAATATGCCAATCATCATTGAGAATGTTTCGTCTGTCGCTATTAACGGCGTCATGGTTCAGGATAACCTCGGTGGTGATCTTGGGATCTGGTTAGTTCGGTTCAACGATTCTGTTGACCCTATCTGGATAGACGTACCGACTCCCACGAACAAGAAGTACGAATGGTCCGTAACAGATGCAAGTGGTACTGAGACAATAAAGATTCTGTGGACGGGTAAGACTCTGAAACCACATATCTGGTGGGAGGTTGGTGACCTTACACCTGGTGAAACCGATTTTATCCAGATCGGGTTTTATACTGACATCAATACTGGTACTGGAAATGGGAAGAAGGCCGGACATCAGGAGTACACATCAGAGGGCCCAACCGAACTCAATTCTGGTGCAACTGCTAAGGGTCTGCTAGACGGCTGGTTTGAGGTAGAAGCAGAATCAGAATCGATTGATGTTGACGTACAGCCGTTTATAGAAGGTTCTTCACCAGCAGCCTCTTGCAAAAAGCGATGTAGGGGTGGATTTTTGAGCGTAGGCAGATATGACGATCTCCTTTGAATGGGATAGAATAGGAAGCAAAAGGAGGAGG
>SDBU01003829.1_pt1 | contig 18913 bp, 9 predicted proteins | sample 2277071 | NCBI WGS metagenome assembly SDBU01 (sample SAMN10397929, study PRJNA504765) | marine sediment metagenome | isolation source: marine sediment core GS08_GC12, 126 cmbsf | place: Arctic Ocean: Gakkel Ridge, Loki's castle | collected 2008 | reverse complement strand
CCGGCAAGGCCCAGCGCGACCCGGCCAAGATGGTCATTCCCCCGTACCACCCCGACACGCCCGAGGTGCGCCACGACTGGGCCCGCTACGCCGAGAACATCACCCGCATGGACGCCCAGGCCGCGGGGTTCCTGGCCGAGCTGGCCGAAGATGGGCTCGCCGACGACACCATCGTGTTCTTCTACTCCGACCACGGCGCCGGCATGCCGCGAAGCAAACGCTGGCTTTACGATTCGAGCCTGAAGGTGCCGCTGATGGTCCGCTTCCCGGTGAAGTTCGCCCACCTCGCCCCCGGCAAGGCCGGCAGCCGCGCGGATCGGCTGGACAGCTTCGTGGACTTCGGCGCCCCCGCGTTGAGACTGGCAGGCATCAAGCCCCCCGCCCACATGCACGGCCGGGCGTTCCTGGGCGCCCACGCCGACAAACCCCGCCGGTACGTCTACGGCTTCCGCGACCGCATGGATGAGCGGTACGACATGATTCGCTGCGTGCGGGACGGGCGATATAAGTACATCCGCAACTTCAACCCACACGTCACCTACGCCCAGCACATCAGCTACATGTACCAGATGCCGACGATGAAGGTCTGGCAGAAGCTCCACGATGAAGGCAAGCTCACCGGGCCGCAGAAACTGTTCTTCGCCTGCCCCAAACCGCTCGAGGAACTTTACGACACCCAGGCCGACCCGCACGAGGTGGCCAACCTCGCCGGCCGGGCCGAACACGCCGCGACGCTGAAACGCCTGCGGGAAGAATGCCTGCGATGGATGGCCGACATCCACGACCTCGGCCTGCTGCCGGAGGCGGAAATGTGGCTGCGGTTCGGCACCGAACCCCCCTACGACGTCGTGCGCGCCGAGCCCGGCCGATACCGCCAGCGGCAGATCACCGAGACCGCCCTGCTGGTCGGCACGGGCGCCGACGCCCTGCCCACGTTGACTCAACGGCTGAGCGACGACGACAGCGCCGTCCGCTACTGGGCCGCCACCGGCCTGCTGGCCCTCGGCCCGGCCGCCAAACCGGCCACCAAGTCGCTGCTGGCACGACTGAAAGACACCGCCCCCAACGTCCGCATCACCGCCGCTGAGGCGCTGTGCGCACTCGACCACACCGACGAGGCCCTCGCGGTGCTGGCCGCCTGCCTGCAGGACGCCTCGCCCCACGCCCGCCTGCACGCCGCCAACGTGCTCGACCGCCTCGACGAAAAGGCCCGCCCCGTCGCCGACGCCATGCGGAAAGCCGGCGGCAGCAAGTACGTCAGTCGCGTCCTCACCAAAGCCCTCGCCGACCTGAAGCGGTGAAGCGAGCGCCACGCACAATGCCGTCGAGGGTGTCCGGTAATTCGTGCGGCCCAAGCACCTCATGTTAGCCACGCGCGAGCCCTTGTCATTACCCACATTTTCGCCCACCGGATCACACCGGGTTGGCGCTTGTCGCACAGGCCCGTTTACGGGCCTTTCCGCCGGCTTTGCCGGCGCGTAGGCCAGGGCTTCTAGCCCTGGTGTCGATTGGGCACCCTCTTCCCTTTCCCCCAGCCCGCTTTAGCGGGCTTCCAAGACGGACAGAACTGCCCGAGCCTCGGCGATGAACAACCTGAAGCCCGCTGAAGCGGGCTGGGAAAGCCCGGAGAGGGGGGGCACAATTGCCCAGGGCTAAAAGCCCTGGTCTATACACCGGCAAAGCCGGTGCAAAGACCCGTGAACGGGCCTGAGACGACCGTCGAGCGTTGGCGATACTCCCGCACATCGGGCGCTGCAAGGCGCGAGGGGCACGCACAACGGAGTTGTGCGTGGCACCTGGGCCACACTTCGCAGAAACGCGCGCCGGGTCGATTCTGTCGCCTTCACGCCTGGCTCCTTACTGCACCCATCGGACTCGCACCGCCTTGAGTTGCATCACCTCGGCCCCCGGCTTGCTCAGGGCCTTCACGGTCAGCCGGCCGGGGCCCTTGTCGAACTCGACGGTCCCCAATTTCAGCGGCGCCCAGGTCTTCTCGTACAGCTCCCCTCGCCGCTTGACGCGGTCCGGGCTGGGCACGTACCCCGGGTCGTACGCCTCGGTGACCGTGCCGTCGACGTGCCCCCCGCCGAGTTCCACCCGTACCTTCGCGCCGAGGTCCTTGGCGGCGCAGTTGTACATCAGCGTCACCTCGTACCGCCCGGCGCGAACCACGTTGACGTTCCACGAGGGCGAGCGGTTCACGTCGTCCCAGTCGGTAATGTAGGAGTTGTTCCCCCGCGAGCCGTTTTGGGCATCCTGGATCAGCAGTTCCACATCCGGCCACTCCGGGCTGCCGATCGTCACCGGCGGGACGTCGAAGCCGTCCTTGCTGACGTCGGTGAGCCACGCCTCGTAGGCCCCTTTCAGCTCGGCGAGCAGTTCGGGGTGCTTGCCGCCCACGTCGGTCTTCTCGCCGGGGTCGGCGGCCATGTCGAAAAGCTCCCACGTCCTCGGCCCCGGCTGTCGGCGGCGCTTGCGGTCGCCCACCGCCCGGAACCGCTGCGTCCGCACCGAGCCGGTCGCGCCCTTGCCGCGGACGGTGAAGATCTTCCGCTCCGGCCAGTCGCCGGCCTTGCCGTTCAGCAGCGGCACCAGGCTCACCCCGTCCAGCGGGAGCGTATCGATCATCTTCACGCCGGTCAGCTCCACCAGCGTCGGCAGCAGGTCGATGTGGGCGGCGATGGGCTTGACCGTTTGCCCGGGGGCGATGTGCCCCGGCCAGCGGATGAAGCACGGCACGCGCACGCCGCCCTCGTGGATACTGCCCTTGACCCCGCGCATGCCGCCGTTGAGGCGCCGGCCGTTCGGGCCGTTGTCGGTCAGGAAGATCACGATCGTGTCGCCGGCGAGTTTCAGCTCGTCGAGCTTCGCCAGCAGCCGGCCCACGTTGTCGTCGATGTTCTCGGTCATACCGTAGGAGGCCGACAGCGTGTCGTCCAGCCCGCGGGCCTTGTACTTGTCGAAGTATTTATCCGGCACCTGGAACGGCGAGTGCGGCGTGTTGTACGGCACGTAACACAGGAACGGCTTGTCCTTGTTGGCCTCGATGAATTTCAGCGCGTGGTCGGTCAGCACGTCGGCCACGTAGCCCTTGGTCTTCAGCGGCTTGCCGTTGCGCTCGAGCGTGGTGTCGAAGTAGTTGTTCCAGTGCCCCTGGCATTGGCCGACGAACTCGTCGAAGCCCTGCCCGTTGGGGTGGTTCGGCCAGTACGGGCCGTTGTGCCATTTGCCGAAACAGCCCGTGGCGTAACCGGCGGCGCCGAAGATCTCGGCAAACGTGACCTCCTCGCTGCGCATGGTTTCGCTGCCGCCGCTGACGCCGGTGACGCCCGTCCGCAGGTGGTACCGCCCGGTCAGCAGGCTCGCCCGCGTGGGGGCGCACAGCGGGCAGACGTAGAAACGGTCGAACCTCGCCCCCTCGGCGGCGAGGCGGTCCTGCACCGGCGTATCGATCTTGTCGTTGTCGTGCGAACGGACGTCGCCCCAGCCCTGGTCGTCGGTGAGGATCAGCAGGATGTTGGTGGATTTCTTGGCCATCGTTTCGCCTCGCATGCACTCGGTGGTAGCTGCCGCGGCCACGCCGAAGCCGACGGCCTGCAGGAACCCTCGTCGTGAAGTATGTGTCACCGGCCCGCCCTCCATGAAAACCGCCCGCGCCCGCCGCGGGCCTCGCCGCCAGTGTACGCGTTCGGCCGATCCCTTACAAGGCGGCGACACCGGGCGCGGCTACAAACCGTAGGGTGTGCAGCGTTGTTTTGCTGCACACCAATCATTGGGACGACGCGTTCGGGGGAGGCGCCTGTCCCACGGGTCGGCGCTGGGCGACGCCGTTCCGTGTGCAGCAAAAAGCCGCTGCACACCCTACCGGTCACTGCCGGCCCGGCTACAGCTCGAACAGGTCCCGGTTGAAGGTCGTCAGGAACTCCGCGCCGTCGGCGGTGATGAGGACGATGTCTTCCACTCGCAGGTAGTACTGCCCGGAGTGCCACAGCTTCGGTTCCACGGCCATCACCATGTTCGCTTCGAGTTGGTGTTGGTTCTCGGGCCTCAGCCAAGGGTTCTCGTGCACGTCGAGGCCGATGTTATGCCCGGCGACGCCGTCCGGCAGCCGTGCCCGGAGGTACTGCCCGTAGGCGAGGCCGTCGAGGACCTTCTCGATGGCGCCGAACACGTCGCACACCCGCATGCCGCCGGGGCGCATCTGCGCCACCGTCTCCCGCACCGCCTGCTGCAGCGCCCGGTAGGCCCCCGCCACCTCCGCGTCGGCCGGGCCGAAATAGAAGCTCCTGCCGAAGTCCGAGCAGTAGCCGGCCATCACGAAGCCGAAGTCGAACGCGATGGACGTGCCCGGCACCAGGCCCTCGTCCCTGGGGTAGGTGAACGCCTCGGCCGACGGCTGGCTGCCGGACTTGGTGAAGATGGCCGCCGGCGAGAACGACACGCCCGCCGCGCCGAGTTGGGTGCCCTGCAGCGCGATCTCCGCCTCCAGGTCCCCCTGGGTGACCCCCTCGACGATCTTGGCTGCCACGGCCGTCATCACCGCGTCGGCCAGCCGGGCCACTGCCCGCAGCCGGGCGATCTCCTCGGGTTCCTTGATCATCCGCATCGCGTCGGTCAGCCCGGCCGCTTCGCAGAATTCAGCGTCGCCGGCCGCGGCCCGCAGCGGACCGGAGACACCGGGGCACAGCCGCGGGCCCAGTGCGATCCTGCCGCCCCGGCCGCCGAGGTCGCGTAGGAGGGAACGAACCGCAACGCCCGGGTCTTCGCCGCTCGCGAGAAGCCTGACCTCATCGATCCACGACGCCTCGGCATCGGCGGCGCGCGCCTCGGCCACCAGGAGCACCGGCGTTGCCTCCCGCGGCACAAAAACGCAATCGCCGAGATCGTCCCCCCCCGCCGCGCGCCAATCGAGCCCGGCCCCGGTGAGGTACACATACTCCGGCCCCGCCCCGTACACCACCAGGTCCAGCCCGTCCTCGCCCATCCGTTCCCGCAGCCCGCTTACACGTCGCTGGTAGTCCACTCTTTACACCTCCCGCCGCGTGGTATGGTCATCGCTGGGTGCCATGCTTCTGCTTGCAGAAGCATGCGCTCACCCACTGCCTGCAGCAGGCAGTCACTTAGCGCCACGTACCCCGCGACCCGGGGGCCCGCCGACGCTGGGTGCCATGCTTCTGCTTCGCTGGGTGCCATGCTTCTGCTCGCAGAAGCATGCCCTCACCCACTGCCTGCAGCAGGCTGTCACTTAGCGCCACGTATCCGACGACCCAGGAGCCCGCCGACGCTGGGTGCCATGCTTCTGCTTGCAGAAGCATGCGCTCACCCACTGCCTGCAACAGGCTGTCACTTGGCGTCAGGTATCCGGCGACCCGGGGGCCCGCCGACGCTGGGTGCCATGCTTCTGCTCGCAGAAGCATGCGCTCACCCACTGCCTGCAACAGGCAGCCACTTAGCATCAGGTATCCGGCGGCGCGGGGGCCGCCGACGCATGCTTCTGCGAGCAGAAGCATGGAACCCGATCCGGGCACCCGATCCGGGCACTCGACCCGGGGGCCTGCCGACGCATGCTTCTGCGAGCAGAAGCATGGCACCCGATCCGGGCACGCGAGCCGGGCACCTTCGCCCCAGCCTACTTCCGAATGTCGTAGCAGTACAGCGTGTCGTGGTATCGCAGGTATAGTCGGCCGTCGCAGATGACCGGGTGGGCCCAGGCGTCTTTCTTTTTGGCGTCGATGAGGCTGAATCGCCCGACCGTCTCGAAGCTTTCGGCGTTGGGCTTCAGCAGTGCCATCACGCCTCGCTGGGTGAGGCAGTAGAGCCGCCCGTCGGCGTGGATGGCCGATCCGGAGGCCAGAGACTCCATCCGGTAGCGGACGCGGCCCGACTCGGCGTCCACGTTGATCCAGCCCTTGGTGTTCTTTCTGCTGGCGCCGTAAATGGCGCCGTCGGCATACAGGATGCCGGCGTGGTCGTTGCTGAACTCGACGGACCACACCTTCTCCACGCGGTCGTTCCGGCGGTCGATGCGAAGGCGGTAGAACGTGCCCTCCTTCACGCTGGAGTTGGTGATGAAGAGCGAGTCGCCGTGGAAGACCGGCATGGTGGTCACCATCAGTTGGGGGAGTACATGGCGGAACGTCCACAGCAGTTTGCCGGTCTCGGCGTCGACGGCGAAGGTGTGCCGCGAGCCGCTGGTCAGCAGTTGCCGTCGCCCGTTGAGCTGCACCAGCAGGGGCGAGGAGTAACAGGTCCTCTCTTCGGGCAGGGGGTCGGTGACCCACAGCGTTTTCCCGGTCTTCTTGTCCAAGGCCGCCATCAGGCCCTTCCGGCCGCCGGGGGTCACGTACACGGCCCGCTCGTCGGCCAGGAGGTGCTCGGAGAGCCCCCATATCAGGTTCTTGCCCTCGAAGCGCTGGAGCACGTTGACGGCCCAGATTTCTCCCCCCGTGCCGGCATCGAGGCACACCACCCGGCCGTGGGCGTTCATGTGGTACAGCCGCCCGTCGCTGTAGCTGCACGACGCCCGGGCGCCCGGGTAGGATTTCTTCCACGCCCGGCCGTTGACCACCCGCCATTTCCGCCGCCCGTCGAGGCCGTAGGCGGAGATGTGCAGTTGCTCGCCAACGTCGCCGGTGATGTACAGGGTGTCGCCGGAGATGATCGGCGAGGAGTACCCGCGGCCGAGATCCGACGCGGTCCACAGCCGCTTCGGCCCGCCGTCCGGCCACGCGGGCAGCAGGGAGGTCTCGTCGGAAACGCCGTCTCGCCGCGGCCCACGCCATTGCGGCCAGCCGGGCTCGGGAGAGGCGATCAACTCCCCGGTGCCCGCTTCGGCCGCCATGGCCGAACCCGAGGCGACCGCCGTGACGGCCGCCCACGCAAGAAGTACCGCCAACCCGCACTTCAGCAACAACTCTCCTCGGCCCACATCGATCTCCTTACTTGCGCCCTCGCGTGCCCCACCTGCCGCCCGGGTCCGCCGGCAGCGGACCTTCTCACGCCGCGGCGGCAACAGGCGTCCAGCATATTTCAACACGCCTCCCCCCCCGCCGGGCCGAGCCATTTGGCTCCGGAGCGGATGGCTGCCGTGGGCTGCGGAGCGAATGGGTGCCGTGGGCTGCGGAGCGAACGGGTGCCGTGGGCTGCGAAGCGAAGCGGAGCAACCACGACGCGCGCTACCGTTCTGTCGCCCCTGGGAAGACACACCCGCCCTCGGGCGGACGAACCGGTAGGGTGTGCAGCGTCTTTCTGCTGCACACGGAACGGCGTCGCCCAGCGGCACCCCGCGGGCCCGTCGCCCACCCGGAAGCCGCCGTCCCATCGCTCGGTGTGCAGCAAGAAAACGCTGCACACCCTACTCCTTCGGCGCCGAGCTTTTGTCCGACTTGTCGGAGGCGCCGGCGAGCACGTCCTCATTCGGATCGAGGGCGATCAGCTCGTACCCGCCCGCGGTGCGCTTGTAGCCGAAGGGCTCTTTCGTCAGCGGGTCCTTCGGTACAGGACCGTACTCCTTGGCCACGGCGGCCAGATCGGCCGGCCATTCGCCCCGCCGGCCGTGGTAGGCGGCGATGAGCAGGTGGGCTCGCGCCTGGGCCGGGTAGCTTTCCGCGCTGGCGCTGGCCCGCGCCGGGCCGGACGAAATCGTACTCGCTCCGGCTATGTCGCGGAAGAGTTCGCCGATCGCCGTGCCCAGCTTGCGGGGGTCGTGCGTCCCATCGCCGACGACCGCGGCCCCCAGAACGTCGAAGAGATTCTTGCGAAGCCGCTCCCCCGCTTCTCGTCGCCGCTCGGCAGCCCGCCGCTCCAGCCGGCCCCACGTCACGGAACCGGCATCAACATCGTCGTCTTGGTCCCATCCCCGATTGTACGCCTTCATCGCATACGTCCATGCCACATTGCCCGTTCCGGCCAGGGCGTCGACCTTACGCAACTTGCGGCGGTCGGGGTCCGAGAGGATGCCCGGCCAGGCGAGCCAAGCCGGCGACAGCGGTGAAAAGCGTGTGGCCTCCTTGTCCCCCAAGACCTCGAGCATCCGCTCGGCGGCCCGCCAGAGCTTCCGCCCCACCTCGCCCTGAGCCAGGAATGCCCTCTTGGCGCGAGCCTGATCTTTCTCGCCAGCCTTATCGCCTTCGAACCCTTCGATCAACGCCTCGACCGAGCCCAGTGTCCGGTGCTGATGCCACAGGTGGAGCACATCCACCGCCGTCAGTTTCGGCCGGCGCAGGTAGCCATAGCGGTACAGCATTTCGAGCCGGACGAAACGCTCGGAGTGCTCAAGCACCTCCGCAGAGCCAACGGGCCGGAGTTTCACTTGGCTCAGCTTTCCCGCCAGGGCAAGCGCCTGAGCCTCGGTGAGTTCCCCGGTCTTGGCCAGGGCGATCAGCGGCTGACAGGCCAGGCGCCGCAGCGCCGCTGCGAGCAGTCGGGAGATCACCGTTGGCCCTTGGCAGCAGTGGTTGCTCATTCGCAGGCAGGCGGCGACATCCCGCCAGCCATCATCCATCCGGCCGGCGCCGAAGTGCCCGTTGGCACGCTGGACGAAACGCCGCGTGAGTTCTCGCATGCGAGCGATGCCCGACGGGCATGCCGCAGACAACATGGGCCATGTGACATCGGCAACCGCCGGATCGACGGCGATCGGCGGGTAGTACCGGCGCATCTTCGTGGCCACAAAGGCCACCGCCAGCGCTTCTCGATCATCGCGAAGCCAACGTTCCAGCAGCGCCAGTTCCCCGGGGCGGTAGGGTCCTTCGAGGGCGCGATCGTACTGTTTTTCCAACTTCTCCTCATCGTCCCAATCCAGCTCCAAGCTCCAGACCGGTCGGACATACGGCCCTTCCTCCGGCAGTTTCATCCACCCGATGAGCTCCTCTCGCACGCCCTCGCCCACCATGTCCGGCCCGAAGGCGCGGGCGTAGACGTAGAAGGCGTTGTTGCCGCGGGTGATGCCGCGCGACCAGTGGGCCTTCATGTAGGCGATGTAGTCCACGACGCCGTTTTCGTCCACGGGGCCGAGGATGTAGGTGGTGTCCTTGCCGGGCACGGGCAGTTCCACGTCCTCGGCCCGCACCGCCGCTCCCCGGGTGGCCGGGGCGTCCGCGGCGAGACCGCACGCCGCCCCCAGCAGAACCGCCGCGACCGTCGCGAATCGCATCATGTTCCCCGTCCTTCCCTTCCCCCCGACTACCGACGGAATCGTCCTCCCAAATCATCGCGCCGCGGGCGGCCGCACGCAACGAAAATCCCGCCGCCGCCCTGGCCGCAGCGCGCCCGCAGCCGGTAGGGTGTGCAGCGTCTTTCTGCTGCACACGGAACGGCGTCGCCCAGCGGCACCCCGCGGGCCCGTTGCCTCCCCGGAAGCCGCCGTCCCGTTACCTCCCCGGAAGCCGTCGGCACATCGCTCGGTGTGCAGCAAGAAAAACGCTGCACACCCTACTGCGTGGCCGTGTTGCCGGCGCTCTACATGGGGGCACGCACGTCGATCCGAGCGGCCACGCCCTACTCCTTCGGCGCCGAACGCCTAACTCGGCCAGCCCGGTGAGGGTTACGACTCGGGCGGCGAGTTGTGCAGTTTTTCGGCCAGCAGGAGGAAGACGCTGGCGGTCCAGGTGTAGGCGCGGTCGCAGAGGGGGAGGCCGCGGAGGGCGTCGAAGTTTTCGGCGAAGCCGCTGTTGGCGCACAGGCGGCAGAAGCGTTGGGCCACGTCGCGAGCCAGCGCGTGTTCGCCGCTTCGTTCCAGGCCGCAGACGGCCAGGTAGGTCGACGGCGCCCAGATGGGGCCGCGCCAGTAGCCGTTGTCGGCGTAGGCTTCGCTGCTCGGGTGCTCGGTGGCCAGTCCCCATTCGGTGCAGAAGCGACGCAGGGACGCCACGAGGGCGTCGACCACCGGTGGCGGCAGGCGCTTGCCCAGCAGGATCGGGATGCACGGGACAAGGCTCTCGCAAACCACCGGCGTTCGGGCCCGTGTCGCCAGGGCGATGAAGCGATCCCCTTGCCACAGTTGCTCCAGCATCGCCGCCAGCAGCCCGTCGGCCTGCTCGTGCCACCGGGTGGCTTCGTCCTGGCGGCCCAGGCCGCTCGCGACGTCGGCCAGCTCGTCGCACGAGACCACCAGGAAGGCGGCCAGGTCCGGGGCGATCAGGGGCACGCCCTTGTCGAACATCGTGCTGTTGTCCCAGCCGCTGTCGTTGCCGTGCAGGTAGTACGGCAGCACGTCGCCTTCGCCCCGCCGGTGGGTCAGCCACCAGGTAACCTGCCGGCAGAGCGAGTCGTACAGGGCCCCAAGCACATCGGGCGGCGGCGGGGTGGGTGCCCGCCGGAGCATTTCGCCCAGCGTCCAGCCGTGGATGGGCGGCTTGGAGTAGTTGTAGTGCTTGTGGACATCGTTGATCGCGTCCGGCAGACACCCGAACGAGTCCTGATGGTCGGTCACGACGAGCAGTTGATCCCAGGCCAGTTCCATGTGCCCCGGCGTCAGGGCCATGGCGTTGAAGCAGTGGTCCCAGCTCCAGACGCTGCACATCCAGTTCTTCGACATGAGCATGGCGGGGCGCTGCAGCAGGCCCTCGGGGTTGACCGTCGCGGCCCAATCGATGTAGGTCGCCAGTTCTCGGGTCTCGGCCAGGTGGTCGGGGGAGGCCGGCATGGCGGACAGAAACGCCGAGAACTGTTCGGCGGCAGCGGCGGCACATGCCTCGAAGTCGGGCCGATCGCGTGGCAGCCAGGTGCTCGAGAACTCGTCGATGGCGATGTCCCAGTTGCCGTTATCGTCCGGCGTCACCTCCAGCCGCGTCGCTTTCCGCCCGGCCGCCTGCCAGGCGCCCTGCAGGGAGAGGCTGCCGGCGAGGCACTCGATCTGGTAGCGGCGTGTGGCGGCCCGCACGTTGATGGTCATCAGCGTATCGCTTGTGGCGTACGTCACGGCCCGCCCGACCGGTTCGAGAGCCACCCCCAGGCCCGACCCCCGCAATCGCAATGTTCCCGGCCCGTCGAAGCACAGCTCGACGGTGCCGCCGGCAGCCGACAGGCGGACGCCGGTGGGGCCGGCGTCCACGTCCGCGGCGACTTCGCTACCGTCACGGATAGGCGTAATCCGGAACAGGGGGTGCGAGCCGCCGTGATGCGACCGAGCCCACAGCCCGGCCGCGCCATCGGGCGCGCGCCTGCCCGTCAGGGCCGACACCGACAGGTAAGAGCCGAACGTGCTGAACGGGACGTCTTGTAGGTCGTACTTCACCGCGTGGGATCCTTTCCCGAATGATCGCTCACCGCCCGCGTCGATTCACAATGTCTGTTCCGTAACCGAAGGCCTCTTCGAACAGGGCCTCGAGACTCACTATCGGCGTATCGCCGGTGATGCCGTTGCCGAGCGTGAACAGGAGTCTTCCTTCGGGGCGGTAGTAGGTGTCGAATAGATGCCGCACTTCCCGCCGGACCTCCTCGACCGTGCCGAACGGGATGGTCTGCTGCACGTCGAAGCCGGCCCAGAAGGCGAGCTTGCCGCCGTAGTCGCGGGCGATCTGCGTCTCGTCCATGGCAAACTTCTGGATCGGGTGCAGCACGTCGAGCCCCAGAGCGATGAATCGGGAAAGCAGCTCTTCAACGTCGCCGCAGCAGTGCAGCCAGAAGTGCATGCCCCGCTCGTGGGCCGCGTCGAACAGCTCGGCGTAATATGGGGCGAAGAACGTGTCGAAGATCTCCGGCGAGAAGAACGGCCCCGTCTGCGTGCCCAGGTCGTCGGTGACGTAGATCGCGTCGGCGTGGCACTCGTCCTTGGCGCGTTCGATGATGCGGAGGTAGAAATCCGTCAGCGCCCGGAACAGCCGATGTACCTCGGCCGGGTTGGTGTAGTAGTCCATCAGGGCGTTGGTCATCCCGCGCAGCGACCAGTGGCGTTCGAAGAACGTAAACCACCAATGGGCGATGCGGTACCGTCCGTCCTCGGGCGGGACCGCGAGGAACAGCCCCGGGTACTCGGCGCTGGGGAACTGGGCCAGCATCTCATCGAGCATGTCCCAATCGGCCAGCGGGGCGTGGGCGTCGATGGCCTCGGCGACGGGCGCTTCCGGCTTCTCCGTCGTCATCCACCGATACTGCGAATCGTCGGCCGGGGCGTCGTACATCTCCACGTTTCGCCACCGGATGAACTGGGCGTCCTGCGGGTACTCCGCCAGCAGCGCCTTCACGGCCGCTCGGTCGGCCGGGTCGGAGAACGCGTTGGCGTACGTCCACAGATGCAGCAGCACCGGCACCCGCCGAGCACAGCCTCGGCCCTCGATGACACGGGCCATTTCCTCACGCGTCAGGGGGTCGTACCGGGTGGCGGGCGGCGTTGCCATAACACATCCTCATCCTGACCGGGATTTCCCGGATAGCCTTGGCCCACGGCCGCCGCGGGCCTGTGCTGTGCCATTCTCTCTGGTGTCCATCATCCTGCAAGCCCCTTTCCGGCCCCAATGCCTTGGGCTCCGCCCCTCGCCAGGGGACCGCCCCACGGGCGGCGGCAAAGGGCAACGGGGAAAGGGCCGGAAGTGAACGCCACGGCCGACGGAGAAGCCGCGGACCCCATTGGCGGAACCGCCGGCGTGACCTTCGGCGGCAAAGCGGCTATGATGGCGACGGCGGCGTATCCCGGATGGTGCCATGCTTCTGCTCGCAGAAGCATGCCCTCACCCCCCGCCGGCAACACGCAGGCACATGGTCAGACATCCAGCGTGCCGGAAGCCTGCCAACGCATGCTTCTGCGAGCAGAAGCATGGCACCCGGCGGTGGCCAACGCATGCTTCTGCGAGCAGAAGCATGGCACCCGGCGGTGGTCAACGCATGCTTCTGCGAGCAGAAGCATGGCACCCGGCGGTGGTCAACGCATGCTTCTGCGAGCAGAAGCATGGCACCCGGCGGTGGCCAACGCATGCTTCTGCGAGCAGAAGCATGGCACCCGACGGCGGGTACAGGAGAAAGGTACATGACAACGATGAGCAGACGCGAATTCGTGAACTTGGCCGGGGCGGGCGCCGCCGGGGCATTGGCGGCGGGTTGTGCACACACCCAGCCGCGGTCGGCGGCGGCCGGGGCCGGCGGCGAGGGCGGGCGGAAACCCAACTTCATCGTCATCTTCGTCGACGACATGGGTTACGGCGACCTCGGGTGCTTCGGCTCGACGAAGAACCGCACACCCCACGTCGACAAGATGGCCGCCGAGGGAGCCAAGTTCACCAGCTTCTACGTGTCCAGCGGCGTGTGCTCGCCGTCGCGGTCGTCCCTCTTGACCGGCTGCTACCCGCTGCGGATCGGCATGCACGAGAGCGAGAAGGGCTGCTTCGTGATCGTCCCGCGCGATAAGCGGGGGCTCAACCCCACCGAGGTCACCATCGCCAACGTGCTGAAGGACCGGGGCTACGCCACCACCTGCATCGGCAAGTGGCACCTGGGCGACCAGCCGGTGTTCCTGCCGACGCGACAGGGCTTCGACAGCTATTTCGGCATCCCGTTCAGCAACGACATGGGCTCCCTGGCCGCCGGCGATCGCAAGGACGGCAAACTGCCGGCCCTTCCGCTGCTGCGCGACGAGAAGATCATCGACGCCCCGGTCGATCTGCATACCCTCACGCAGCGATACACCGAAGAGGCGGTCGCCTTCATCCGCGAGCACAAGGACGAGCCGTTCTTCCTGTACCTGCCCCACACGATGGTGCACACCCCGCTGGCGTCCAGCGAGGAGTTCGCCGCCAAATCCAACAACGGCCCCTACGGCGACGCCGTGGAGGAGGTCGACGGGTCCACCGGGCAGATCCTCGCGGCGCTGAGAGAATGCGGCATCGACGAGCACACGCTGGTGATCTTCACCTCCGACAACGGGGCCACCCGGCGCGGCAGCAACGCCCCGCTCTCGGGCGGCAAGTGCAGCACCATGGAGGGCGGCATGCGGATGCCCTGCGTGATGCGCTGGCCGGGGAAGATTCCCGCGGGGATGGTGTGCGACGAGGTCACCGCCACCATCGACCTGCTGCCTACCTTCGCCCGCCTGTCCGGGGGCGCCCCGCCCGCCGACCGCGACATCGACGGGAAGGACATCACCGACTTGATCATCGGCAAACCCGGCGCCACGTCGCCGCACGAGGCGTATTACTATTACTTCATGAGCCAACTGCAAGCCGTGCGATCGGGGCCGTGGAAGCTCCACGTGGCGCTGGACCCGAAGATCGCCAAATGGATGGGCACCCCCCAGGGCCCGCGCGAAGCGGCGCTGTATAACCTCGATACCGACATCGGCGAGAAAGATAACGTCGCCGCCGACCACCCGGACGTTGTCAAACGCCTGAACGCCCTGGCCGAGATCGCCCGCCGGGAGATCGGCGACTACCAGGTCAAAGGCCGCGGCCAGCGCCCCCCCGGCCACGTCGAGAACCCCGTGTTCCTGCGGGTGTCGCTGGAGTAACTGGGCGCCTCGCGGGGCGCCGTCAAGTAAGATTGGGTGGCACCTTCAAAGGCCGCGAAGCGGGCTTTGAAGGTGTGTGCCTCCGGCTTGGCGCACATCGCGCCACCCTCGCGCACCCACAGGCTCCGCGCCGCCGACGGCTGAGCTTCTCCCTCGCCAAGTGAGGGAACTCGACGTACAATTGCCCTCGAAATAGGCCACACTCCGGCCGGGCCAAAACCCCGGCAACCTTAACAGGAGACGGACCCATGACACATCCGAACTCGACGCCAATGCGCCGGATGCCCCGCACCATCCTGCCGTCCACAGCGCTGCCCGTCTTCCTGGCCGGTGTGGTGGCTTGGGTGGCCTGGGCGCCGGCGTTGGTACAGGCACAGACCGAGCCCCACCGCACCGGCCGGTCGATCGGCCTTGCCGACACGATCGCCCTGACCCAGCGATTCGCCGCGTACTCAGACGACTTGCCGGCCGCGGCGAAACTCGGGGTCGAGCAGATCCTTGCGTACGAAGAGAACCGACACTTCGTGTACATCCGCGGCCGCAACCAGGCCATCGAGCGCCGCATCCTCTTCTGCAAACCCGACACGTACATTTTTGACGACCGCCCCACGGCCGCCGCTGCCGCCGCCGAGCAGGCATGGGTGATGAACGGCACCGGCACCGCGGCTTCGAAGAGAATCGAGCGCGGGTTCTCCAACGTCGTCGGTGACACCGTCGTCACCTGGCAGATGCTCCCGTTCTCAACTTTCGCCACGCTGGTCCACGTCGGCGGCAAGGGCTCGGCGCTGCCGACGGTCAAACGTACGGAGACCGACGGGACGACCACGCTGACGGTCACCTCGGGCGAGCGGACCTTCACGCTCACCCTCCCGGCCGACCCGAACGTGCCGGGGACCCTTGCCGTTTCGCAAGCGGGCAAGGTCGTGCTGCCCGCGCGTCTCCTGCCGGCCGGGGTCATGCCCCACGGCGTCAAGGGCGTCCGTTCGCTGGAGTCGTGGGACAGCCGGTATCGCGGCAGCCGCCGGCCCGGTTGGGATGTCGGGCGCCCGGCGACGGAACTCACCAAGGCGGTCGAGGGCGGCACCATCAAGCCCGGGCGGGCCGTCGTGCTCGGCTGCGGGACCGGCACCAACGCCGTCTACCTCGCGAAGAAGGGCTTCGACGTGACGGCCCTCGATATCGCCCCGACGTCGTTGACCCTCGCCCAGGCCAAGGCCCGCAAGGCCGGCGTGAAGGTCCGCTGGCTCGTCGCGGACGTGCTGGCCCCCCCGCCGATGGAGCCGTTCGACTTCATCTTCGACCGCGGATGCTACCACGGCGTCCGCCGCGTCAGCGCCACCGGCTACGTCAAGACGGTCGACGCCGTCTCGCGCCCGGGCACGCGGTTGCTGATCATCGCCGGCAACGCCAACGAGGCCCGCCATTACGGCCCGCCGCGCGTGGACGAGACGCACCTCGTCAATGACTTCGCCAAGACGTGGGACTTCGTATGGCTCAAGGAAATACGCCTCGACTCGATAAACCCCAACGCCAAGACCAGCCCCTGGGCCTGGTCGGTCCTCCTGCGCCGCCGAGCCAAGAAGTAGTGACCGCCGGTGCACATTGGACCCCCCCCGGTGCCGCGCCGGCTCAGGTCTTCATGGCGTCTTGCCTGAGCGCGGCCACCGGCCCGACGATGAGGATCGGCAGCCAGGCCGCCATCGCGGGGGGCACGCCGGCCTCCCCCAGGTGGGAGCACACCAGCGTCAGGATGTACACGACGGCCACCGTGGTCACGCACCAGAAGGCGGACGCCCTGATGTTCCGCTGGCGGGAGAGGATCGAGGGGATCGCCACCAGCAGCATCAGCAGGCTCGTCAGCGGCGAGGTGACCCGGCTGTGCTTGATCAGCGTGGCGCGGGCGGGGTCGGAGATCTTGCCGCCGCCGAGCAGGGCGTTGATCTCCGAGGTCGAGAGGTACTCCAGCCATCGGCTGTCGCGGCGGAGGGCCAGCTCCGTGGGCGTCAGGTCGGTCTCCACGTACAGTACGCCCTGGCTGGGGACGATGGCGCCGGGGTAGTACAGGTCCAGCACCAGGCGATTGAGCCGAGCGATCTGCAGCCCGGGGAGTTTCTCGCGGTCATACGCCAGCAGCTCCCGGTCGGCCCGCGTCAGTGTCCTGCCCCTGAAGTCCGACGGGGCGGCGCCCACGGCATCGGCGGCGGGGTGGTGGAAGAAGTCGCTTTGCTTGATAATCGCGTTGAGCGCCTTGAGCATTTCGGCCTTGTCGCGATCGGACAGCTCCCCCGGCGACCGCTTGCCGGGCCGGATCTTCTTGCCCCTGGCCAGCGCCTCGTCCTCGGCCTTCATCGCCGCCACAATGGCGTACCGCAGGGCCCCGGGCAGCTTATTCCATAAACGCTTGCCCGGATGGTCCTCCCCGCCTTGGCGGTCGGCATTGAGCTTCCGGCAGAAGCGGCCCCAGTCGCGAATGTCCCGGGCCTTCAGTTCCGACGGGCCCATCAGCCGGTAGCCCCAGTCACCCGGCGCGTCGCTGAGTCTCCCGTAGCAGGCGGCCGAGGCGACAACCGTCGCCAGCACCGGGGCCTTGGCGAGCCCGGCCGGGTGCACCAGTTGGGCCAGAATCTCGAAACGCGGCTCGATCAGGATGTCCCGGCCGGCGACGATCCTTCGGGCGGTGATCCGCACCCCCACCCAGTCGTTCCCCCCTCCCAGCGCGGCGCCGGTGGCTTCGGCGGCGGCCAGCGCCTTGGGAGACTGCCGGGTTCGCACCGTGCTGGTGGTGACGCCTTCCCGCCTGACGCCCTCCCGGTCGACAAGGGCCACCACGGCCTCTCGCACGCGCCACTTGCCGTCTCGGGTGTAGACCGCATCGAGCCCGCCGATCTTGCCGATCGCCGTGAGATCCGCATCGCGAAGCAGGATCAGCGGATAGCTCATCCGCCCGGCGGCGAATCGCGTGCTGTACCACACGCTTCGCCGGTCGTCCACGAGCGGCCGAACCTCGAAGATCTCGCTGCCGGGCACGTCGTCACGGTCGCGGACCAGCATGTTCTTCACGCGCGGGATCAGCACCTCCTGATTCACCACGCTCAGCGTGCTCAGGGCCACGGTAACCAGCGCCACCGGCCAGAGCACCCGATGCAGGCTCACCCCGCTGGCCAGGATGGCCGTCAGTTCGTTGGTGTGGTTCATGCGGGCCAGGCTGAAGCCCGCCGCGGCCACCAGGATCAGGCCGCCCAGCTCGCGGAAGTAGACCAGGGAGTTGTACAGGTAGTAGCCGCCCACGTGGGCCAGCCGGGCGGAGAAGGCGAGGTCCAGCTCGGCGAACTCGTCCATGTTGATGAACAGGTCGGCCGTGACGCGCAGGCCGATCAGGACGAGGAAGCACAGCATGTAGCTATACAGGAAGCTGCGGACGACATATCGATCCAGCGTCTTCATGTCATCGCCTTAAGACCACACCGTACAGGTAGCTCACCGTGGCGGCCAGCACGACCACACCCGACCAGATCACCGCCACGCCGAGCCCGGGGGAGGTGTCGGGGTTCGCCACCAACTGCTTGCCGGTAATCAGCAGCACCACCAGCGCCAGCGCCGGAATGCAACTGATGGCGAAGGCCGTGAGGATGTGCCCACCGCGGAAGATCAGCCCCAGCGCGGCGCCCGCGGCCACCAGCAGGAAACAGCCCACGCCGTAGGCGATTCGCCCGTGCATCTCGGCCAGGATCTTCAGGTGGAGCTTCTTGATGCCCTTTCGCAGGTGCGCCAGCCCTGTCGCCACGCTGGGGAATCGCTCGGGGTTGGCGTACAGCTCCTCCAGCGTCACTTTCGGCCGCACCGCCAGCGGCTGTGCCGGGATCAGGGGCCCCAGCACGTCCCCCTGGCGACTTTCCCAACCCCTATCCCTGCGATCGCGGACGCTCGGCGCCCAGGCCGGTGTCGTCCTCTTGGGCTTGCCGACGCCCTTGACGCGGATACTGACGGTGTAACGGCTCTCGCCGGGCCCATACGAGGCGTCAATCTCCGCCGTGCTGCACTCGTGCTCCGTGCGGACCCATTTGCCGTCCCGGAGTTTCTCCTCGACGTACTTGACCGGCCGATCCTCCTTCTCGCCCGCCCCGCCGCTCAGCAGCAGCTTGCCCTTGCCCTTGGCCGCTAGCGGCGCGGAGAAGGTGTACCGTATGATCTTCTCCTTGGGGCCGTCTTCGATCGGCGCCGCCGCGCCTTCCGTCGTGAAGGTATACGACTTGTCGTCGTCGGCGTTGATGACCGCGGCCACGTCGTTATACAGGTCGTCCACCCGGAGGTCGCGGAGGATGTCCTCCAGCATCAGCCTCACCTGCCGGCTCTCCATCGGGTCGCCGCGGACCGCCGTGAGCGTCTGCCAGTCGTAGAAGGACGGGTTCTCCCGGAGCAGCGGCGGGATCCGGTAGGGGCCGAAGCCCAAACGGTCGGCGCTGAGTATCCACGACC
>SDBU01003828.1_pt1 | contig 18915 bp, 19 predicted proteins | sample 2277071 | NCBI WGS metagenome assembly SDBU01 (sample SAMN10397929, study PRJNA504765) | marine sediment metagenome | isolation source: marine sediment core GS08_GC12, 126 cmbsf | place: Arctic Ocean: Gakkel Ridge, Loki's castle | collected 2008 | reverse complement strand
TCTGTGTATTTTGTATTTTTCATATTTTTTATGCCTGAAAGTGGGCCCCTTAAGGTCGAATGTGACTGCTAGAAAATCAGGGTTTTCGTCCTTTATTATTTTATTTAGCATAGTTACAAAACCATAAACCGCATTCGTAGGCTGCCCTTTTGAGGTAGACAAGGTCTTTATCGCATAATATGCCCTGTAGCAAAATGAATTTCCATCTATTAAAAAAAGTCTTTTATTTTTCTTTTGCATGTTATCTGATTTTAGCGCGAATGTCCGCTAATTTTGTACTAGGCATTAGCGGTAATTAGCAATAGATTGGCGGTCATTAGCGTATCAAATTGATTTACAAGATTTGATAGGATTCCACGATGAGTTCCATCGGTTGGCTCTATCTTTAACTATATTAATTATAATGCGTTACGTAAAAATGTCAAGCTAAACTTTATTCTTTTTCTTCTCTAATAACTCCATAAGGTTATTGATAGACTCGGCTACATCCTTCAATTCATCGGTTTTTCTTAAATATAATCTTTTGCTATAGTCACCTTTCACGGCCTCATCCAGAGTTTTCTTAATGCGGAATATCGGACCCGCTATCCTGTGAGATAACACTATCGCCAATACGCAAACTAACGGCGCGATTAACAATAGCCGCATAAATAAAACGAAATTTGCCTGTTTCAAAATACCTGCTAACCTGCCCTGCGGATACACGTTAGCGAGCTTTTCGCCAAGAAGCATCCATGTATTATAATATATTGTCAATGAAGAAAATAGGGCGACCGCAAACATAAATAAAAGTATCATACCCGCGAATTTCAGCTGAAATTTCCCTTCAACAAGATAACGCCTTCGCTTGAACAATCTTTTCATTTTTTCCTCCAAATAGTCAATTCCCTTCTAACCAGTAATGTTCTAGGGCTACTTTTAAGCAAATTTATAACTTCCTTTAGCGGTGTATATCTTATAGAATCACCATCTATTGAAAGAATAAGATCGTCATTTCTTAATCCGGCGGCAAATGCCTCGCTTCCGTCGGGAATATTTGTTAAACACAACCCCTCAAATCTTAAATCGAACTGTGATGATTTTATAGCATGAGGGCTAACTTTAATTTCCCTGTCTATCTCGAGCTTTATTTCTAAATTTGCCGGTTTTGTCAAAATTTGGGCTACCTCTCTACAAGACATGTAGCCCGTCAACCTGCCCCAAATACTGGAAACAGTATCTCCGTCTTTCAGGCCGGCCTCAGCAGCCGGCGATACCTCATAAACTTTCATAACTTTTATATCTTTACCCGTATCTTTAATTTCAATACCGATGAGCTCTTTTAATTTGGATAACGGTAATTTTTCCTTTTTAAATTTACTAGACAGAAAATCTTCGACTTGCTGATACCGGCTAACTTCCTCAGATTTTCTACCCAGCTCCTGTCTAAATAAAAATCCTTCTACATAATTTATACCGTCAATTGCTTCTTTATATTCGGGATTCACCTTTCTGGCTTTATCGTAGTAAAAATATGCCCTCCGGTAATCGCCTGCTTCCTTATACTTTTTTGCCATAGCAACTAGATTTTGCTCGAGCAAATCATACCGTATGCTTTTAATTTCGAATTTCATCATTTCGGCTTCATCGTATTCGGTTGAAATAACAATCCTGTCAGAGTATTCCTCCACAACTATTCCTTTGACCTGGCTTTCATCTTTTAAATATATGGTATCACAAAAAGAGGAACCAAAACTTGCAAAAACAAAAAAGACAGAAAGGATTATTGCCTTTTTTGCCTCTTCATACACCCTGGCAAGGGGAATCTTTTTATTCATAGCGATTTTTTTGCAGGATTCAAACTCGGGAGAGGATTTATAAATTTCCTTTTCTGTGCCGCTTATTTTCACATCTATCCTGCCATATCTGGTTAAGACTTTTTTGGAAACTCTATGTAATTTTAGCCTGTCTACCCTGTAATACCTTAAACCCGTGGTATTGGTCTCTTTAAATATAAATTCCGCTACATCGCTTAAAAGATGATTTGGAAAGATAACGGTCAGCAGTTGACCCGGCCTATTTTTTTTCATCTGGATATTGGTAATATATACATCCAAGGCGCCTATCCCAAACAATTCATCATATAAATAAGTGTATACAATCGGCATTGTGTCGTCAATGGCGCTTTCGATAACAGTTACGTTATCGCTTAAATAAGATGAGGCTTCCTCTCCTACCAAAAGACGCAGGGCATTGGGTAACTGTTTTAAATCGCGGGAACCGGCACCGTACCCTAAATTTTTAACTTTAATCTCGGGCTCGAGACAGAATGTTCCCAGGGTGCTTAATATAGCTGCTCCGGTAGGGGTAACCAACTCGTTGGCAATATCCGAGAATTTCGAAGGTATATTTTTAAGCAGTTCCAAACTTGCAGGCGCCGGTATCGGCAACATGCCGGAATCTGTCTTTGTTATACCTCTGCCGAAAATAAGTTTTGAAAAATATAACTTTTGGATGCCCCATTTCGCCATGCACACCGAGACGCCCACAATGTCTAATATTGTATCCGCGTTCCCGAGTTCGTCGAGATGCACCCCGTTAGAAATTTTATTTCTAACGTGGTGAACTTTTTTTTCAGCCATATACAAATTTTTAAAAATCTTTAGCGCCGTTTGTTTAATGTTGTCTTCAAGGGCGCTTTCTTTTATTATTCTTTCTATCTTGCCGGGCGTAAATTTGCAATTGCCTTTTTCTATACCTATATCCAATTTAGTCGCGCTTATATGGTGTCGCTTTACTTTCTTCGAGGTGATTTTATAGCCGGTTAAATCCAATTTAGACAAGTTCTCTTTTAGAACGCTTAACTTAAAACCGGCATCTAAAAATGCGCCGAGTATCATATCGCCGCTGACACCGCTTATACAATCAAGATATGCGATTTTCATGTTTTGTTTATCATCGATGCAAAATAGCCTGCTCCAAACCCATTGTCGATATTTACCACGCAAACCCCGGGGGAACATGAGTTAAGCATAGTGAGCAAGGGTGCAATGCCTTTGAAACTTGCGCCATAACCAACGCTTGTCGGAACTGCTATTACCGGTTTTGACACAAGGCCGCTCACAATGCTGGCAAGCGCCCCTTCCATCCCCGCGATCACTATTAAAACATTCGCCTTTCGTAGTAAGTTTATCTGTCCGAATAATCTATGAACGCCCGCAACACCCACATCAAAAATGAGTTTAACCCTATTTCCCATAACGCGCGCTGTTATCGCCGCTTCTTTTGCAACTTTTGCGTCTGCTGTGCCGCCGGTTAAAATCAGAATCAGGCCTCTTTTTTTAGTTTTCCTGGGCTCGAGGTAAACGAGGCGGGAGGCATCATCAAACTTTATGTCTTTATAAAACTTTTTTAGGCTAGTGTAAATATTTTTATTTGCCCTGGTTAATAATAACGTCCGATGCCCTTCTATTATCCTTTTACAAATTTCTAATATCTCATCATGCGTTTTTCCGTCGCCAAAAACCACTTCGGGAAAACCCCGCCTTAAAGCTCTATGGGTGTCTATCTTGGCGAAACCCAGGTCCTCATAGGGAAGGGTACTCAATTTTTCCACAGCTTCGCTTATCGTAATCTTGTTTCTCTTTATTTTATTTAGAAGGGATTCGATTTTTCTCATCTTTAGGCTATCACATCTTGATTATAACATAAATCATAAAGGCGATAAGAAGGGCGGAAAAGAGATAAAAATCGGAGAAATAGATAAAATCAAGTATTCTATCACCGATGGTCTCGGTAGATTCTATGCGCGCCTGTTTTTTTGCCATGTCTAATTTAACTCTATATGTTGGGGTAATATATGGCGTCCTTGAGAGTATTTCGTCCTTTATCGCGTCAATCTGTTCTTTTCTGAATCTTAAAAAAGACCCCCCTATTTCGTAAGCAGGTATTATGTGTTCGTCCACTAATCTTTTTAAATCTTCTTCTTGAATATCAAGATAGGCCGATAGTTCTTTTAGATTCAGTAATTTCTCTGGCATCTTTTTTCTATTTACTAACCGACTTTTTCATTCGAAACCCAGTTTTCCAGCGCTGCTTTCTCAATCCTCCAATTATTTCCTTCTTTTTTTCCTGGCAGCTTGCCGTTTTCAGCCCATTCAGATATCATGCCCTTGTCAACCTCTAAATACTTAGCGACCTCGTCTAAGGAAAGCATATCGCCGGAAGAGCTTAAATTTTTTGTTGCGGAAGACATCTTGATGTTGCCGTTTATTACAGCGCCTTCGGCTACACTTAAAACCGGTGTTTCTATATCGCCGGATATTCGCGCAGGAGAGATAAGCTTTAAGTCTTTACTGGCTTTTATATTACCGCTCACTTTTCCTGCGACAGTAATATGCTCGCCAACAATATCAGCGGCGATATCGGCGCGCTCTCCCACCATAAGGATTCCTTTCGTATTTAGCTTACCTTCAAACTTCCCGTTTATTCGAAGATTAACAGGGTCGTTAAACGAAAGGGTTCCCTGCATACTTGCATCAACATCCAGAATTTTCTCTTTAGGGGTTTCATCCTGTGTTTGTCTGAATCTCCTTCTCATTGTGTACCTCCTTATTTTATTCCCACCTCACCTTACTAACTCCCTCTATATGCGACAGTGTAACAATAATATTATCATCTTCTTTATTGGTTGTCAATTTAATATCAAACCTCAAAACCGATTCTTTTTTATCGGGGATTTTTTCGATTCCAAAATCTTTTATTTGTGCATTATAGCCGGAAAGCGCGTCTCTTATCTTTTGCAGCCGGCTTCCGTGAACCTCTGATTCAATTAGAAGAGTTTTATACCAATCTTTTCGTATCATGCTGTATTCCAATTTGGAAACCAGGACTAACGTGATAAGCACAAGTATCGTCGTTAAAAGCCCTCCATAGTAAAATCCTGACCCCGTTGCCAGCCCAATAGCAGCAACCGCCCAAATGCTTGCGGCTGTAGTAAGGCCCATAACAGACCCGCGGTATCTTAAGATAGTACCTGCTCCCAAAAAACCTATTCCGGTAACGACGCCTGCTGCTATTCTTGCCGGATCGCAGGTTGTGAAACTTTTGTGCATATTAAAAATATGTATGGATGTTAACATGATAAGGCAAGAACCCGCTGAAACAAGAATGTGGGTCCTCAACCCGGCAGCCCTGCCATGGGCCTCTCTTTCAAAGCCGATCAGCCCTCCAAAAATAGCCGCTAGAAACAATTTCAATGCTATTTCGATATAGTTTTGCATTGCACCTCCACTTCTCTGGACATTAGCCTCTTTTCATACAGCGCTTCCCCCAAAGCTGCTACCATCGCGCCGTTATCCAAACAAAAATCAATTTTGGGAATAAAAAACGATATTCTACGCGCCCTACTCGCTATTTTTATTTTCCGGCAAAACCTTTTATTTGCGGCAACCCCACCGCCTATAACAATCGTATTGATTCTGTATTTGCGACATGCCATCAATGTTTTTTCGACAACAACATCAAAAACCGCTTCTTGAAAAGAATAAGCAATTTTCGCAATTAATTTTTTTGTAACCCTTTTATTTTTAGTGTAATAGAGCACCGCTGTTTTAATACCGCTAAAACTGAAATCCAAAGAATAATTCTTTAGATATGTTTTTGGAAATTTTATAAAATCTTTTTTTCCGAATTTCTTTGCCATCTTTTCAACTATAGGCCCTCCTGGATAACCAAGCTTTAGGATTTTGGCAACCTTATCGAAGGCCTCTCCGATTGCGTCGTCCTTGGTATTGCCTAAAATCTTAAAATCATTCAAAGAGTGGCATAAAAAAATGCTTGTATGGCCGCCGGATATAACCAGTCCTATAAAGGGAAATTTAGGGAAACGCGAAGAATGTTTCCCGATAAAATTCGCATACAGATGCGCGTCAAGGTGGCTTATGCCGATAATGGGGATAGAAAGCGCATAACTCAGAGATTTTGCAAACGAAATTCCCACTAAAAGAGAACCGCAAAGCCCCGGCCCGTAAGTTACCGCAATCAAGTCTAAATTTTTGAAATCTATTCTTGCCAATTTTAAGGCCTTTTTTACAACGGCATTTATATATTCAATGTGCCATCTGGATGCGATTTCCGGCACAACGCCGCCGTAAGAGGAGTAAAGATGAACGCTGGATGAAACAATATTGCTAAGCACCCTGCCATTTTTGACGATGGCACAGGCTGTCTCGTCACACGAAGTTTCTATACCCAGTGTAATCATTTGCCCTTGTATATGTTTATACCCTTTACTACATCAAGTGCTGCTTTAAGCTGACTGTCGAGCATCTCCGGCTCTCTTTCTTCTACTCCCTCTATGTCCTCAAATATATCTTTTTTTTCGAGGTCTTCAGGGGCCTTTCCGGTTTCGTATTCTACAACGATATCAGGGATGATTCCTATTTTGCATATGATGTATCCTTCGGGTGTGAAATATTCTGCCGTAGTAATCCTTAACGCCGAACCGTCCTTTAATGGAACGACTGTCTGCACAGAACCTTTGCCGAAAGTCTTCTGTCCAATGACTATTCCGCGGCCATTATCTTTAATTGCGCCGGCGACTATTTCAGAGGCGCTGGCCGAGCCTTCATTCACCAGTACGGCTAACGTCACATCGATGTAAGGGGTATCCCTTCTGGATTTAAATTCTTTATTCTGCGACGGATTAAGTCCCCTTGTAGAAACAATAATTTTTCCTTTTTCAAGAAAAAGATCGGATACGTCTATGGACGCGTCCAGGAGTCCGCCGGGATTATTCCTTAAATCAAGAATTAAACCTTTTATGTTTTTCTCTTTTAATTCTTTCAGCGCTTCTTCCAGCTCCTTGCCGGAATTTTCCTGGAATTCGACTAATTTTATATAACCGATATCTTCTTCTAACACGCGAACAACTTTGACACTTTTTATTTTTATTATCTCTCTTATTATCGTAACTTCGAAAAAGCGTTTTTCTTTATCCCTCCAAATGCTTAAACTAACACTGGTGCCCGGTTTTCCCCTTAACTTTTTAACGGCTTCGTGAATAGCTATATCCTTTGTGCTCTCTTCATTTATTTTGACTATTACATCGCCCGGTAAGAGGCCTGCCTTAGCCGCAGGCGTCCCGTCGATTGGAGATATTATTGTGAGCATCCCTTCTCTTATGCCGATTTCAATACCCAAACCGCCGAATCTTCCCTTGGCGCCGACCTTCATTTCTTTGTAACTGTCCGGATCCATGAACTGACTGTATCCATCTAAAGATGCGAGCATCCCCTTTAACGCCCCGTATATAAGCTCTTTCGGCTTTATCACTTTTACATAATTGGCGTTTATGAAGGAAATCGCGTCTGAAAATAGCTCAATTTCCTTATAAAGTTCCGAAATATTTATTTCTTTTTGCTCACAAAATGTAATCCCGACGGTTATCAGGACTAGTGTAACTACGGCTATAATAAATAGGGATACTCTATTTTTATGCATCGCAACTCCTTCTTTTGATGGACGAGAGACGATGGATGATGGATGATTTCGTCCCTCGTCCATCATCTTTCATCTCTCGTAAGTTTTATCCAACGCTTTTTTTAACAATTTGTTAACTATGACAGGGTTGGCTTTCCCCTTTGTATGCCTCATTACCTGGCCGACTAAAAACATAACGGCGTTTGTTTTTCCATTTTTGTAATCGTTTACAGACTTGCTATTTTCTTTTATAACCTTCTGGATTATGCTATCTAATTCTGACTCGCCGGAAATCTGTTTCAAACCTTTTTGTTTAACGATTTCTTTAGGGGGCAACCTTTTCTCTATGCATTCCCTTAAAAGCCCCTTGGCCATTTTTCCGCTTATTGTCGCATTATTAATAAGTTCGATTAACTCAGTAAGCATTTTTGGAGTAAAGCCCAACTTGTCTATGGATATATTTTCGAGATTCAATTCGCTCATTATGTCGCCTGTTAACCAATTTGAAATAGTTTTTGGCGAATTTAAAAGTTTTACTGTTTCTTCAAAATAATCCGCTACTTTTTTATCCATTATAATAATATCTACCTCGATTTTACTTAATTTATATTGATTTATGAATCTATTTTTTCTCTGTTTCGGTAACTCCGGCAGGGTATTCTTAATGCCCTCTATTTCTTTACTATCTATAAAAAAAGGTACGAGGTCAGGTTCCGGGAAATATCTGTAATCCTGCGTCTCTTCTTTTGTGCGCATAGTAACTGTATAGAGTTTATCAGAATCCCAAAGCCTAGTCTCTTGAATTATGGATGAATTCTTTTCCAGCAATCCTTCTTGTCGTGTGTGCTCATACATTAAAGCTAACCCTACTGCTTTAAACGAATTCATATTTTTTAATTCGACTTTTGCGCCCAGCTTCTTCTCTCCGATTCTTCTCACAGATATATTCGCATCGCAGCGCAAGCTGCCTTCCTCCATGTTGCAATTAGAGACCCCCAGATAGAGAAGTATTGCCTTTAAATTTTTAAGGTATTCACATGCTTCATCAGAATTTCTCATATCGGGTTCACTCACTATTTCCAAAAGAGGTATCCCTGCCCTGTTAAAATCAACATAACTCAAATTTTTGTTTGGGTCATGTATAAGTTTACCGGCGTCTTCTTCCAAATGCACTCTTGTTATCCCTATTTTACGCTCTTTGCCATTAGATGAGATATCCAAATAACCATTTAAAGCAACGGGCTTATCATATTGTGAAATCTGATAATTCTTCGGTAAGTCCGGGTAGTAGTAATTCTTCCTGTCAAACTTTACTTTTTCTTGTATTTTACAATCTAAAGCCAGCGCAACCTTCATGGCACACCTAAAGGCTTCCTTATTTAGAGCCGGGAGCGCTCCCGGTAAACCAAGGCAAACAGGGCACGTAGAAGAATTGGGGGGCTGGCCGAAGGTGGTGCTGCACCCGCAAAATGCCTTACTTTTCGTAGAAAGATGAACATGAACCTCTAATCCTATTACCACTTCATATTTCGTCATAGTTTCGGTTCTTTCAAATGAAAATCCGTGTTTTGTTCAAACGTATACGCAACTCTAAGAATGGCCTTCTCATCAAAGTGATTTCCCAATATTTGAAGGCCTATGGGTAACTCATCTTTCGTAAACCCGCAAGGGATTGATATGCCGGGAATTCCTGCCAGATTAGCGGGGATCGTGAAAATATCAGAAAGATACATGCTCAAAGGGTCATCCAATCTTTCACCCAGTTTAAATGCGGGCGTTGGTGATGTCGGGGTAACTATACAATCACAAACTTTAAAGGCGTTGAGGAAATCATCAATTATTTTATTTCTAACCTTCTGCGCCTTTAGATAGTAGGCCTCATAATAACCGCTCGAAAGCGCATACGTACCTAAAAGAATTCTTCTTTTTGCCTCTTCGCCAAAACCCTTATTTCTCGTATCAATATACATCTCTATCATACCCTGGGATGCATCGCCTCTTAGCCCATATTGCACACCGTCAAAACGCGCAAGATTGGAACTCGCCTCAGCAGATGCGATAATATAATAACAACTCACAGCATATTCGGTATGCGGGAGGCTTATTTCTATTATTTCTGCGCCGAGAGACTCTAAAATTTTTATGGAGGCCCTGAGGTGTTTTTCAACATCTTCATCTATACCTTTTATGAAATATTCCTTTGGTATGCCTATTTTCAGACCTTTAATATCAATATCCTTAGTAAGCACCTTTGTATAATCGCGTTGGTTTATAGCCAGAGATGTAGAATCTTTTTCATCGTATCCGACGATTACGCTCAGTAAGCGGGCGCAGTCGAAAACATCTTTGGTTATTGGTCCTATCTGGTCAAGGCTTGAGGCGAATGCAATAAGCCCGTAGCGTGAAACGCGGCCATAGGTAGGCTTCATACCCACTACACCGCAAAGCGCGGCAGGCTGCCTTATCGAGCCGCCCGTATCTGAACCCAGGGCCATTTGTACTTCACCGCTTGCAACAGCTGCTGCAGAGCCGCCGCTTGAACCTCCCGGAATCCGGGTTAAATCCCATGGGTTCTTTGTAGGGCCGTAACAAGACGTCTCGCAGGAAGAACCAAATGCGAACTCGTCCATATTTACTTTACCGAAAAGAATAGCGCCTGCGTCTTTAAGTTTTGTTACAACAGTTGCATCGTACGGCGGTTTAAACCCTTCTAGAATTTTAGACCCGCACGTAGTCAATTCATTCTTAACGCATATATTGTCTTTGACTGCTACGGGAATTCCTTCAAGCGCACCTTTCTTTTGTTTTGCGGCACGCTCATCTATTTTTCCTTTATCAAGGTGCACAAAGGCATTTATTTTTTTATCAACTTGCTCTATCCGTTTTAAATATTCTTTGTAGTTAGCCATTTACTCAATTACCTTGGGAACGCTGAAAAAATCGCCGGACTTTTTCGGCGCATTCCTCAAAGCCTCCTCGGCTTTTAGTGAGTCCCTAACCCTGTCTTCTCGGAAAACATTTTTAACACCGCTCAACGTGTGACTTGTTGCGGAAACATTGTTTGTATTGATTTCGTTAAGTTTATTTATATAATCTAATATCGCGCTAAGTTGCCCTGAAAACTTCTTGATATCTTTTTCAGAAAGACTTAACCTTGAAAGCCTTGCAACATGCTTAACTATTTTCTCATCAATCCTATCTGGTTTCATGGCTATCGTTATACATCCTGTCTGCTATTTTACCAAATTCTTCCAACGACAACTCTTCAGGCCTTGCATTCTTATCAATACCCGCATCTTCCAAAATGCTGCCTAAGGTGTTTTTATCCATACCTTTTATTGCTTTTCCGGATAAGGAGTTAAGCAACATCTTTCTTCTTTGTTGAAAGGCTCCTCGTATAATTTTGAAAAGAAGCTCTTCATTTTTAACCCTCACCTTAGGGGTTTCCAAATAACTCAATTTAAGAAAAACAGAATCAACTTTTGGTACCGGAAAAAAGCAAAATCTCTTTATCGACATAAGTTTTCTAATGCCCATGTTCTGCTGGATAAAGCAGCTCAAAGAAGAATAATCTTTAGTGCCGGAGTTTGCTAATATCCTGTCTGCATACTCGCGTTGAACCGTTATATAAATCTCGGGCAGATTTTTATCCACCTTCGCTGAATTGCTTCCGCCTACGTCAAATACTTTTCGTGTTTGACTTCGGCGGACAAGTTCGCGTTGGGCTTCGGTGGATATCCGCCGAAGCTTACCTGCTTTGAAGTTTCTTCTTTGGCGAAGGCGGATAGATTTCAGCCCTAATAATTTCTCAATTATTGGCGTGGTTATATAATAAGGGAGATTTCCAACAAATTTGTTAAAGGGCTCCTTAAATGTATACCTCAAAAAATCGGATTCAACTATCTCGATATCGCCTTTATCTTTCAGTATCTCATACTTTAATATACGCGTTATCCTCCTATCCTTTTCTAAAGCGGCAACCTTTTTAGCCTTCATCGCTAAATCCACGGTTAATTCGGCAAACCCCGCGCCTATTTCCAGTATTATATCAGTCGCCTCCGGATTTATATATTTTATAATTTTGTCCTTTACGTTCTTATCTATAAGAAAATTCTGCCCCAGGCGTTTGTTTGGCTTAAAATCGTATCGTTTCCATAGCTCCAACAGCTGTCTTTTGGTAAGCATTGGTTATGCCAACCTTATCGCCAGTTTTATCGCCTCAATCATTGAAGTCGGATCAGCCTTACCCTTACCGGCAATATCAAAGGCAGTGCCATGATCGGGGGATGTCCTGATAAAAGGTAAACCCAATGTTATGTTAACCCCTTCCTCAAAATAAAGCATTTTAAAAGGGATAAGCCCCTGGTCGTGATACATACAAACTATACCATCAAGATTTCCCTTGTATAAATCGTGAAACAATGAATCTGCCGGTTTCGGAGTTCCTTTATAATTTATCGCGCGTTTAAGCTTTTTTATGGCAGGAGTAATAAGTTCCTCTTCTTCGGTCCCCATAATACCGGACTCTCCTGCATGGGGATTAAGCGCAGATATGCCTATTTTCGGATTCCTTATTTTGAAACGGTTCTTTAGCGCAAGATAGAAAAGCCTGGTTGTATTTATTATTTTTTCTTCGGTCAGCTCACGAGAAACCCTTGATAAAGGAATATGTCGTGTGACAATAGCAATTTTAAAAGCGCCTTTACTAAACATCATCGCTATATTTTTTGTCTTTGTAAGATACCCCAGAAGTTCGGTATGTCCCCTGAATTTAAAACCAGCCTCCTTTAAAGAGAACTTGCTTATCGGCGCAGTAACGAGCGCTTTCCTTGATTTTAAAGAATCTAAAATCTTAACGGCTTTTTTAATATTTTCTACCGCTAGACTTCCGCCTGAGGCAGTCGGTTTGCCATAGGCCTTATACTTGCTTCTATAATTTCCGATTACAGTAAATTCTGCCTTGCCTTTCAGGGCCGGATTTTTAAGCGCCTTTTCCGTTATCTCTGGCCCTATTCCGGCGGGGTCACCTGTGGTAATTACAATTATAGGTTTATATGGAAGTGTTTTTGGCATCCTGCTATTTACTGACTATTTGTACGCGATATAAGCATTCTCTCTGAGCTCGTGGATGTATTCTTTTAATCTTTTTTGAATCTTGCTGTTAAAAAGGAATTTTTCTATGCCGCCTTTTATTTCATCAAAATCTCTGAGCCTGGCTTCTTTTTTATCTTCGACTTTAAAAAAATGAAAGCCTAAATCTGTTCTGACTATTCCTGAGGTTTCGCCCTCTTTAAGAGAGAAAATTACATCATCAATCCTTTTTATCATTTCGCCGCTGGTAATATATCCCATATCACCGCCTGAGGAGGCATGCATATCGTCGGAGTAAACTTTTGCAATTTCGGCAAAATCCTCTCCATTTTGCAGGCGTCCCAGAATCTCTTTTGCCAAATTTAAGGAAGCTTCAGAACCCCTATCTTCTTTAATCTTGATAAGGATAGAACGAACCTTAACCATTTCGGGACTCATAAATTCTTGTTTATGATTACCGTAGTATTCAACGATCTCAATAGGCGTAATGGTTATTTTTGACCCAATTTCGACATCGATTAATTTCTTTGCCATAAGTGAAGACTTATAATTTTCTTTTAGTTCTTCCGGGCTTATACCCTGCTTATCGAGGGTCAAATAAAATTCTTCATCAGATCCGAATCTTTTTTTTACTTTATTCAATTCTTCGTCTATCTCTTTATCGGCAATTTCCATTCCTCGCCGCCTCGCTTCGCTTATTACCAATTTATCATTAATTAATTGTTCTAAAACAGATTTATATGCCTCTTCAACTTTCTCCTTCAACTCTAAGGTTTCGTACATGGTTTTGTATTGTTCATAAAGCGGGGCGACCCTCCTATCCACCTCCCCCTGAGTTATAACTTCGTCATTTACTACCACCAATATCTTGTCTATCACTTCAGAATGACTGAAAATGGCATACAGCGATACGAGAGAGGCAAATATAGTAGCGGTTATCAGTTTTTTAATCACTCTTTTCATCCTCACTAAATACAGGTGATTTTTCATTAATCTCAATTTTCGCTCTGTCCTTCAGGCGCTGAACAAGGTCATTGAAATATTTTTTCCGTTTTCTCGCTATCAAAGGTTGCCTGATCCTGCCCTTTACATCTTCATATTTCTCTATGGAAGGGGGTTTTCTTTCTGTAAGCTTTATTATATGATACCCGAATCTTGTTTTAACGATATCGCTAATCTCGCCTTCTTCTAACTGGAAACAAACTTTTTCAAAATCAGGATCGAGCTGCCCCCTTGTAAAATACCCTATATCTCCGCCCTTTTGGGCCGTGGGGCCCATGGATCTGGCGCGGGCAAGGTCCTCAAAGTTTCTATCATTCGCCAATTCCAGCAAAATATCCTTTATCCCTTTCTCCGTCTTCACCAGTATATGAGAGGTGCGCAAAATCTCCGGGGTTTCAAATTCATCCTGATGCGTTTTATAATAATCTTCGATCTCTTCATCGGTTAGAGATGCAATGTCATCTATTTTTTCCTTTAAGAGTTTAGATATCAATATCTTCTTTCTTGCCTGTTCTATAACCGCTTTTACGCCCTTTTCTTTGTGCAGATTTTGCCTCAGGGCTTCTCTATAGAGAAGTTCATCTACAATAAGTTCGTCTAAAAACTTCCCTTTGTTCGGCTTTATAACTTCCTGATACCTGGGGGGCAGTACGGCTATTCTCTTCTCGAAATCTCCAACTGTTATAACCGTTTTGTCAATCTTTACTAACACATCCTCTTTCCTTCCGCACCCCGTTATTATATATGCTGATATTACTATGATTATGCTATAGATAATCGCGTCTTTTCTCATATTCCATTCCTTTTCCGTAATCATAACACAGCCCCAAAGCCTTTTCAAGGGGTTATTTTTTAAGGTGTTCGATGGCGCTATGTAAAAGGCGGCAGTAAAGGTCGAAGCCAACCTGTTCGATATAGCCGTGCTGGCGGGTGCCGAGAAGGTTTCCCGAGCCCCTTAACTCAAGGTCCTGCATAGCCAATTTAAAGCCTGAGCCTAATTCGGCAAATTTTCGCAATGCTTCAAGCCTTCTCTGGGCATCATGCGTAAGAGTAGTTTTCTTCTCCACAATGAAATAGGCATATGCCTTCCTTGTAAACCTGCCTACCCGCCCCCTCAATTGATACAAATCTGCCAAACCAAAGTTTTCGGCTCTATTCACTATTAAGGTATTGGCGTTTGGTATGTCAATGCCTGATTCAATAATTGTTGTGCATACCAGAACATCAATCTCGCCTTTTATAAACATTATCATTGTTTTTTCCAAAGAACTCTCATGCATCCGGCCGTGTCCTATTTCAATCCTTGCCTTGGGCAAAATCCTCTTAAGGCGGGACGCTATTTTATCTATATCCTCAATCCTGTTGTGTACAAAATAGGCTTGGCCGCTCCTTGATAGTTCCTTTTTTAAGGCCCGCTTTATAAAATTCTCATCGTACTCTATTATATGCGTCTCAACCGGCCGGCGCTCTAAGGGAGGCGTATTTATTACGGAGATGTCCCTTCCTCCCATTAACGCAAGATATAATGTCCTGGGTATAGGTGTCGCTGTAAGAGTAAGAACATCAACAATGAGCCTTAATTTTTTTAGTTTTTCCTTATGCCTTACCCCAAATCTTTGTTCCTCGTCAATTATAACAAGTCCTAAATCCTTGAAGGTTATATCGTCGGACAAAAGCCTGTGCGTGCCTATGACAATATCCACATGGCTCCTCCCTAGTTCTTTTACGATACTCCTCTGGCTGGCCTTTTTTCTAAATCTTGAAAGCATTTCTATATTAACCGGAAAATCCTTTAATCGATTTTTAAAAGTGGTGTAATGCTGTTCGGCCAGAATAGTAGTAGGGACAAGTATCGCAACCTGTTTATTATCCATAACAGCCTTAAAAGCGGCTCTTAAGGCGACTTCTGTTTTTCCATATCCCACGTCCCCGCATAGAAGCCTATCCATCGGCCTTGGTTTTTCCATGTCATTCTTTACTTCTCTGCTTGCCTTTATCTGGCCTTCTGTTTCTTTATAGGGAAAAGCTTCTTCTACCAATTCCTGCCAATCTGTATCGGTAGAAAATTTATGGCCTACTAAGCTTTCCCTCTTTGCCTGAACCTCTAAAATTTCTTCGGCCACTTTCAATACGCTCCGAGAGGCGCGCTCCTTTGTCCTCTGCCAGCCTTTTCCGCCTAATTTATAAAGCTTGGGCCTCTTTCTGGAGAAATATATATATTTCTGTACTTTGTTAAGGTCTGAAAACGGGACATACAAAAGGTCCTTGTCCTTATATTCGATAGCAATGTGTTCTTCTTCGGCTTGTTTGGCTTTAATTTTTTTAACGCCTACGAATTTTCCTATTCCATAATCTACGTGCACAACGTAATCCCCCGGATTTATATCCACAAAAGCATCTATAGGATCCTGATCCCTCAAAAATCTTTTGTGATAATACCGCTTAATTTTTGCTCTGCCTTTTGCGGGGAGTATAATTACGGCGTTGTGTTCCTGGATGGATTTAAAGGTTAATATATCTATGGAAACAATTTTTTTTATTATTTCGTTAGAAAGTTCTATCCTTATAGGATATTCAAAGGTAGCAGGGTATACGAATACATTTTCTCCGCGGACGCTAAAATCCCCTACTTCAGCTATGCCCTGGGAACGGGTATAGCCGATATCAACGAGTCGCCGGTTGAAGCCTTCCATATCGAAGGCTTGCCCTTTGTGAATTTTGAGTGATTCAAACATCACATTCTTTTCGGGAGTGAAACGCCCAGGAGGCTGAGGCCGTTTGCAAGGCAGATTCGAACGCAGTCAATGAGAAAAAGCCTGGCTTTGGAAAGGGCTAAATCGTCACCGATTACCCGGTGCTTAGTGTAAAAATTGTGAAAAACCCTTGCCAGATTGTTCAAATACATTATTACATAATACGGCTCCAAATTCTTTGCGCTATTCCGAACGCATCTCGGAAACTGGTACAGGAGCCTGGAGAGTTCCAGCTCTTCGGTTTCCTTCAAAAGATTTAGGTTAGTTTTTACCTGCTTTATGCCGCTTTTTGATTTTTTTTCAAAATCTTTTATCGACCAAATTCTCGCATGCGCGTATTGTATATAATAAACGGGGTTATCTTGAGACTCTTTTTTAGCAACCTCTAAATCAAAGTCAAGATGGCTATCTAATTTTCTCATAAGGAAGAAAAATTTAGTGACGTCCTTACCGACTTCCGTCATAATTTCTCTTAATGTGATGAATTCCCCTTTCCTGGTTGACATAGACAGAATTTCACCATCCCTATACAATGTCGCTAATTGAACCAAAAGGGTCGAAATAGAATCCTCGCTATAACCCAGCGCTTTTACAGCCGCTTTTAATCGCCCCACATATCCGTGATGGTCGGGACCCCATATATCTATAAGGCGCTTAAAACCCTTTTTATATTTATTTAGGTGGTATGCTATGTCCGGCGCAAAATACGTAAATGTCCCGTCGCTTTTGACAACAACGCGGTCTTTCTCGTCTCCGAAAATCTGAGATTTAAACCATGTTGCTCCGTCTTTTTGATAAATATAATTTCTTTTTCTCAAAATCTCTATAACTCCCTCAATCCTGGATTTAGTCAAAGAGCTCTGGTTGTACCAGGTATCAAAATATACACCAAAATCTTTCAGGTCCTTTTTAATTTTATCTAAAATATAATTTACTCCATAGCCAGAAAAGAATTTCTTCTTATAATTTTTCACAAATTTATTCCCGAACTTCTTCTTTATCTGGCGGGCTATATCCTTAATATATTCTCCCCTATATCCGTCTTCCGGAAATTCTATATTTATGCCATGGGAGGATAGATAATGATAGAGAATGGATTCACCAAGCGCATCAACCTGCTTTCCTTCGTCATTGACAAAATATTCCTTATGCACTTTATATCCGGAAAATCTTAATATCCTCGCAAGCGCGTCGCCTATAGCGGCCTGTCTGCCGTGGGCAACCGTGAGGGGGCCTGTCGGATTCGCGCTTACAAATTCAATCTGGATTCTTTTAAGGGCCCCCTCTTTATTGCCTCCGTAGGAGCTACTCTCTTTTTTTATAAATTTAAGGTTATTATATAAACATTCCTTTGAAAGCCAGAAATTAATATAACCCGGTTTTTTAATGTCGAGGCTTTCTATTATTTTTGAAATTTGATCTCTTTTTAGAGAATTCTCCAAAAGGGCCCGGATCCTCTCCGCTATCGAAAAGGCATCCAGGCTAAAGAACCTGGTAAGCCTCATTGCGATATTTGTAGTTAAATCGCCGTGAGAGGGATCTTTAGGGATATCAAGCGTTATTTCAAGATCGGGAGTTAGATTTTGTTTTATCGGCAAGGATTTAGACAGTGATAGTACAGACTTTTTTATCAGGCGGGATATTTTTTTTTCGATAACAAATTTTGCCATTTAAATGAAGACACAAAATGCTCTTTAGGTGCATCTTGCCATAGCCGCTCTAAATTATAAAACTCTCTCGTAGTTGTATAAAACACATGAACTACGATATCGCCATAATCTAGAAGCACCCAAAGAGCCTCTTTTTCGCCCTCCATGTGGTTGATGCGAATACCTGCCTTATATAACCCTTCTACTATAGCTGCGCTTATAGTTTTTACCCTTCTAGAAGACTCAGCGCTTGCAATTACAAAATAATCACAAATAGGACCTGAGGACTTTTTCAGATTCATTATAACGATATCCTCGGCCTTTTTGTCAAGGGCTATCCGGCTTATGTGTAATGCCTTCTCTTTAGAGTTTATTCTCTCTTCACCCCTTATACAACTTACACCTTAATAACTTATCCCGCCAAAGGCGGGATCCCGTTGATTTTCAAAAGCAGAAACTTCATGCGGGATAACTATTACTTTAATTTGGCGGCCATATCTTTTGAAACAACCCTCCAGCATTCGTGTGTGCCTTCCGGAGATTTTGCAACTACAAAATTTCTGCCCTTCCTTTCCACCAGCTTGTATTCGGATGTTTTGAATTTCTTCTTTGTCTTTACATCAAAAAATTGCATTTCCTGCATCAACGCTCACCTCCTTTGATATGTTTTTAATAAGTCTATCATATAATTTGTGATATTTCAAGGATAGCAGATAAAAAGTTTGTGTCATTCCCGCGAAAGCGGGAATCTAAAAAACGTTCTAGATTCCTGCTTTCGCAGGAATGACAGGCTTATTATATAATCTTCTCTTTTTAATATATCCACTTACAGCGGCTGGCACAAGGCCCTTAATCGATTTGCCATTTTTTATCAAACTGCGTATTTTTGTAGAGGATATCTTTTTCTTTGGAATTTTGATTTTACTGATATCGCGCGGGCAATTCTTCAACGAGTAACC
>SDBU01003827.1_pt1 | contig 18916 bp, 16 predicted proteins | sample 2277071 | NCBI WGS metagenome assembly SDBU01 (sample SAMN10397929, study PRJNA504765) | marine sediment metagenome | isolation source: marine sediment core GS08_GC12, 126 cmbsf | place: Arctic Ocean: Gakkel Ridge, Loki's castle | collected 2008 | reverse complement strand
GAATCCTTGGTTGTAGTGCCCAGAAGAACCGTGTTGAATCACACGTTACGTCGCACCCCTGGCCCAGACCTGGATTACTGGCTTGGTAGCTTATAATAATAAGCCGAAGCGCCAGGGCGGGCAGGGCAGGCTTGAACCGTAAACCTTGGAACTTTGAACCTGAATAGTTACATTTTGCCAAAAAAGAAGGGGCAAGTCAATTGACTTGCCCCAGCGTTAGTTCGTATATTCTAATATCTATCCGGTCCCTGCGATCTTCAGCCTTGCAATTGCCCGCTGTAATGCAACCTGGGCACGCCTAAAATCAATGTCTTCCTTTCTGCTGGCTTCACCTAATCGCTGTTCTGCGCGCTTCACAGCAGCCCTGGCTCGCTCAACGTCTATATCTTTTCGTCGCTCGGCAGATTCAGCCAGGACTGTGACCTTGTTGAGCATAACTTCGGCAAAGCCGCCGTTCACAAATACAAGCCGTTCATTCCCGCCCTGGTCCTTGTACCTGATCATTCCCACTTGTAGGGTTGTCAGGAAGGTTGTGTGGCCGGGCAAGACGCCAAATTCACCGTATGCACCCGGTGCAACCACCATCTGGGCCTCATCGCTGACAACCGATTTGTCAGGGGTCACAACCTCCAACTTAATATTGCCTGCCATAATGTCACCTAACCTTTATAGCTATTCAATGGCTGCCAACTTCTCGGCTTTGGCCTGGACCTCTTCAATGCCGCCGACCATATAAAAGGCCTGCTCAGGAGCCTCATCGTGTTTCCCTTCGCAGATCTCTTTAAAGCCCCTGACGGTATCTTCAACCTTGCAATATTTGCCCGATATGCCGGTAAACGCCTCCGCCACATGAAACGGCTGAGAGAGGAATCGTTGGATCCTGCGGGCTCGGCCAACCGTGATCTTGTCTTCTTCGGAAAGCTCGTCCATTCCAAGGATTGCTATAATATCCTGCAAATCCGTGTACTTCTGCAAGACTACCTGAACCGTACGAGCAACTGAGTAATGCTCTTCCCCGACGTACTGGGGATCCAGAATACGAGAAACAGAATCGAGCGGGTCCACCGCCGGATAGATGCCAAGCTCTACGATCTGTCTGGAAAGGACCACGGTGCCGTCAAGATGCGCAAACGTAGTAGCCGGCGCGGGGTCTGTCAAGTCGTCTGCCGGCACATAAACGCACTGGACCGCGGTGATAGAACCCTTGGTGGTAGACGTGATCCGCTCTTGGAGTTCTCCGAGGTCGACGGCCAGCGTGGGCTGGTACCCGACCGCAGAGGGCATGCGTCCCAGGAGTGCGGAGACCTCGGACCCGGCCTGGGTAAAACGAAAGATGTTGTCAATAAACATGAGCACGTCCTTGCCTTCCTCGTCCCTGTAATATTCTGCCGCTGTCAGGGCCGACAGGGCTACCCGCGCGCGGGCTCCGGGTGGTTCCGTCATCTGTCCGTAAATCAGGGCCGCCCTGGGAAGCACGCCGGAGTCCTTCATTTCATGATAAAGGTCGTTCCCTTCGCGGGTCCGTTCACCCACGCCTGCAAACACGGAAATACCACCGTGCTCCATGGCGATGTTGTGGATCATTTCCATCATGATGACGGTCTTTCCCACACCAGCACCACCAAACATGCCCATCTTGCCACCGCGTGGGAATGGGACCAGCAGATCCATAACCTTTACACCACTTTCCAGCACGGTTACCGTAGTGTCCTGTTCCGTAAAGAGTGGCGCCGCGCGATGGATCGGGGCAAACTTATCCGACTCTACCGGACCAAGTCCGTCCACGGGTCGGCCCACGACATTAAGGATCCGACCCAGACCTGCATCACCAACAGGCATCATAATGGGTGCGCCCGTATTTTTGACCAGCATCCCCCGGACCAGCCCGTCCGTGGTATCCATGGCAATGGTGCGCACCACCCGGTCACCCAGATGCTGTGCCACTTCCAAGACCAGGTTGTCCTCTACGTCATCGATCCCCGGGTTTGTGACCAATAGGGCCGTGTAGATCAAAGGGAGTGCCCCCTCCGAAAACTCCACATCGATCACGTTGCCGATGACCTGGGTGATTGTTCCCGTATTCACTATTTCTGCCATGCTCTCAACCTCCCGTATGCTTATTAAACTTATTTAGACTATTTAGGCTCGATTAACCTTTCAAGGCCTCGGCACCGCCCACGATATCCATTAGTTCTGCGGTAATGGCTGCCTGGCGGGCCTTGTTATAGACCAAGCTGAGCGAGGTGATCATGTCCTTACAGTTCTTCGTGGCATTGTCCATGGCTGCCATGCGGGCAGCATGTTCACTGGTGGAGGTCTCCAGCAACCCACTGAATATCTGGACATAGACTTGCTTTGGAAGCATCTCTGCCATAAGCTCCTCTGCGGAAGGCTCGCAGATATGTTCTGGAACATACCCTACATCCTCAGCCTCCTGAGCTCCCTCAACCTCCTCAACACCAGCTATGGGCAAAAGCTGTTTTACGGCGGGCGTTTGTCTTGCCATGGAGACAAATTCGGAAAAAATCATATATACTTCATCTGTTTCGCCATTTAGGAAGCTATCGATCAGCCCCTGTCCTGTAGTGACTGCCACGTTAAAGCCGAATCTTGCGCCCACAATACCTATGTGGTCGCTTAAGATATCCTGCTTTCTGCGGCGAAAGTAATCACGCCCTTTTCGACCCATGCAAAGGAGGCGTGTTTCAACACCTTCGCCGGCCTTTTCCTTCAAAAAGCTCCCGGCCTTGGCAATCAGGTTCGTATTAAAACTGCCGCATAGCCCGCGGTCAGATGTCATGAGAAGCAAATCGACGGTCTTGATTTCTTCCCGTGGAGCTATGAGGGGGGGAAGATGTTCCTCATCCGCCCCTATACGTTCTGCCAGGCTTCCCAACACCTCGGCAAACTTATTTGCATAAGGCCTGAAAGCCTCCATCTTTTCCTGGGCGCCCCTTAGTTTAGAGGCTGCCACCATATTCATGGCCTTGGTAATCTTCTGCGTCTTCTTGACCGCTACGATCTTTCTCTGTATGTCCTTGAGTGTTGCCATACCTTAACCCCTATATGTACGCGTCGCACATGACCGATTACTTGATCGTGTCCTTGAACTCCTCATCATATTCACCAAGCGCCTTTGCCATGGTCTTGTCCAGGTCGTCGCTGATCTCCTTCTTTTCCGCAAGCTCGCTGAAAATCTGAGGGTACTTGCTCTCTATAAACGGATAGAGTCCGGCCTCGTACTTGCCCAGGACATCCACGGGATACTTATCCAGGAAACCCTTTGTTCCCGCATACAGAATCGTCACCTGCTTTTCCATGGTAAGGGGCTCATACTGGGATTGTTTCAGGATCTCCACCAGGCGCGTCCCGCGGGTTAGCTGCTGCTGCGTGGCCTTATCCAGGTCACTTCCGAACGCGGCAAAGGCCTCCAGTTCACGAAACTGGGCGAGGTCAAGACGCAAAGACCCGGCCACCTGCTTCATGGCCTTTACCTGGGCCGCACCCCCCACACGAGAGACTGAAAGGCCCACATTAATGGCCGGCCGGACACCCGAGAAGAAAAGGGCCGGTTCCAGATAGATCTGTCCATCCGTGATGGAAATCACGTTGGTGGGGATATAGGCAGAAACGTCGCCGGCCTGTGTCTCGATAATAGGTAAAGCCGTAAGGGAACCGGCACCTAATTCGTCGTTCAATTTGGCAGCCCGCTCAAGCAACCGGGAATGGTTGTAAAAGATATCTCCGGGATAGGCCTCGCGTCCGGGGGGACGTCTCAGAAGAAGGGAAATCTGGCGATAGGCCGCAGCTTGTTTCGAGAGGTCGTCATAAACGATCAGGGCATGCTTGCCAATATCGCGATAGTACTCGCCCATGGAACAACCCGCATAAGGAGCGATATATTGAAGGGTGGCTGGATCACTGGCGCAGGCAGATATAACAATAGTATATTCCATGGCACCGTGTTTTTTGAACAGCTCGACCACCTGAGCAACGGTGGACTTCTTTTGACCGCATGCCACGTAAATACAGACCACATCCTGGCCCTTCTGGTTGATGATGGCGTCCGTCCCAATGGCTGTTTTTCCGACCTGGCGGTCACCAATGATGAGCTCACGTTGCCCACGACCCACGGGCGTCATGGAATCAATCGACTTGAGTCCCGTGTACATGGGCTCGTTCACGGATTGCCGGGCAATAACCCCAGGGGCAATCATCTCGATCCGGCGAAACTCCTTGGCATCGATCGGCCCCTTCCCGTCCAGAGGCTCACCTAAGGACGAAATGACCCTGCCCAAGACCGCATCCCCCACAGGCACTTCGGCGATCCTGCCGGTCCTCTTACAGATGTCGCCTTCCTGCAGCTCGACGTCTTCACCCATGATCGCCACGCCCACATTGTCCTCTTCCAAATTGAGGACAAGACCCATGATCCCATGGGGAAACTCAAGAAGCTCCATGGACATGGCCTTTTCCACGCCATACACCCTGGCAATCCCGTCTCCCACTGACAAGATGGTCCCTGTTTCGCTAACATCCACCTTCTTGTCATAGTCCTGAATCTGGCCCTTGATAATGTCGCTGATTTCTTCGGCTCTAATTTCCATCAGATAACCTCACTCCTTTGCAAAGATTCTTTTAAAGTCTTAAGCTGGGTTCTCACGCTTCCATCCAACACCAAATCCCCGATTTTGGTCATCACGCCACCGACCAAGGCTGGGTCTACCTTAACATCCATCTTAACTATTTTGCCCGTCTTTTCAGATAAGGCCGCCTTTATCCTTGCAATGCTTTCTTCCGGAAGCTCCACGGCCGAGACAAGGTCGGCGCGAACGATGTTCGCAAGTTCGTCGGTCAGCTTCTCATAAAAGGCATATATGTCCCTCAAATATTGTATCCTACCCTTGTCAAACAACAGGAACAAGAAGGAGGCCATGACTTGGGACAGCTCTGAGCGTTTCACTACTGCTTGTAAGACATTTTTACGGCTTTCAGCATCATACAATGGGTTGGAAATGACTTGTTCCAGCTCCTTCTGTTCCTCTAAGAGATTTACAAATCCTCCCAACTCCTCTTTGTACGTATCTGCCTGACCGTCTTCCCTGCCAATCGCCAACAGGGCCTTGGCATACCGTCTGGCAATCCTTTCGCTTATCACTGAGCCACCACCACCTTTTTCAAATATTCACCAATGATACGATCTTGGTCTTCGTCCTTGATATGCTTTTTAATTATCTCTTCTGCCATGGCCACAGCCTGCTCAGCCGTCTCTGCCTTGAGCTGTAGTTTGGCCTGCTGAAATTCATGCTCAATGTTCTTCCTCGCCTGTTCTTGCAGCTTTTCAGCCGCAGCCTTCGCCTCCTCAAGGATTCTTGCCTTTGCCGCCTCACCCTGCTGGATGTACTCAGCTACGATTTTTTCGACCTCCTCGTCCAGGCGGCCAAATTTCTCCTTATATTCGGCAAGCTCTCTTTCCGCCTCCTGCTTCTGTCTCTCCAGGTCGTCAAACTGGTCCTTGATCCCTTGACGCCGGGACTTAAGCCCCTTAGCGATCGGTTTCCTCAAAACAAAAAACAGTGCCACAAAAAGCACTCCAAAGTTCATGGTACGCCAAATAAGGTCCTTGCCCTTGTCAAGCTTACTCCCTCCTCCTTCAGAGGATGCCCAAACCGATCCAAAGGCAAAAAGGATCGAAACTACAACCAAAAGGCTGATGACATAGCGCACCTTCCCCATCCTAATAAACGCCTTCATGACACAGCCCTCCCTAGTATCTTTTCAACAATCGCCGCGGAGAAAGCCTCAGTATCTGCCTGCAACCGACTCCTGGCATCCTCCGCGTCTTTGGCAATCTGAGCCCGTACCGCCTCCAAGTCTGCCTGTGCCTTTTCCTTGAGCTCATTAATGAGGCGCTTTTCCTCTTCCTGACCGGCTTGTTGCAGGGCCTCTTTCCCCTGAAAGCCTTTAGTTTTGGCCTCACCAATCTTTGCTTGAAAGGTCTGCTCACTTTCGGCAGCATCATCGTGAAGCGCCTGAATACCTTCCTCGTAACCCTGGATCTTCTTCTTCCTTTCGATAAGTATCTTGCGAATAGGTTTATAGAGAATGGCATTTAGGATAAAGATCAGCACGACAAAGTTTGCCATCTGGATAAATACGCTGGAATCAACACTGATCATAGTAAACTCCCAATTTCCAATCTGGAGGATTTAGAGAAGAGTAAAGGAACCGGTCGACACACTCACAAAAAAGTTGACCGTCCATATCACTAATGGGGGCACATTGTCAAAGGTTTTTTTCTTTTTTTGTAGGTTCATCCGTGCCGCTTTGACAAATCAATGGGCTTGCCGGAAGCAAGATCCTCGGGTTTCATGCTACAGTTGCCATGGAAGACCACGCCAGCATCAATAACCATTGCGGGAGCACATATATCACCGAATACCCGCGCTGGCGCGTGTAACTCAATGCAATTCGTGGCATGGATGTTGCCGTTCACCTCTCCGAACACCACAGCCGTGAATACCGAGATATCAGCACGGATAAGGGCATTTTTCCCCACAACCATCACCCCTTCCTTGCTCTCTATGGTCCCTTTGAAATGGCCATCGAGTCGGACGGTCCCCTCAAATGAGAGATTCCCTTCCAAGCTGGTTTCCGGCCCTAAAAACGTCTGTATTCCCTTTTTTGATCTTTTCATAACGGGCCCTTCTCCTAGACACCCAAGCACGTCAATCTTTGAACAAAAACCTACGCATACTAATGTTCAACAAGATTCCTATGGCAATCATGGTCGCCAGCATCGAAGACCCCCCGTAACTGATTAGAGGAAGGGGCACACCAACCACAGGAAGCAACGCCAGCACCATTGCTATATTAACAAAAGTCTGCCAAAAAATCATACTCGTGAGGCCAACAGCTAACACGGTACCGAATGGGTCCTTGGAACGCACAGCCACGCTAAGGCCAAATATTATCAGGAAGAGATACAGCAAGATGATGGCGACTGATCCCACGAATCCCCATTCCTCAGCCAATACTGAAAAAATGAAGTCCGTATGTTGCTCGGGGATAAAAGAGAGGGCATTCTGAGTCCCTTTTAAGAATCCCTTGCCCAAAAGCAATCCTGAGCCGACCGCAATTTTGGACTGAATAATATGGTATCCTGCTCCCAATGGATCTCCCTGCGGGTCGAGAAATGCGAAGATCCGTTGCTTCTGATATCCCCTTAAGAAAAACCAAGCCACCCCAGAACTCACAATACCGGCTGCGGTTAAGCATAGAAGCGACCTGCCCTCAATCTTCACAAACATGGTCACACTTGCTGCTATCAGGAGTAGAATAAGACTTGTGCCCAAGTCCGGCTGTTTTACAATTAGGGTAAATGGGAGCAGGGTCCAAATCAGTGGCTTCCAAAGTCCCTGAAGAGAAAAGCCGTCCTTAGAGGCATTCTCAGAAAAATATCGCGCCAGCACAATTGCCAACGAGATCTTCATCATTTCTGACGGTTGAAGCGACACTGGACCCACAACAAGCCAGCGCTGGGAGCCCGAAACCTCTTTCCCCAAAAACATCACGGCAATCAGCAGCCCTATTGAGACACCATAGATGGGGAATGCCAACCGGCTCAGCCACCTGTAGCTAAATAAAACCAATAGAATCATCACGCCGCTGCTGATGGCAAGCCAATACGACTGTCTCACGTAGACAAGTCTTCTTACCTCGGTCATGTCCGCATTGGCATTCACTGCACTGTAAAGTGCGAGTATACCAATCCCTCCAATCACCAAGGTGAGACCTAACAAGAGCCAATCAAAATGTTGTAACAATCTTCGATCAATCATCAAATTGTCAAATTTAGGAATTTAAGAATTTAGGAATTGGGGAATTGTATGAATCCCTCAATCCCTCAATCCCTCAATTCCTAAATCCCCCAATCCCTCAATCCTTCAATTCCCTTAATTCTTCAATCCCTAAATCCCCCAATCCCTCAATCCCTCAATCCCTCAATCCCCCAATCCCTCAATTCCTAAATCCCCCAATCCCTCAATCCCCCAATCCCCCAATCCCTAAATCCTCCAAATACGTCTTGATCATCTCTCTTGCAATCGGCCCTGCCGCCGTTGAACCATGACCCCCGTGTTCTATCAGCACCGCCACGGCTATTCTAGGCTCTTCAGCCGGCGCAAAGGCGATAAACCAGCCATGGTCTCTGTGACGAAGAAGTTTGCTCTCGATAGGCTCATCTTCGTCATCTTCCGCCATCCGAACAACTTGGGCCGTTCCGGTCTTGCCGGCCACATCTACACCAGCAATACGTGCAATCCATCCCGTCCCTGTGGGTTTGTTGACTGCATCCATCAAGCCTTTTTTTACAATCCGAAGCGTATTTTCCGAGGCAGGGAGTCTTCCCAGGGAGACCGGCGCCTGTGTCTTGACGGGCAACCCGCCTGGGAACTCAATCCTCCGGATTACTAATGGCTTGTACCGTATTCCCCCATTTGCAACAGCAGATATCAGGCCAAGCATCTGGATAGGTGTAACAAGATTGAATCCCTGACCGATGACCACGGAAAGGGTCTCTCCGCCCTGCCATGGCACCCCCAGCCGGTCTAACTTCCACCCTTTTGAAGGAACCAGACCTCTGGCCTCCCTGTCAAGGTTGATCCCCGTCGGCGAACCCAGGCCACAAGCCTCGGCATATTTCGCCAATCGATCTACCCCCAATCTCTCACCAACCTGATAGAAATAGACGTCACACGATTGGGCCAAGGCCTCTGTCGCATTCATGAATCCGTGTCCTCGCCGCTTCCAGCACCGAAAGGTGCGGTTGCCATATTTGTAGGACCCCGGACAGAAGAGCTTTCCGTGCTCAGTGATCACCCCTTCTTCCAACCCAGCTATGGCGGCTACAATCTTGTAGATTGACCCCGGAGGATACTGTCCCTGAATAGCCTTGTTCTCCAATGGCCTAAACTGATTGGAAACGAGTTCATTCCACGACTCGTATGTCATGCCCTCTACAAATGCATTGGGATCAAAGGCAGGAGAAACCCCCATTGCCAATATATCACCATTGGAAGGATCCATGGCCAAGGCCGTTCCCACCTTTCCTGCAAGCAATGATTCAGCTATGCGCTGAAGCCGAATGTCCAATGTGAGATAGATATTCTTGCCGGGCCGCGCCTCCTCTGTCTTAAGGACCCTGGTGAGCTGGCCAAGGGCGTTGACCTCGACGTGCCGTATCCCTCGCTTTCCATGAAAATAAAGTTCATAGGCCTTTTCTACTCCAAATTTCCCGATGAAATCGCCAACACTGTTGTCAGGGAAGGCCGCACTTTGCAATTCCTCCGGACTGATTTCACTCAGGTATCCGATCAGATGAGAGGCTCGTTCTCCCTCAACATAATCACGTATCGGCTCCACGGTTATTACAATCCCGGGAAGCTCAAGCTTGTGGGCTTCTACGGTCGCCACGGCGTCACGGCTAATGTCGCGGCTCAAGAGAATAGGTTTAAAGGAGGGCGTTCCCCTGGCCTCAACGAGTTTTGCCAAGAGGGTCTCACCTGGAATATTTAGAAGCTCCGCCAACTTCCGGACAACCTCTTTCGGATCCTTGGCCTCCCTTGACAAGATAGAAACATCAAAACGCGGACGGTTGTCCACCAGCAGCACGCCACTGCGATCAAGAATCAAGCCCCGCATCGGAGGTACACTTTGGAGCCTGAACCAGTTGTCCTGGGACCGTTGCCTTAACCCCGGCCCTTCTATAATCTGCAGATAATAGAGACGAGCCAAAAGAATCAGAAAGGCTGCCAGGACGCATACCAGTGCTCCGGATATCCTCTGCCTGTACCAATCACTTCTGACTGTGTGCAGATAGTTATCCATCACCTGGTTACAAAACCCTCTGTTTCCTTCTGGGTACCTGACGACGACGTGCGAAATCGGCTTTGAAGCCTTCCTAAAACCGTGAGAATACCAGGGCCGGTAAGTGCAGCCAGGGTAGTTTGCAGCAAAACTGGGGTGGTCTGGGCCGCGAGCAATTGAGCCCCTTTCCAGGGGGGTGCTAATGAAGCGCAAAACACCAGGTGCTGCCCGAGGACGCACACGGCGATTAGAATGGACTGGAATATCTTGTCATCCACATCAAAGTACCTCGAAATACCTTTGACGGATAGAAATATCCAGAAATAGGTGCTGAGGTAAAGCCCGAATATGCCGCCAGAAACCAGATCCATGACAAGGCCAAGAATTGCAACCAGCGCAACCCCCCTCCCGTCCCGAAGACGGAGCCCTAAGAAAACAACAAGTGGAATTAACAGGTCGTACAAGAGACTCCGAAACAAGGGAAGTCTCAAGATCGTTGTCTGTCCCACAACCGTGGCCAATCCGACCATGAAGTATAAACAAAAAACCTTCATGTTCTCCTTTTTGGGGTCGTATCAGGGTGTGTGTGCTTTCTGTCGGATCATTCCAGGACGACCAAAACCTCTTCCAATCTTGTGAAATTGACAAATGGCCGAACTTTCACTTCCTGAAAAAGCCCTGACATAGGCCTGGAAATTTCCGAGACAGTGCCCACTGGCACACCTTTGGGGAAAAGACCATCGAGGCCTGACGATACCACTGTATCTCCGATCTTAACATCTGCCTTTCTTACAACGTATTTGAACCGGCAAGCCTCATTGGTCTCCCCTTCAACGATCCCCCGAAAGCGGGTTCTCTGAACAAGTGCATCAATGGCACTGCTGCGGTCGACCGCTAACAGGACCTGAGCAGACCAATCAAAATCTTTAATAACGTGACCCACGATTCCTCCCGAGGCTATCACCGCCATCCCCCTGGCAACCCCATCTTTGGTTCCCTTGTTAATAATAATTGTCTTAGACCAACCAGACGGGTCAAGACCTGTGACCTGGGCAGGGAGGAGACGGTGGGAGGCTTCGGACTTCACCTCGAGCAGTTCCTCAAAACGCTTGCAAGCTAACTCGGATTCCAGATATCGGCTTCTTTCCATCTCAGCCTTGGCGAGCATTCCCTTAAGCCGATCGCATTCCTCACGGACTCCAACCAAATAGAAATAGTGATGCCACACACGCCGACAAAAATGCACACTGCGAGTCACACCTTCTTGGAAAGGCACTATACCCGCCATTGCCACTCTATCAACTACTGTGTACCTGTGGGGATACTTGGCGCTAATAGAAAGGAAGACAATGTTGATCAAGGCAAGAACGATAACACATACAATCCTTACCAACTTTTTTGAAAACATGTCTCATGTGTGAAGCAGAAGAAGGTTTTTTGTTGAGGACCCATCATTACATCGTGGCAAGGGACTGTTTCGTCACTGAATCATGACTTCCCTTAAGATGGAAATATCCTCCAAAGCTTTGCCTGACCCAAGGACAACCGTCGAAAGCGGGTCCTCGGTCACCGTAATGGGCAAATGCGTCTCCTCTCGGAGCAATCTGTCCATATTCTTGAGCAGGGATCCGCCTCCGGTCATGACAATCCCCCTGTCGACAATGTCCGCTGCCAACTCCGGCGGGGTCTGTTCCAGGCATACTTTGACACTTTCAACAATAGAATCGATCTGCTCGGAGATCGCAACGCGGATCTCTTCCGAATCTATGGCAAGAATTTTTGGTATCCCCGATACCAGGTCCCTCCCCTTCACTTCAATGGTCTCTAAATTTTCCGGATCGGGGAATGCATTGCCAATAGCGGTCTTGATCAGTTCCGATGTTCTTTCTCCAATCAAAAGATTATATTTGCGTTTAATATATTGGATAATGGCTTCGTCCATCTTATCTCCACCCACCCTAATCGTGCGGCAGAAGACGATTCCACCCAGGGATATAACAGCCACCTCGGTCGTGCCACCACCGATATCCACGATCATATTACAGATGGGCTCTGTTATCGGGAGACCAGCGCCTATGGCTCCGGCCATGGGTTCCTCAATGAGAAACACCTCACGGGCGCCTGCCGATTGGGCCGATTCCGTTACAGCACGCTTCTCGACTTGAGTAATTCCTGATGGGACGGCAATGATGATCCTAGGCCTTATGAGCTTTCTGCGGTTATGCACCTTTCGGATAAAGTGTCGCAACATCGCCTCAGCTACCTCAAAATCGGCAATAACACCATCTTTCAATGGACGAATGGCAACAATGTTGCCAGGTGTCCGTCCCAGCATCCGTTTGGCCTCTGCCCCTACCGCAAAGACCTTGTTTTTGTACCGGTTGTCAGTACGAACCGCCACAACAGATGGTTCCATAAGCACTATCCCTTTCCCCTTAACATACACAAGGGTATTGGCAGTGCCTAAATCAATCGCCAAATCGCTGGAAATCGCCCCAAGGATTGCGTTTAGCACCTTATCAGACCCCTAACCAGAGTTCGTATAAATAAATCATAAATACAGTTGCTGTAAGAGCTATGTTGATATTGCAACTGGGCACAAGCACCTTCAATTTGACCACAGACCTAACACATGGAACCCACTATTTCAAGGAAATAATAAACCCGGTGAGCTCAAAAATGTTTGAGCTTTCTGGTACATTATGTTCTAGGACAATCTATTCATGCCAACTGTAAGCGCCATTATTCCTACCTACAACCGCGCCTGGGCTCTCAAGAGAGCCATTGACTCGGTCTTAGCTCAGGACTTTCACGATTTCGAAATCGTTGTGGTCGACGACGGGTCAATCGACAATACTTCGAAAATCCTCCAATCCTATCCACGGATCTGCGTTGTAAAGCAGGACCATCGAGGGGTCAGTGCTGCTCGAAATGCTGGTATTGCTCGTGCTGCAGGTCGCCTTATCACATTTCTGGACTCCGATGATTTGTGGCTCCCTGGAAAGCTCTCAGCCCAGGTCGAATTTTTCAATTCCCGCCCCGATGCGCTGATTTGTCAAACCGAAGAAATGTGGATAAGAAACGGCAATCATGTCAACCCCAAGAAACGGCACAAGAAATATTCTGGGATGATCTTTGAACAATGTTTAGAACTATGTATTGTAAGTCCTTCTGCCGTGATGATGAGGCGTCGCTTGTTTGATAAGATAGGCGCCTTTGACGAAACGTTGCCTGTATGCGAGGACTATGACCTCTGGCTGAGGGCAGCCTGCCGTTTCCCTGTATATTTGATCGAGACCCCGCTTGTGATCAAATACGGCGGACATCCGGATCAACTTTCCAGGAGATGGGGTGCCGACCGATTCCGCATCCAGGCCTTGAAAAAAATCCTTGAAAGCGATTTGCTGAGTTCCAGTCAATATTGCGCGACGGTTGCGGCCCTGAGAAACAAGTGCGCCATCTATGCAGCAGGGTGTCTGAAGCGGGGACGCGCAAAGGAGGCAAATCACTACATGAGGCTGTCGGATCAGTTCGCCGAGCAGGTCGACTCCCTGCTCAAGTCAACGGAATCCCTGCCGCAATTTGCCCTTTCCTTTGATAACACATCAGGCCAATCCCTATGAGTACTATAACAGATCTCCTATTGATAGCCATATCGATGGGTTTGCTGTGGAAGGGGTCCCATTGGCTTGTAGACTCAGCTGTGCGTATTGCCCACAAGCTGCGTATGTCTGACCTAACCATTGGTCTGACCATAGTCGCCGCAGGGACCTCTGCCCCCGAGTTTGCTGTTACCATCAATGCTGCCGTCAGAGGGCTAGCAGATATATCGGTCAGCAACGTTGTTGGTTCCAATATTTTTAATCTCGGGTTCATACTGGGTGGCTGCGCTGCCATCCGAAGCATCAAGACGACCCCAGCCCTTGTCTGGCGGGACGGCCTATTTCTCTTAGGTGTGTCCTGTGTCTTGGTTCTGTTTCTCAGTGATCTGACCTTAAGCGCTCAAGAAGGATTTATACTTCTGTCCGGGCTCGTTTTATACCTTGGTTACCTCTTCTGGAAGAAAGCCCCAATGGAGGAGACAGAACCCGCAGAGGATGTCACCTGGAAAGATGTTCCGCTCTTCTTATTAGGCATCGCTACAGTAGTCTGCGGAGGCCACGTTCTGGTCTGGTCGGCCGTTTCTCTGGCCCGTTCATTCGGCATTTCTGAATGGGTGATCGGAGTTACCATTGTTGCCGCAGGGACCTCTGCACCAGAATTTGCCACATCACTGGTAGCGGCTCTCAAGGGTCGGTACGGAATATCGGCCGGGAACTTGATCGGCAGCGATCTTTATAATCTGCTGGGTGTACTCGGTTTGGCGGGCATCCTTCGTCCCCTCACCATTGATGCAGCCGGCTTGGACAGCCTCTATATACTTGTAGGTATGGTCTTTCTTGTGGTTGTCTTCATGCGCACAGGCTTTCGTGTCTCCCGCGCCGAAGGATATTTTCTTGTGGGGCTCAATCTTATCCGGTGGATATTTGATTTTTCGGCTCAGGCGTAAAAGCGAACGGGACCCTTCGTAGCGCATCGGAAGAATAAACACTTTTCGTAACCGTTTACGGGTTCAGAGGTTCAGAGGTTCAGGGTTCAAGAGGTTCAGGGTTCAAAGGTTGTAACCCTGAACGGTGAACCTTGAACCTGTGAACGCCTACCCATGTTTCTTCCTCCCACGCCTCTTAAAGTGCTGATACGCCTGGTACATAAAAGTCCTTATGCCAGCTTCCCTGCCGGGTTGATAGGTTCCATCATAAGGGGCGTCTAGAAACGGGATCTTCTCGCGATTCATGATGGGTCTCATAATGGATGTGGTAATGGTGCTCGGCATGCACGTAAAAGGATATACGTTTACCACCCCGTTATAGCCGTCGTGCATATATTCCATGATCCCAGCAATGCTCAAACATGCCTCAGTTCCTAACTCGAAAGAATAGAGATCATGCTTAGTAAGAGTTTTTTCCAGGTGCGCTACCCGATGATCCCCACCCAAGTCAAGTAAAGGCTTCACCCGTCCGTAGGCCTTATCAAGTCTGATATGCTGGTATAAGAGATCTCCCCTATAGCTGAGGACCTGTTTCATGTAAGACTTCACCTTGTCGAAACGTAATTGTTTAAGATTCAACCGCAGCCCTACCTTGGCCTGCCTCACCTTATCATAGGTCGTATAATCTACCCATTCGGCAATAGAGGCATTGATCACCTCAGCCCCGTATTGTTCCAACACCTTGATAATATTCTGATTGGAACGGACATGGGTTCTCAGGTAGATTTCACCCACGATGCCTATCAGGGGCTTGGGAGAAATGTCAGGGTCGATAAGGGCTTTTCCTTCTTCAACGATCTCTTCCAGTTTATCAAGAATTCTATCAAAGTCTTTCTTGGCACCGTAGGATTCAAAGAAATCGGCCATTCTCATCATGGATCGCTCTATGAAAACATCCGTCGCACCCTCTTTCGTTTCATAGGGCCTTATCCTCCAGAGAAGCCTGTCTAGGATGTCACCGATCACCACAGAGAAATAGGCCGCCTTACGGAAATCCCTGGCCCGCTCCTTCTCAAGCAAGCCTTTCAGGGCATACGAGTTTTCAGAAGTGAGCGAAGCGATTTTCACTTTTTTCAGTTCATGCAATGAATCTAAGACGATCCTCTGATATTTATTATACATTCCGAAACGGCATGGACCTTCTGACTCGGGCATAAAGAATATGTAATTTTCAGGGCGGAAGTCCTCACCCAACTTTTCCTTTTCCTTTTTCAGGAAAAGCAAGATATCACCGGTAGTCACCTGGCAAGGGAAACACTCCTTGCCTGAAGTGAACTCCTTACCGAGATCAAGCCCTTCATAGGTCTCCATGACCAAAGCATTAACGCCAAAGCTCCTGAAGACCCCGGCAATCAGATGAGCCCCTATTCTGTTCATCTCTGGTATCAAAAAGGTCTTATCCCGAAGACTGAACTGTCCTATATTTTCAGAAAGGGATCGAAAACTCGCACGCTGTTGTGCTTCCATGTTTACCTCAACTGGCTGCCCTTAATCCTACATGTAACTCGTTATTCAATTTCTGCATGGTGTTTTCAATGACATTTTTGTAGGCCTCTAATCTCGTCGTCACACCGGCCACGGCACTGTGCTCATCCAGCTCCAAAATGAGGTACGGCTTATTTCCCATAATGTACTTATAGAAATGCTCAATAAAAGAGTCTGCTCCACAGCTGAAGTTGGTAATATGGAGACCAAAGTAGTTGGGACGGCCCTCCACGAATTTAGCGGCCCTCAGAATCTCGGCCCCCGATCCCCAGTACATGGAAGGAAAATCAGAAAGGTCTATCGACGTGAGATCAATAAAGTCCATAGGCAGCGCACTAACGCTAATCTTGGCCAGATTCTGTCCTAGCCTCAGGTTCAGCCGCTCGTCATAAAGGTTGTAAGGACGCCCTGTGACCACAACCAAAGGGTTTTCAGGACTATGGGCGCCCACGATTTCCTTGCCCTCTTCATACATTGCCCTGGTGAATCCATCCTGCTTCTCCAATGCATGTTCCAGGGCCTTTCTTATTTCCGACCTGCTTTTTCCCAGCCGTCTTGAAAGCTGTTCCCCCAATTCCAGAGCCAGCGTGGGGGTGTCATATTTTAGATGGATAATGGGGCTCAAGATGGAATCCCTATCAAGGTCAAGGGCCTCGCGAACCATATAGTGATTGGCTTGTACCAGAGGGCAACAAAATCCCGCCTCAGAGTCCTCTGGGGTTCGCATATTTACCATCGAGGGAAGATACAAGTACCTCGTTTTTCCAATAAGTTCCTTAACATGACCATGGGATACCTTGACAGGATAACAGGTCTCTGCGGTCATGGCTTCAATTCCCAGACTGGAGATACGGCTGTTGGTCGGCGGGGTCAGGACAAGCCTGAAGCCGAGTCGGTCAAAAAAATGTGCCCACAAGACCCCGCTCTGGAGAGAGTAAAGCGCCCTTTGCATCCCAACGGTTGGCCGTCCATCCACCTCCATTACACCTTCTCCGCTCAACTCATCATAGACACCCGACATATGGGCCTGCCATATCTTCTCTCTCAATTGAAAGTAGTTCTCTTTCTTTGGGCCCTTTCTCCCGATCAATTCATACCGACCGCATTCGCCTCCCCAGATACTCTTTCGCCCATCAAAATTGTATATCTTGAGCTTGCATTGGTTGTGGCAGTTGGAATCTGCACGGCAGATCTTCTCATTATAAGCCATTTGATCGTTTATGGCGCTATCCACTCCCCGGAATATACTTCCCCTCTTGTCTTCACGAATCATCTTTTCTTTCAGGCTAATGGCAGCTCCAAAGGCACCAAGTACTTCCCTGTGCTTGGGGACGACAAGACCACGACCGAGGACATTCTCGAAGGCCGCCACCACACCTTTGTTTAGAGAAGGCCCTCCCAGAAACATGACCCTTTGACCTACTCTTCTCTTTCCCACAACGCGGTTAAGATAATTGTAAACAATCGCATAGCAAAGTCCTGCTATGAGATCATTCTTTGAAACCCCTTTTTGATGATAGGAAACCAGGTCTGATTCCATGAAAACAGTGCATCGCTCTGCCAATTTTATGGGATGATCCGAAGAGAGGGCGATCTCCTCAAATTCACCCACGATATTGATGCCATACTTATTCGCAAGTTCATGGAGAAAACTCCCCGTACCAGCGGCACACACCTTGTTCATGTCAAAATCCAGGGGATAAGTGTTAGCGATATAAATGTACTTTGAATCCTGACCACCGATCTCGAAGATCGTGTCAATTGTAGCATCTATCTCGATAGCCCCTCTAGCATGGGCCGTGATCTCGTCTATGATCAGGTCCGCATTCAGGAAATCCCCAACCACATTTCTACCTGATCCGGTCGTGGCCGTTCCAAGAATATCAATCTCGCCTCCCATTTCATCACGAATGGTTCTTAATAGCTTCTGCGTCACCTCAACCGGCTTTCCTTGGGTGTGGACATATTTCTTATGTATGATCTCACAATCTTCATTAATTAGAGCATGTTTCGTCGTTGTCGAGCCAATATCGATACCCAGATAGACCGGAATCTTTTTATTGATCGACCTTTTTCGAACCTCATTGTCCTCTGGAAAACCAGTCTGCTTCAACTCCAGTTTGGGTGCCAAGGGCAGGTCTAAGGAGTCCTCCCTCGCAGTCACTATCGATCCTTCCAGATTCAGACGATTTTCTATCCCCAATTCCAAGGCCTGTAATGCCACCCCCAGAGCACCGATCGACGTGTTATGCTCGGGAACGATCAAGCCGGGGAAATGGCTTTGAAAGGCGCGGACTTGAAGCTCATTTATTGAGAGTCCGCCAACGAAAAGAATGGGCTCTTCAAGTACGCGATTCGACACGATGGTACTCATGTAATTTCTGGCATTTCCCACGTGCAGTCCAAAAATGATATCTTCGAGCTTTTCTCCCTTGTTCTGCAAATGGATCATATCCGACTTGGTGAAGACCGTACACCGGCACGCTACGTTGGAAGGAATCTGGCTCTCAAGACCCAGCTCGATAAAGTCAGCCAGTATTCTATCGATCTGATCTTGAGATATATCTACCTTCTTCTCATAGATGGACGTGGCTAATCGTTGTGCCTGTTGATCAATAAAGGACCCTGTGCCGGATGCACATGGACCGTTGGCGTTAAAGTAATCAAGTTCCCAGCCGTCATCGTCATGGTTGATCTGAAAAAGGGCCGTGTCCTGGCCTCCCATGCTGATGATCGTTCTTATGTTCGGTTCTATGTGTAGCGCCCCCAGCACCTGGCTAATGGTTTCAAACTCATAAAAGCCACCCATCCGCTGGCTGATCTTCTGCCCGTGATTCCCTGTGAAAGCAAAGGCCTTCAGCTTTTCGCTGCCCAGTCTCTCATACAATTCATGGATAAGCCTTAGGACCTCTTCTTCGACTTTTCCCAGATGACGCATGTAATCAGACTCGTAGATGATTTCTTTGTCCTCGTTAA
>SDBU01003826.1_pt1 | contig 18919 bp, 7 predicted proteins | sample 2277071 | NCBI WGS metagenome assembly SDBU01 (sample SAMN10397929, study PRJNA504765) | marine sediment metagenome | isolation source: marine sediment core GS08_GC12, 126 cmbsf | place: Arctic Ocean: Gakkel Ridge, Loki's castle | collected 2008 | reverse complement strand
TCTATTATTTTTAAAATGGTTGGTTGGGCTTGTTCAATAATTGGTTTGAATGAGGTTATAAAACCCGTTATTTCAAAATATGGTTCTTTCTTAATTTTTTCTGAAACACCAAATACTAAATATGAATTATCACCATCGATAATAATAGCCTTATTTTTTTTACGTTGTAAATATTCAATATCTTTTGTATTAAAAGCTTGGACATGCTTATCATTATGAGGCTCTGTAGAAATTATCTTAATTTTTAGCCCCTTTGAGGTGTTCGATTGTTCTTTATCTTCTAGAGCTTCTTCTTTTAGAGAACTGGTATCTGGTTGTTTTTTCTCCGGTTTCTTAATTTTTACGAATTCCACTTTCCATTTTTCAATGTCTTCTAAGAGCAGATATTGAGTATTTTGATCAAGTATTTTTCTAATTACAAGGAGTCTATTTAACCAACCTTGTAAGTTCTCTATAATAACAGACTCAGGATTAATTTCAGAGATCGTTGACAAGATTTCAGCAACATCATGACTCAACTCAAATCCTTTTAGATTTTTTACTTTTTTTGCAATTAGGGTGATTTGGTCTTCAATTTCTTTTTTTTTTTGTTTTTTTATGGAGATTTTAGATTTTGGTACTTGAGGTTTTTCTAACTTAGTTGGTTGTTTTATTTTAGACTCTTCAGAATAATCTAAATCAAATTCAGTTAAGGGCAAAAAATCTTCAATTGTCGGTATTATGATAGTAAGGTTTTTTTCACTCTTTTTTAATAACAAGGAAACGATTTCCTTTATCTCCTCTAGGTTATTTATAGGCCAAAATTTTTCAGTAGAAATCTGATTTACTTTAAGATAATCAGTTAAAATATTATAAAGCGACTTTTCTAATGACTGAATTTTCTCTATTGGAAAAGACGTTGGCTTTTGAACGATTTCCTTACTCCTATTATCAATGGATTCACCTAATTTCCTTATAAACGTTTTGAATGATTCTACTTGGGGCATAATGTTTGTTGGTCCCATATCATTTACAATTTCGTTAAATTGTGTGAACATGTTAGAAATTATGGATTCAGATTCATTCATTTTTTCCTTAACACCTCTTATCACGCGATTAATATCAATTTCATTTAATATCGCTGTGGTTTTAAGTTTTGAAATTATTTCATTCACGTCAGTAAGCATAACTTGTACGAATTTTTTCACATTTTTCTCAACTTCAATCAATATTTCAGTAGATTGATTATTATCTGCTTGAGCTGAGATTTTTTCTATCAGATCTTGACTAATTTCTTCAATATCCTGAAATAAACTATCTTGAAATGCGTTGATAGATGTATTACTTTTATCAGGTTTTGATGTTAAATCTCCAGTATTATTACTTAGATCAGAAAAAACTTTAATTATAGCTGAAAAAGGTGGAAGAAAAAGATAGTGAGGAAGAATATCGGAATGTTGAGGTTTTACTCGTAAAGCTAATTTTTTTTCAATAAGTTCTTCTATTGATTGCGTTATTTTATCTATTGAGATTTTTACATTATTTTTGCGAATATCACTTAATGTCAGGGGAAATTTCCCCAAACCTTCACGAAATATTTTAATAGCAGTATCGGAAACATTATAATTTGTAAGGAGCTCTTTCATTATAAATACTCAGTAATTTTTTTATTAATAAATTCACGATATCTATAGATATCATGTAACTCCATCTTTTTTAATATTCTGAAAAAGAAAAAATGAGGTAATTTTACTATTCCCCATTTTTCTTGTCATTTAGGATATATCTCAGTGATTTTTATAATTATAAATGTTGAAATCATCATTATCGGAATCAGAATCTCTAGTGAAACGAATTTTGAAAAATTATAATGGTAAGATTTGGGTTGAAAACAGAGTTAAAGATGACTACTCCAAGGGTAGCAACTTTAACCTCTTAATCCCAGAAGCGATATAAATGAGAAATTGTAATTTATCATTGTTCCAATTTTTTATATGCCCAATGAATTGTTACTTCAATTTTTGTAGAATTCGAAATGTTTTTCTGTACCGAATAATTTCAATATATGCATACGTGTGAAAAAAAGAAAAAATTTTTTGTGAAATAAACTGAATTTTGAAGAATTGGGCATTACCAAACAAAATGTTAATGCTTTACGGAATTTGAATATACAATCACCCACTCCTGTTCAAAAAAAGGCTATTCCTTTAATTTTGAAGGGTCAAAATATTATGGCTCAAGCAAAAACAGGGAGTGGGAAGACGCTCGCTTTTATATTACCCATCATAGAACATTTAGAATTTATTAACAACGAAGCTCTAATATTGGTACCAACTAGAGAACTTGCTAGGCAAATTGAAGAGGTTATAAGAGATTTAAACCACCCAAAAGTCAAATCTATGACTATTTATGGTGGTGTCTCGATTAATAATCAAATACAAAAGCTTAAGAGAGGGGTTCATATTGTTGTCGGAACCCCCGGAAGAATTATTGATCTCTTTAAAAGAAGAGAATTACTCCTTGGAAATATGCGTTATGTCGTATTAGACGAAGGTGATAGACTTTGGGATATGGGTTTTGCTCCAGATGTTAAATACATCCTTAGCCAAATAAAAACAGATTACCAGTTTTTACTGTTTTCAGCAACCTTGAATTCAGATATTAGAGAATTAGTGAAAAAATTTGCCAGAAATGATTTTAAATTTCTTAATTTAAGTAGAGATGAGCTCACTGTAGGCAATACAAAACAATTTTATTATATGATCGACAATTTTCAAGCTAAATTTAGAACGTTTATGAAGATTTTAAAGAGGGAAAAACCTGAGCATGCACTCATTTTTGTAAATACGAAAAAAACCGCGGCTTGGTTGTCAAACAAATTAAGATCAGACCGAAGATTTAATTACCGAGTAAATGTGATCTCAGGTGATTTATCTCAATCTCAGCGTGAAAAGATTCTTTATGCGTTTAAAAACCGTAAAATTAACATGCTCATCGCAACTGATGTAGCCGCAAGGGGATTAGACATTGATAACATATCTCACGTGGTAAATTATGATGTTCCAAGATATCCAGATGTCTATGTTCATCGAATTGGAAGGACTTCTCGGATGAATAAGCGAGGTGTTGCGATCACGCTATGTTTGAAGGATGAGTATGAATACCTTTGCCAAATTGAGGGCCTCATAGATAAGGAGATCCGCCAAAAGACATTCGAAACTCAAAGTCAATCGAATTTCCATAATCCCTTTTATTAACCAATTTCTAAATTTGAAGAGTGAAGTTTTCTCAACCTAACATACTTTCAATTTTCTTATGAAATATTATCCTATTTATTTATATATTCAAAATTCTTACAAGTTATAATATATATTTCAAAAAAAAATAAACGTAATTAATTCTAAAACCAGTGAAAATACAGTGAATAAAAATAAAAAATATTTAATGACGATTTTTCTTCTCTTCACACTTTCTTTAATAAATATTATAGTGATTCGGTCGGTACGAGGAAATCCTGATCCTGATTTAGTGGATCGAGGTCCTATTTATAGTTCATTCAGTCCTCTAAAAGTCGTTCCAGGAGGTACAAATATGTCGATACGGTGTGACATACAATGGTGGAGTTTAGCCCCATCGGGAGATTTTAATGTCTCATTTCGCGCTTCACTAAACACATTTATAACAATATTTGATCCTGAAATCGCAAAGGTGTTAGTTCCCTCAATCGCTGGTGGAGCTTATGCAGTTGTATCTTGGACCGGAACCTTCCCTAATGGTATTCCAAATAACACGTATTATGTTGGATGGATAATTGATATTGACAATGATGTGGGTGAAGATGTTCCTGGTGAAGCTAATAATGCAGTATATGAGACATCTTATCAACTAGAAGTTGTGAAAGAGGCGGAATTATATGATAGAGGTCTATCATATTCTGGTTTTACCCCCACAGAGGTAATACCTAGTGTAACTCAGTTTAATATTTGGTGTGACATTGAAAATGTTGGATTGGCTCCTTCTGGATCATTTAATGTATCATTTCGTGCTTCCTATAATCCAATTATCTCTGTTTCAGACTATGAGATCGCAAAAGTCACAGTTCCCTCTATAATGAATGGAAGTTATGTGGATGTAAACTGGACCGGAATATTCCCCTATATGCCATTTGATTGGTATTTTATAGGTTGGGTTATTGATGTTGATAACGATGTAGATGAGGGTGATGAAAATGATGTCGGAATGGCAACTTTTTATCCATTAGAAGTAGTAAATAAATCAGATCTAAAGGATAGAGGACCAAGTTATTCCGGAATGACTGAAACAACCGTAGAGCCAGGAGTTACAGCTTTTTCGGTCTTTGCTGATATAGAAAATATAGGACTTAAGACATCTGAAGCTTGTAATGTGTCTTTCTATGCATCTCTGGATACAAATATTACTACATCAGACTATTACTTAGGGTATGATGCTCTATTACCACTTTTAAATGGAACTTATTTAGACGCTACCTGGGCTGGAATATTTCCTAACATAACAGAGGGAGTATACTACATTGGTTGGATAATAGATGTAAATGACGATGTTGACGAAGGGCATGAAGGAAACAACCAAGCCTATATACTCACACAATTGATAGTAAAAACACCGACTGTTTCTGGCGGAATTCCAGGGTATGAGCCTTTGTTAATAATAAGTATGGCATCAATTGTATCAGTAGTATATATTCTCAATAAACGAAAAAAGAAATAAATCTTAAATTATACATTTTTTATTTTATTTTTCATTTTTTTTCTTTTCTTTTAATACTTTCTTAGTCGTATAATATTTAGATATTAGAGATAAATACATATCAGAATTCGGTTTTTAACTATTAAAAACCGCAAAATTTTTCTTTTACAAATTTTTATATTACCAGAGTTTTATAGATTTTATAAGATTTGTTTTACATTATTTAAATTTTTTCGAATTAATTAGTGAGGATATATACTATTGCCAAGTCGTCGGGGAGATGGTACTCTTGTATTTAAAATCTGTTTTTATGGCCCTTCTTTAGGGGGAAAGACTACAGCATTAGATTGGGTTTATAGGCGTGAAGGTTTAGCCTCAGGGGACATGCAACAGATACAAGATCCAACAGGGCGTACATTATTTTTTGATCGTGTCGTAGCAAGAGTTTCCAATGTCGTTTTCCAAGTATACACTGTTGCTGGGCAACGTAGACACAAATTTCAGCGTCAAACAGTTCTCAAAGGAACGGATGCGGTAATTTTTACATGGGATTCATTAATAGATCAATGGGGGGAAGATATATGGAGTTTAAAAGAATTGCTACGGTTTTATGGCAACAAATTAATACCAGAAAAATTATTTGACCCACCAGATGTACCTATGGTAGTTTTAGCCAATAAACGCGACTTAGAAAATATTGTAGAAGTTTCTAAAATCAGGAAAGCCTTGGACACGGCACACCTTAACCATACATTAATATATGAAACAATTGCGGTGCAAGGAACTAACGTAAAACGAGCTTTTGTCTACGCTGCTCGTCAAGCAGTTTTGAATCATTATAAGAAGCTTTCAGGTAAGTCAATGGAAGCAGCATCATAAAGATTTTTTTCTAAAATAAGTTTTTCCTATTTTTACTTAATTATAATTACTAATTCTTTTTGAAATAATTAAAAATCTGTTTTTTATGAGTATTTATGTTCTTTAGGAGTTTGTCCTAATAGCAAATTATTTTTCCTATATCAAAAAAGCAAAGAAGAAACAGGATGATGAAATCCAATTTTAACTATCGATTATTTTGATCTACACTTTTGATGAACTTAATCAGACCAGAGAAATAAGTTTCCTGGTCGTCATATAATGCAAGATGACTTCCATTGGGACACAGCAAAAATTGACTATGTTTTATTTGAGATGCAACCCATTCCATGTGTTTTGGATCCATCGTGTCATAGGTAGCTCCAATTACCAAAGTTGGAGTATTTATTTTGTCAACATCTTGTGTACGATCCCATGTCTCTAATTTACCCCTAATCCCAAATTCTGATGGGCCTTGCATTGATGTATATACTTCTTTATTCATATGCTTGAATGCACGATGCACTGGTTCTGGCCATTCATCATAAGGCATTCTGAGAAAATGTTCAACATAATAATTCGGGACCAATAGTTCCATATATCTTGGATTGTCGAAGTCTTCTTTTGCTTCCAGTTCAAGTATTTCTGATAAAACCTCAGGAGGCATCTTTGGACCCAATTCTTCTTTGGCATATCTTCCATATTCCGGACAACTCATCATCATGTTTGAAATAATCAATCCCTTTAAGTTAGCTTGATATTTCAACGCATATTCGACTGCTAATATCCCCCCCCATGATTGACCAAATAAATAAAAATTTGATTTATCAAGTTTCAACGCTTTTCTAACTTGCTCAACCTCTTCCACAAATCTACTTGTTTCCCATAAAGTGTCATTTTGGGGCTGATCGCTATAATAGGAACCGAGTTGATCGTAATAATAGTATTCAATTTCGGCTCTTGGAAAGAAACTATCAAAACCCTCAAGATATTCATGAGTTGATCCAGGACCTCCATGAAGAAGGAGTACTTTTATTCGTGGATTATTTCCCACGCGTTTTGTCCATATTTTGAATTCTCCAGCATGGGTTTGAATTGGTATCATCCGAATACCTCCAGTTAGAATATCATCTCTTCCGGTATTATCAAAATAATCTGACATAGATGTAATTACTAGCTATATAACTTATATATATTCTTTGTACAATCTAAATTATATTTTCTACTGTTTTTTGGTTATTTCTCTTTGTCAAGATAAGTTAAATCTTAAGTTCAAATCCACAGTTCATGCAAAATTTACTACCCTTTTGAATGATTTTTTGACCACATTCAGGACAAAATTTTATTTGATTTGGTGTTGGTGCTGACGTTGATGTTGACATCGGCATTGGACGCGGCGTTTGTGTTGTTTTAGATATAAAACTCTTTACTTCTGGAGTCCATGTAGGTCCTACATCAAGTTTAATTGTTTTACTAGCAACTCCACTAATAATAGCTAATACAGCTCCTAAAAACGGACCTATAATAGCAAATCCAGGTGAATATATTGTCCAAAAATCTGGTATATAAAAATATAGATCATATGGATCATAAAAAAGATAGTCAATGAAATTATTCATCGTTATATCTATTCCAATAATAAAAATTATCGATCCTATAATTAATGTAATTCCTAATCCAATTAATGTATTTCCACTAGTCTTAATATCTTTTCTACCGCTTCTAATGCTACTTGAAATAGCTATAAGCTTTATTGAGCAAGCAAGTATTATAATTGCAGGAATAATACCTGCGATAAATATTGGTAACATATATTCGACTGGTTCTATTGTAGGGATGAATGAAATCTCGGAGCCATACCCTGGGATGCTTCCATAATGCAATCCCCACATCCAAAAATATTCCTTAATCCCACCCATACTAGCATAAAATGAAGGAGTAAGTAATGCTAGAAGAGTTAGAATCCCACCGATTAGACCTACAATCCCGATGTATTTTGCATAATTTGTTTTAATTTCCCTCACTATACTCACTATTCCATAAAGTAATTTTTGAATTTAATTTTTTAATAACAATTTTTATAGGATTTAACCTTTGATATTAATTTTAGTCTAGCTAATTTATAAATGTAATGATTAAAGCAAAGAAAGTTGTAAAAGAAGAATCAGAGCGATAAAACCCAACTATATTCTTACTAACGATTGCCTTGATCTATAAATAAATTATTTCGGGCTCTATCTTTCCTTTCGATATTCTCAAGAAACCATATGAGTTAACGTCAGTAAAAGTTTTATCAGTTGGTGTACCAGGACAAAGATATAATTTCCCATCTCTCCATCTTTCATTATATGGACGGTGTACATGACCAAAAATTACGATTTCATAATCAGTTAAGTCGTGTAATTTATTTAATCTCTTTATTATAATATTGGGGCCACCAGTGCCATGGGTTATGAATATTTTATGACCAAATAAGTTCAGTTCCAAAGTTTCAGGTAAAATCTTCTTTAGTTGATGATTATCCATATTTCCCAGAACGGCGATGACTTTATTTTTTCCAAACATTTCTTGGAGGGTTGTTAAGACTTTTAATTGAGTAAAATCCCCAAGATGGATTAAATAATCAATTTTTTTTTCCTTAAAATCATTTAAAATAGAATTAGGGATTTCCCGAGCTCTTGATGGGATATGTGTGTCACTAATTAGCCCAAATAGGCACGATTGGCCCGTTAATGAAATCCGAGGTTTTATCATAATTAATTCCTCTATTAATTTTTATTTTCAATTATTATAAAATTTAAACATATGCATTAGGTAGTAAACCAATGTCATTCTTTTATTTAATAGTTTACAATCAAAAAAATCATGTTAAAAAATCGAAATGTGTGTGGTTTTTGTAAAAAATTATCATAGGTTGCTTATATATAATCCTCGCAAGGATTGTGTGCATTAAGTGATGGACTCTTAAGAAAAAAAATTCACTCTAAATATTATAAGTTCCCAAAGTTATGAACTATGTAGAAGAAAAATTACTTCAAAAAGAGAAATATTGAAAGCTGAGTTCATTTAAGTGTGAACTAGAGAAAATTAAGAGTGAATTTGGGAGTATACATTTAAATTTGTGAGTAATCTATAATATCCTAAGAAATGTTAATAATGTAATTTCAGAACATATCATGCAAGAATTTAAAGTCAATGACTATATCACACTTAAATTAGAAAATAAAAAAACGAACATTTATGTAAAGGGAGAGTTTTTTGAACAATGCACATCTCTATTGGTGAATATTCCTGCAGAGGGTATTGATTCCTACAACGAATTTGAGTCGATAGATGAGATTATCAAGAAATTAGGCAGGACAGGAAATCGACAATTAGGGGTAGAATATAAACTCACACCAGAGACCGAGTTTTTTGGTCATTGCAGCAATCTCCAAGCATGGGTTGAATATAATTATGACACACGGATTCTTGACTCAGAACTTGCATTCCCTCTATTGAAGGAACTAGCGAAATTGGGGGACTATATTGCTAGAAAGGTCTTTAAAGAAGAGATTTCAAAGCGATTAGCAAGCGGTTTTCCTTCAGTTATTACTTACTTGATAGAGGAAGGCTACGACAGTTACTTAAGCAGGGAAGAATATTTATTTAGTCTCTTAAAAATTAGAGATGCTGAAGTTTTATTAGATTTGGAAAGGATTATAGGTTGTCAATTTCAAGTTAAAAACAATTTAGATGACTTTCGAGAAATAGATGAATGTGATCGAATAGAAATTAAATTTAACAATATTATTGGGATTACACTTTCTTGTGAAGAATTAACGAACGATATAATAAAGCCAATTAAAAAATTAAGATATCTAAGAAAGCTATACTTATACGCAGGTAGATTAAAAATGTTTGAAGAACTACTACCTTCAATAAAAAAATTAGATGATTTAAGAATATTTTGTGATGAAATTAATAAAGTCCCTAAAACGATTGGGATTCTCACTAATCTTAAAATCTTGGTTATCTCAGGAAAGATAGCACAATCAATACCACCTTCAATACGACATCTAAAATCACTTAAAGTGCTTTCTTTAAGAGATAACAGATTAATAACACTTCCTAAATCAATAGGAAGTCTTGACTCGTTAGAAAGATTAGATTTGGTTCATAACCCCTTAAATATATTAGTGGAAACTATAAAAAATCTGCATTCGTTAAAAGAACTAGTTTTAGATAAAAAACAAGCTGGAGAGGAAAGAAACACAAAGATAATTGATTTTTTAAAAAAAAAAGGAGTAAAAATAACCATAATCTAAGTATTCGTACGAGGACCAAATAAAATTTCGTACATAATTAAAGCGAAATCAGATGTACCGGTTCTTATCTTGTCCATGTAATTAATAAAGTCGCTTTTACTACCTCCAGCCGACATTCCGGCGTAAGTGATGAAAGAATCTTCAAATCGATCTTTATAAGAACCAAACATAGTCTGACCCGTACCAGGAATTATGGTTTGATCATCATAGAAATTCGTTGAATAATCCTCGATTTCTATTGGAGCCCTTGATGGCTTGCTTCCGAAATAACTAGAGTCTCCAACATAAATCTCATCTTTCTTTAAAAATCCTCTGTAATCAAGAGCGGCAATCATCTTCTTGTCTTGTTCTAAGTAATTTTTCACCCCTCCATATTTCTCTTCTACATCAACCCATTCCTTAATAACGAATGCTGTGTCATATGCTTGCATAATATAACCTATATGAATTAACTGAGCCAAAGCTCGAGAAGTCTCGCTCAAATCAATCTCGAAGTAGGAACCTTGAGGAAGAAAAGTGGTTTGTCTAGCAGACCATCCGTAATAATGACGATATCCTAGTCTTTCATCTTTAGTGTTCATTATTGGTAAAATTATAACTTTCCCTGAACCATGCTCCGAAATAAGAGCGGTTAATAGTTCAACCACATTTCGGACATTTTCATCTATCAGCTTATTTTTGTAATCAATCATCCCTTCCCATTTATCTGTCGATTGATCGACAAACCCCCATGTCATAAAATCACTACCTCTAAAATCCGTTTTTAAGAGTTTAAGTGTTATTGTCGGTATAGCAGAGGTACCTTTAAAATCTAACTCGATTAAATTCGTGGAAGAATCTAAGAGTTGCGCCTCAATCTGCCTTCGTAAAATAGAAGGACCTGCGGTCGTATAGAAAATTTCTTTTCTAGCTTGATTTATAAGTCTTTCTGCAAGCCATATATTTTTATCTTTATCACCTGTAAAATCCCCATCGATTATCTTTTCTATTATCAAACCCTCTAATGTCTTAAATAGATTATCTTGAGATTTGTAGAAAAGCTCTTTTATTCTATCTAAACTACTTTGGTATTGACTTGCAAGCTTAGTGGCAATCTTCCAAGACAGAAATTTCTGACTGCTTGCTTGGATTAGATTAGCGTCTTCAATTAATATCGGACCAAAGTTAAAAACATATGCGTTATCCCTGCTATTACGAATTCCCGAAGTCAAGGGTAAATAAACATGAGAGTCAAGGAAGAAAGCGCCCATTAAATGGTGAAGACCGTTATGTTCTTCAGATCCGCCTGAATAATCTCTGACGGGGTAATCATCCTTGTACCTTGTGGCCACAAAACCAACATGATAATGTATGTCTGCAAAGTCTTTAAGATTAGTTGGTCTACTTAGGAAAAAGATGGTTTTATCAGGATTAAAGTTAACCATATCTGAGAGCATTAACCGAATAGTGAAATGCCCAAAAAGACTTGAAGCTGATTGAAAGATTTCATTTCCCATTTTAAATTCACTGTTAGAGAATAATTTCCTATTCGTTGCAATACTTAAAGGAGTGTGACTTGGATACGTAGGGTCTGCCATCCTCAGTAGTTTCTTTGCTTCATTGTTTATAGTTTCATCCTGTCCACCTTCGAGGTAATAGCTTGTTATTTTAACATAAATTAGATCAAGCCATTCCTTTAAGGATTGTGAAAATCTAAATGTCCCATCTGATTCTTTCCACCCAAATCTTTTAATTTCTTCTTGAGAGAACGTTAACTTTTTAACGAAGTTATTGATTGTCTCTAGATTACTCCCTTGAGTAAACTTACCTTTAAGACCACCCTTGTAATATCCGTTAAGCTGTGGTAAATATTTTATTAATTGCTGCTGGTACAACCGACTTGTCCAAGGTCTTGAAGGATCAAATAAATCATAGACTATTTTATTGACCTCATCAATAGTGAAATCTTTACCATACGCTTTAACTCTGTCAATACCTGTTAAGGGGCTGAACTTATTAGTATATTCTTGTAGGTGTCTAATATTCAAAGCAGGAAAATCAGGGAAAAACAGAGTAATTGGGCTATAAATTTGAACATTAAGTTCTAGCTTTTGGAGATATGCTGTCATCTTGAGACCTGAATTAAAAATATATCCAATGAAAATATTTCTTAGTGGTTGTCCAGAGTCGGAGAAGTATTCTTTGTACCAAAACTTATTGTCATCCGAACGTATGGAAAAATCATATAAGTCGACATCGCTTAATAATAGATTTCCCTCGGAATTGCTCACCCAAATATCATGCAATACTCTTCCATCAGTAGTCGGGAATCCCTCATGAAGCTCAAAAGATAAACTGGAAAAATCATTCCTTATATCTTCAACCCTTGCTAACCCTAATTGAATTTTATTGTCATTAGTCTTTCTATGAACATAGATATAGGCGGCGTCAAAGGAATAACCTGATTCAAGGGCATTCAGTTGTACCCATTCCCCATCCTTTAATACATGTACCGGCTCTCCGTTATATAACTCAGGGATATAGGAACGGGATAATTTTACTGGTTCTCCATCACCCCCAAGTACATCCATCATGATATTGAAGTGATCCTCCCATAAAATTTGATATCCACCATCAATAGTAGGTTGAACCATATCGTTGAGAAAATTCTCGTTTGTAAATAGTTGGTCAATAGCGTTGAAGAAGTGAACATTTAATGGATCAACTTTGGAGTTCTTATAAAACTTAGCTGCAATTGACTTAATCCGTGTCTCTAACTTACGGTAATTTTCATGATGTTTATCTTTGAATGTATAGAAAAATTCTCTCACTGCTAAATTCGCTTCAGCTTTCGTATTATAATCAGCTAATTTAGCTCCAGAGTTAACCCAGTCTGTAACAGCGAATAGAAAGGAGTATTTTGATGGTGTCTTTAAACTTTCAGGTTTTGAACTAGTGATAAAGTCTTTTAAACTATTTCGTTCTGTAAATAGTTTGTTAAAGACCCAATTTAAAATTATTTTGCTGGACTCATCAGCTCCTATGGCTATGGTGCCCTTAAAATCTTTAATATCTTTTAACTTTAGTATACCTTTCAATTCAGTAAATAAGGTCGAGAATTCAGCAGAAATTATTTCATTTACTAAACTGTTTTTAGATTTAAATCTAAGTTTTGCAAAGGAGCCTTTGTTAGGGCTGCTCAGATAAGCACTAGCAAAAGAAACTAATAAATTATCAAAGAATCGTTTATCAGAGGGAGTCTGTTTCGAGAGCACCTGAAATTCTTGGAGCCAACTTGTAGAAACCCCTAGTAAAGATTCTTCTATATCTGTAAAAACATCCTGAGTAATAAATTTATTAAGATCTAATATAGACCCTTTTCCCCCATAATTTATTCCTTTAAATGCTTTTGGTATTTTAAATTTGGATTCAATAAATTCATTAACAAGACGGTCGCGGAAACCTCCAAAGAAATCATTACTCTCCTGGGTTCGACCAATTAACATTTGTATAGTTTTTGTTATAGTTGGAATGACCCCTCTATTTTGGTCAAAGAAACCCTTGCTTAACTGCCTCAATATTCCATCTTTGGATTTAAAGAACTTTTGCAAAAATTCGGACTCAAAGTCTTGGATTTGCTGAGGATCTTTCATAAACTCTTCAAGTTCTTGTGCCCCTTCATAAATACTTATCCCATTCTGATCAATTCTTTTATTTGCACCTATTTTTATCAATATATAATTTGTCATCAAAATTTTAGCATTTTCTCTCATATATTCTAATGCTTGAGAGTGAGTAGTTGTATCTAATAATGACTTAAACTGTGCAGAAAACACTGAAGTTATTAGTTTTTTATAATTCTTTAACGCCTCGTTTGCTTGTTTGTCTGTACTACATGCAGCCGCTATTTGATCGATTAAACTCTTATCGGCAAATATTCTAAATGTATAAGCAAATAGACCAGCTTCTAATGATGCTTTATATGAAGTAGAGGCTTTTGAGTATAAATCAGTTTCTTGCAAGAATCTATCTGCATAGCTCTCGAGTCCACCCCATTTATCACCTCCCTTAATTAACTTAGACAATATACGAGCCTCTTCGTCCGTGCTGGCAAGACGCTCAAAATTGAAAGCTCCTCCAACGAGAAATGATAATAGTTCTTTTGCTTCGGAATAACCGTCTATATTATTTAACTGACTTTCAAGTGAAAATCGTACTTTTAAATCTCCAATTCCCTCTATTACACTGAATTTAGTGTCTGAGTTAATAGTAATCTTTTGGTTATTTAATTCTATAGTCCTTTCGGAAAAGGTCTTTTTATCCCTATGACGAATATAGTCTAAAGTCCCATAAGTTTCACTTGAAAAGAACATTGTAACTTCAGGATTAATTCCTAACTTCTTTTTAATGAAATTTAAGGCATCGGCAACAGTAAGAGAAGGATCGCTTGGGATAGTAAATGTATTTGATATTCCGTCCCAAATAGAGAAACCATTGATTTTTTCATTATCGATAGCTCCAGCAAGTTGATTAAAAATAGCCCGATCTTCAGTTGAAAGATCATCAAGATTAATCTTGACTACGCGACTACCACCACTGATAGTATCCAATGGTTTGTTGTTTTTAATCTCCTTAAGCATTCTATCCTTCTCTATCATGCCTTGAGCTTTGGCTGTTTGCTCTTCTCTTCCCAAAAATTGGTCCATCTTTCTTTGACCACCACCATCACCACCATCCGGTCCATAAAAAATATTAGACATCCCTGAAGGAGAAAGAGCCAAACCGATTCCAAATTTCATATTATTCCGTAAACTTTTACGTAATAAAGATTCTTGATTCATGGGGTTATTATTCTCAGGGAAGTCAGCAACCTCGGGTAAATTCTCCCCATTCTCTTCTAAATAGGCTTGGTTAAGGCTAGACGCACCATCCTTACCCCTTGAAAGTGTCCATGATTCTTTAAAAGTTTTCATGTGGTCATTTAATTCTGCAATTTTATCATTTCTTCCTCGTTTCTTCATGTTTACCTTTAAGGTTTGATAACGACCTATAATATCCCCTCCAAATCCTTTTATCTGTTTTACCATGCCTAATGTCGCAAAGGTATTGGTGAAGAGGAGTCCTCCCATGAAAAAAGCAGGAATTGCTGTGCGCAGTATCCTAAAAAGCCCTGAACCGATCATCTTGGTCCATGAGTTTACTTTATCTTCTTTTAACCTGAGATCTTGTTCGTTTTTACCGTCCTTAAATTCAGCGTTTACTTTTTCACTTGCTTCATTTCTCTTAATTATCTCTTTATTTGTATCTGTAGCAAATTTGGTGGCAAACCAGCCGCGCATATCTCGAAACGCTCCCGCAATTTTAGTCTTACCGAATTTCATATTGACGGCTTTCATAACGGTACTTCTTATTCCGCTTAGACCTTCTCGCCCTGATGTAAGTAATGAGGTAAACCAGAAGGCTTGGTCTTCGGAACCGCCCATTCCTGCTATAAATTTCTCACCCCAAGTTTCAAGGATCCCGTCAACAATTATTTCTTCGAACATTTCTTTGATTGAGCCTACCCCTACCGCGAAAACAAATTTGGTGAATGCCATACCGAACTGTTTAAGTATCGACTTAGATGCTTCTTCTACGACTTTTTTAGTAACTTCCTTGCTGGCTTGCTTAAACAATTCCTTAATCCCGCTTACAGCCCACTCCCCTAGCAATAGTGCAGCGGCAGAAATAGCAGTAGAAATTAAGGTCATAGTCTCTGTATAAGCGATATCGCCGATCATATCAGCTGTCTGCTTTGCGTATGTGTATTGATTCATGTAGTCCATAACTCCATAAGCAGTAGCTTGAGACAAAGCCATTCTTTTGTGATCTTCAGAACCAGAATCTTGTATGACCATATCGAATTTTATAGTAAGCCTATAGTATTTTTTTGTACTACTACCACTAATTAGACTGTCAAACTCAGGTTGATCTGATATTAAAATACTATCGATATTATCTCTAAAGTAAATATTACCGAGTTCGACATAAAAGAAATCTCTGAAGTCTGGTGAACGAGGCGTTAAGGTAATATCCTTAACAGAGATAGTACCCGTAGGCGTGTCTTCTATGAGCTCTAGCTTAATAAACTTAATTGGATATTCAAACCCGTGGGAAGAAAGTGAAACTTTTGAAGGATATAGCTCACTTTCTGGAAATATCGTGTCGTGAGAGATGCCTTTTGTGTTTGAGGTATATACAGTCTGGATATTAACCGTTATAATTCCCTCGTTTCTTACGTCCTGGACAGAACTTACAATTACAGGTTGATATAGATGAGAAGCGGGCATAGTAATCTGATTAAAAGAGTCAGTACCGTCTACAAATACATATTGTGGGATACCGCCAATAACCATCGGTTTAATGAGAGAAAGGTCGGCATCTGTTTCTTCAGCTATTTTTTGTTGGAGATATCCAATGGTATTATGCCTATATTGATTGTAAAGGCCATTATTAGAACTGGCTTCAAATGTATAATCTGGGTTATCATTGAGTGATGGTAATTCTGAAGTAAGCAAGAAATAATCTAAGGCTTGAGTATCAAAATCGAGTCCAATCATCAGATCTGGATTGGAACTGGCAGCTTTCCACATGTTATCCCAGATAAAGTCCATGAATCCACCCCAGTTTTTACCAGCATTATCACGTAAAATATTAGCAGGGGAAGCGATAGCATAAGCTGTATACAATTGGTTATTAGACTCTCCTTGAATTTCAGTATAATAGGCTCCCGGATGTCCCATCATTGCTGCTACTGTTGATTCATCCCAATAGCCATGAGTTGCAAGAGAGCGTTCGTTTAGGGATTTCGGTTTATATTCGTCCATACTAATTGGTATGTAAGTATTTGCACGCTCTATTGCCTGAGCCTTATGAGCTTTCATATCCATATTGAATTTTGTGAGAATAGTATAAACACCGATGTAGGCAAGAGTACCGAATAGTGCAGCTAAGCCCGCACCGATTCCGAAAGGAATCCATATGAAAAATGCGCGTACAACAGAACTGACAATAGAAGCGGTCACAGTCATAAACACTTGTTCTATAACATCTTGAGCTAGTTGCTTTTTATAGATCTCCCATGCATCAAAATAAGCTCTATGTCGAACTTCATAAAACAGTTCTGGAAACTTCGAATTGAATTCGCTAGGTCGCACTAATTTGGAGATTTCAAAAATATGGTCTTGAATTTCATACCCGTCAAAAGGGTCGTCGGGGAAAAGCAGATCAATACTTTTTAGACCTTTGAAATTATAAGCCCAGAAAGAGCTAGCGAACCGCTGTGTTCCTTCAGCTTCAAGCTGATCAAAATCGGTTTTTGATTTAATTCTTCTATTGACCTTCCTATAGGGACTGAAACTATGTTCTCCATCATAATTATACCCGATAGATTTTACCGTGTAAACAACTTTATCTAATGCTCGACTTCCTGTAAATACATAGCGTTTTGGATTTTCTAGGATATATACCGTTTCATAGAATCCGTCATTATCACTATCATAGTAGAAATACTTTCCTGGAGATTTTGCTGCCCCCGCTTTAAATAATTCTTTATTTGAAGTATCGTATACCATACCATCGCTGGGAGTAATTAGCATTCCTGTAATTGTAAATTGGGTACTTCCGGCAATATTGCCTGGATCATTACTGTATAAATCATTATAAAGACTAAATCGAGAAGGAAGCTCAATTGTAATTGTTTCTTCATATCTATTTTGTGTTAGAGTGGTTCCATCGCTTGAGATTGTGGTCAGTGAATCGAACCTTTCAGGAATGTTTTCTTCCCATGTCTCTAGATCCCATTCTTCTTGTCTTGGATCGGTAATCGAAAGTTTTTTAGTCGAATAAACGGACTTAACCTGTACACCTGGTGGGAGCTGTTGTTCTTGGATTTGTTGAAGTTGTACATTCTCCCCAATGTTTTTGATGGTGTAGATCGCTCCTATTAATGATTTAATTACGTCTGAATCTATCTCGCTTTCATCAAAAACATCTTGATAAATTCGAGTTTGTTCAATTTTTCCATCAACCCAATCAGTTACCGTTATTTTTTCCTGTACATATTCACTTGTAAAAGTTACTGATGTATCTTTTGTGAACTTTCTGTAAGTGGCTTCAAGTGTGCTTGCTGTTATTGGACTATTTTGAATATAAGTGTCGGAAAAGTCACCATTATCTAGTTTTTCTTCTGTAAGGAATTTATTAAACACAATATCGTCAGTAGGTGCACCTAATAGGCCTCTGGCATTCATGGAAATCCAGTCCCCTATGAAGCTAAAAACATTCTGTGGTTTGGCAGCAATTATAGTTTTTTCGTAATCTTTGCTTTCGTATTGTACTACTGTATTGATTCGTTCATAATCAATTTGAGTGTCAGTGTAACCGTCTAGATTATCGTCTCGTCTGATACTATAATAATGGGATTTTACATATTGCGTCTCTATAGTTTCTTGTTGTACTGATTTTTGAGCCCAATAATCCACATCGGGAAGTACCATAGTAGATAATGTATACAATAATAATGGTAGGATAAGTATTGAAACTAATAGAAGAAAGATGTTTAATTTATAATCGGCAAATGCTGTATCGTCAATATCAAACCATTCCGTCCTTTTTTCTTCTTCCATGGTCTTGTCTACAATAACCTCTTTGCTAACGTAATCTTGAATTATAGTATACCAAATGATATTTTCTGAATCTTCTGGATCTTCTATTCCATATTTGGTTATATCAAATCGTCCATCTTTATCTACATCAATTTCTTGCTTGTAATCTTTCTTTCCGTCCATATCAATATCGGCTTCATAAATTACATTATAAGGATCATAAAACATCTCAAAATCTATAAACATCTCTGAGTATTCATCGTTAAGCTTATTTCCTGTGCTTATTGCGGGATTTCTATTAAATGTTATATATTCAAAGGAGGTGCCGCTTGAAGTAATGGTCTGTGAATCTTCTTGGAATAATAATTCCCCGGATAATCCTGAATAACTAAATGAGATTGATAAATAATCATAAAAGGTTGCCTC
>SDBU01003825.1_pt1 | contig 18920 bp, 21 predicted proteins | sample 2277071 | NCBI WGS metagenome assembly SDBU01 (sample SAMN10397929, study PRJNA504765) | marine sediment metagenome | isolation source: marine sediment core GS08_GC12, 126 cmbsf | place: Arctic Ocean: Gakkel Ridge, Loki's castle | collected 2008 | reverse complement strand
TCAATAACTCTTCTAATTCTCTAACTGTTTTTTTGTTGATTGCCATTTCATTCCCCCTTTTATTTTTTGCCCGTCATAAGTAAAGCAAAGCCGATTAAAAGGGTTGCAATAGCCATTTGGTATTTATAAAGGCCAATAGTCCCACGTCCAATATCTATTCCATACCAATAAAGCGCATAGAAATTATAACTGAACTTTTTAGTATGCAATCCCAAAAATATCACAATAAGAATAACCGTAACCCATAATATTATTTTTTGTTTTTTGGAGAGGGTCACTTATATCAATCCTTTATTTGTTTATATATGAATCGAAATCCAAAAAGGGTTGTTTTTTGACAGGAAGGTTCTTTTTAATAATTTTTATATATAGTTTGAGGCTATGATCCTCCAAGCTATTAGGGCAATCTTTCTTCAGTTCATAGTAACGATTCATTGCACGTTCGGTGCTACTCATGTATCTATCTAGCAATCTTTTGCCCCATCTTGCATCTCTATGTATCTTCCCATCATTATCAAAATATACATCCTTCCCTATATGATCGTAGTTTGCTGCTCTAGGAGGAACCCGAGTTACGATATCTTCGTTGTTAACAATTCGAAATGATCGATGCTTAAACAATGCATTGAAATTTCTAGCAAATGTAACAGTACCAACGCGGGGCTGACCAAAAGTGTATAATCCTTTTGTTTCTATGTGTTTTTTTTGCAGTAATTGTGCCATTACAAGCGTTGCGAGTGCTCCTCCTAGACTATGTCCAGTAATCCAAATTGGTTGGGAATTAGTCAGAACTTTTTTGAGAGTAGACACAATATCGTCCCACACATATTCAAGTGCTTTTGAAAATCCTCTATGAACATACCCAAATGACCCTCTTACCTTTCTAGCCTTTATATCAGTAATCCAATCTTTGATTGAATCAGTACCCCGAAAAGCTATCACTATAACATCATCGCTTGAAGCTATAAATAATTCAGTATCTTTGTTCTCGATAACCTTACAATCTGCAAATCCCCATTTGTCTATTACTTGTTTTTTGATTTTCGCCTGCGATTTGCAATAAGCCAACTCAGATGCTTCTGCTAGCCTTAATGCATTTTTAAGATTAAATTTGCTTGCATTAGAGTGAAAATCAAATTTCTTCATCATTCCTCCTTACCTAAACATCTCCTTTACTTTGGGGCGGGTGGGTTTTTCGCGGGTTATCATATGTCAGGATTATCTTTAATAAAATTTTTTCCCTTCTTAGTTAATATAAAATGGAAAGCTATAGCTTCGTTTGCTGGACCGCCTATTTGCCCCCAAACGACACTATCTAATTCAACAAGGCCACTGAACTCAAGAGTTTTGCCGATCTCATATAAATCATTTACCTTAACGCCTGTCTCTTTTTCTATTCTGGCTGCAGGAAGTCTAGAGCCCTCCTTCATTTTAGTATGTTTATGAAACATCTTAAAAATCATGATTTCATTTTTATTCATTTGCTTCTCCCGATTTAAGCTATTTCTTTATTCCAAATCTTTCTCATGCTCTATTGGAAATTCTCCTGCGCCCACGATTGATTTTTATTCCCTTCAATCGTTTCTTCTATATCAGTGGTTGTTCGTCTATATTATCCCTTTTTCTATTATCGGGATTGTCTCGCAAATATTTCTTGCCGTCAAGCTTATAAATATGATAACCTGACAAGTCGCCTCTTTCTACCCTTTTTACTGCTTTTACTCTTGGGACAATACTCTTGCCTATTTTATAATGCGTGTTGCCACCTGTTTCGTTTTCTCTCCTGCCTGTTATTCTCTTTGCCATTTCAATACCTCCTTTTTGAATAAAAAAGACGTTAGCCTCCTAACGCCTTAAATTGATCTTTTCTCTTATAGTGCTTATACATACCTACCCCTTTGTGAGATAGGCTATATTATACCGCCGTTAAGTTTAATTGTAAACTGTCAATCCAGGCCCCAGATTGAGCCGCTGGATTTCTTTGAAGAACTGTCAAAAGGATCGTAGTATTCGCTTGAGGGGCTATTCTTGTATTTATTAGTCCCCGTTTTGCCTGTGTAGGGGTTTGTGCTGCCCTTGTAAGAGTAGTTGTCTCTTACGGTGCTATTGGGATCTGAGCGATAATGGCCCTGGACGTAAGTACCGTTACTACGGTAGTAACCCTTCACATAGCCGGCAAAAGCAAGCGTAGACGTCAAGAAAAGAACCGCAAGCATCAGCGCAATAAGTTTACGCATAAAACACCTCGTTTTTAAGTTAAGTATAGTATAGACCTACGGGGAGAGGGTTGTCAATGGGAATATGCGGGAGAAGTTATCTCTGGAGGTCGTGTCCTTTGATATAAACTTTCAAATTTCTTGAGAAATCCATCAAAAAGAGAAGCGTCACATTCTCTATTAAACGAATAAGCTGGAGCCAAATGTCCTTCCGTCATTTCTGGAATATCGGAATAGTTAGATATAAATATTGTGTCATCAAATATATGAAGTCTCCATAAATATTTTCTTTGGTAAAATTTAATTTTTTCTCGCCCAAATATTTCCGTTAATCTTGTTTCAATATGCTTACACCTTTCCATATATTCATCATAAGAAAAAGCGCTATTTTCTTTTTCCTTTGCTCTCACAAAGCTGTGTGCTCGCTCTTCAAATGTTATAGCCTCTCTGCTCATTAATTGAATTTTAATATCTTTTTCTCTTTTGTCATTTTCAGTAAAATTATTGAATAAATTTAAGATAAACTTTTCTTTATCATCATAAAACATAGTATGCGCACTTAGAAGCCGAAAATAAATTCTTTTACTCGTTTTAATTTTTTCTGATAACGCCTTTTTATACTTTTCGGTGTTTCTTTCTTCTGCGGTATATTGTTGACTAAATAGAGGAATTTTATTAAGAATAATAATCAGATTTCTGTATATATAAATGGATTTCTTTTTTAGATTTTTAATGGTTTCTTTTCTTGCTAGAATTTTAAATAAGATTTCGAGTATATAAAGAATAATTGTAGCAATCAAAAGACCAATAGCGAGAGCTAAAGATGTTTCATCTATTTTTTTTAAAGGGTCTGCTTTAAGAATAAGAAGAGAAAGGAAGGAGAGGAACATTAATTGAAAAGTCCATTCTCTAATTTTATTTATAAATTTTTCAATTTTCATTCTAGATAAAAAATGCCTAATTTCATTTGTAATTAGGCGTTTACAAAATATCTTTATTTTAAGCCAAAATCATCGCTTGAAAATATATTTAGTTATTTTGTGTTTACCGTTTTCCTTTTGAACATCTTTGATTATTTTATATCCCGATGCAATTATAGCAATGCCTAAAAAACCTAATCCAGAATATAGCATAATAAGTGCTGCCATTTTATCACCTCACTAAGATAAAAAAACGGAGTGCGCCGATTTCGAAGCTCACACTCCACATGGTACTATAAACCGCTTTAGAACCATGTCAAAACCATATCATATCTTTGCGGGTTTGTCAAGGGGGGGGTATTTTTTGCTGATTTTTTGCCGTTTTTACCCCAATTTTCACTCCTTTTTCCCGTCGGAATTTCACCTTTTGTAAGTTCAAAAGTCTATAAGCAAAAACCTCTCAAAAATCGCTATGCGTGGGGAGGTCGAATCATACACCACTTAAGACCTTTCCCGTTTTCCAGTTAAACCTTTCCCTGAAAAGATAACTCCCGTAAGCTCCTAATCTCGTTATAGATAAAGTCTCCCATGTCCCAGGTAAAAGTCAAATCCCACCCTGTCGTTAGATCATCGGGGCCAATTACGACTGGGAAGCGATCCGGATCTGTGCTAAGGCTATAGGTATCGCTTTTTGATTCGTCTATCCCAAATGTAACTCTTGGAAACAATCCTCTTAACTTTGCTCCTCTTCTCCACTTTCTTATTTTATCCGGATGAACTTCGGCATAAGAAACAGCCATATTTTGAACTTCTCTTACCGAAGGTTCGTTGTTGAAATTAGAATATAGCGCTTTCAAATAATCTTTTTCGTTAACCGTTTTGTAAACATTATTATCCGCAAGACAAAAAATAAAATCTTCACTTCGTGAATTGAAACTAAGGCTTTTTATTTTTGTAGATGCCAATCCCGAATATAAATTTATCCATTTATTTTCATCTTTAATATATTCGAAAACCCCTCCATTTGTGGCAGCGTAAATTTTATCGCTGTCAATTTTAGAAACCAGGCAAAAATTTATATCGCGATTAGAAAGGCCTGTCTCGCTTAATTTATTCCAACTTTTACCTTCGTCGGGCGATTTAAAGATACCTTTATTCGTTGAAAGATATAAATTGTTTTCTTTATCAATTGCTATCTTTTTTAAAACAGCAACTTCTTCATCTGTGAATTCTTCCTCTTCCTGCTCGCCTTCTATGCTGCCTGTAAATATTTTTTTCCATGACGCATCTTTTTCATTTACCTCATAAAGACCCGAAGAGGTTAAAATATAAAAAATTCTTTTACCGTCTCTTAGTGCAAGAGATTTTACATTTCTTCTATCGGATCTTTTATCTCTAAAAACCATCTTCCAATTTTTGCCGTAATCAAAAGATTCATATAAACCGTTTTTTGTAGCTATATAAATCTTCGAGTCTTCCAAAATTTTAATATCGTTTATGCCTTTTTGTTCTCCTCTACACGTAAAAATGATTTGCCAAGTAGAACCGTTATCAGAACTCTTGTATAAACGACTATCCGTACCTATATATAGCGTTTCTGCTTTTTCAGGATCTCGGGCTATGCAGTTCAGATGAGCATCTCTAATATTGACCGGCACCTTTACCCATCTAATTTCATCGCCGTAACCATAATCGGCAAGTAAAACCGCGAAAATAACAACCAAAAATATAACTTTTTTCAACGCAAACCTCCTTTGTGGATCTTTTTATTTGTTCCTCTGTTTACCCCGTTAGATATTTTCATATCTAACGGGGTTTATAAAAAGCCCTGTAGATAAATCTATTTACATTTTTATCAACAGCGCTTGAGTAACCCATTTCGCCCTTCATTTGTTCTATGGGTTTTCTTGCATCCGTCGTAAAGTTTTTATAGGAAAGGAGGGTTTTGCCGTCGGTGGGACTTATAATTTCGTAATCAACTACTATCTTAGCAGAACTCTTAGGGGCGGTCGTATCAGCGGTAAATGCCCAAATGCTGGTAAATGAAGGAAGCGCCTTTTCGGTAAAGGTATAGGTTTTGATTTTTGCGGTTACAACAACGTCTGCATCCTTTTCGTCATTTACATAAATAAAAGTGATGTTTATCCTATTCTCTATGGTTTCTCCGAAAACCCTTTTAAAAATATCGATTTCGACTTCGGGATTTCCTGTCTGGTCTATTACCTCTTTTAAGAAAACCTTTATCCTGGGATAATCTTTAAACATTTCATATAAATTATTATCTTTGGCATACAAGGTTGTGCTAAGACAAATCGGGATGAATAGCGAAAACGCAACTCCTGTCATTGCGAGGGCACGAAGTGCCCGAAGCAATCTCTTTTTAAGATTGCTTCGTCGGCCTTTGGCCTCCTCGCAATGACGGTTGAGTGTAACCATTTATAAAAACCTCCTTACCTGTAGAATTAAATTAACAAAAATAGCAACGGCGATGTCATCCAGCATTATACCCCACCCCTTAGGCAGGTATTGTAATTTCTTTATAGGCGGTAATTTAAAAATGTCCAGAATCCTGAATAAAAGAAAACCTAAAAATAGACTTATTAGATTAAAGGGTATAAAAATAAATACAAGCAGTTGAGAAGAAAATTCATCTATGACTATTTCCTTTGGATCTTTTGACCCTAATTCATGCTCTGCCTTTGTCGAAACCCAAAACCCTAATATTAGAAGAAATAATGTTAATCCGGCATATAATAAATGATGACTTCTCAATAAATAATAAACAAAGAGCGCGGCAAGGCTTGCCCATGTACCCGGCATCAAAGGTAAATAACCGATATAAAAACACGTGGCTAATAATCTAACCATTTTTCAGATATTTTTTATTGTTCAGAATATAAGAAATTCCGCTTATAACCGTTAAACCTACCGTAATAAACATCATAATAAAAATAATTTGTCTATACCAATACTCAAGCGAAGGGTTCCAGAATCGAAAAAACCGTACCCCGGCTTCTCTGGATAATATAAAAACCAATATACTGATAATAGATACAAACTGCGAGATAGTTTTGTGTTTACCGACTAAGGCTGCCTCTATGAGTTCTCTTCTGGCGAACGCTGTCAATCTTAAACCCGTAATTAGGAGTTCTCTTGCTATTATTATAACTACCATCCAGGCAGGAATTAATTTCATTTCAACAAATGCCAAAAAAGCGGCGAGGGTAAGAATCTTATCTGCGAGGGGGTCCATAAACTTGCCGAAATCTGTAATTTCACCTCGATTTTTAGCTAAGTATCCGTCGAGATAATCGGTAAAAGACGCGGCTATAAATACTATAAGCGCTAAAAATTTAAATAAAATCCCGCTGGAGAATAAAAAAAACATAAATATAAAGGTGAGAATTATTCTGGATATCGTCAATTTGTTGGAAACCGTCATACAATCTCCCCTACCAAATCATATTCTAATGTATCGACAATTTTTACATGCCGGAAACTGCCGATTCGTAAATGCTTTGTCGATTTTAGATAGCACGTACCGTCTACCTCGGGTGCATCCATACTGGTTCTTCCCAAGAATTCAGTATGAGCCCCTTTTGTCTTTTCGTCAATAAGAACCTTAAAAATTTTTCCTGTATATGAACTATTTTTTTCTTTCGATATATCCTGTTGAATCCTTAATATCCTATTATACCGCTCTTCTTTAATTTCTTGAGGAAGTTGTCCGGAAAACGTATATGCCTTAGTGCCTTCTTCCTGAGAATATATAAACGCGCCTAATCTCTCAAATTTTGTATCTTTTATAAATGTCAGGAGCTCCTCAAATTCTTTTTCTGTTTCTCCGGGGAATCCAGCCATCACGGTAGTTCTTATGGCAATGCCGGGAATTTTTTTTCTTAGTTTTTCTATTAAACAAATTATTTCTTTTTTTGTAGTATTGCGGTTCATGGCTTTTAAAATTCTATTCTGTATATGCTGGATGGGTAAATCTAAATATTTACATATGGAATTTTCACCGGATATTACATTTATCAATTCATCGCTGCAATGTGCGGGATGGGCATAAAGAAGCCTTACCCATCCCGATTTCATAATTTTAGCCAATTTCTTTAAAAGTCCGCTCAAACGAACTTTTCCGTATTTGTCGATACCGTATAAAGTAGTATCCTGGCCTATCAAATTTATTTCTCTTATATCTTTGGTTTTTTTTAAAAGTTCTACTTCTTTTATAACAGAATCAAAATCTCTGCTTCTATAGGGGCCGCGAAGTTTGGGGATTACACAGTAACTGCAATTATTCATACAACCTTCCTGTAACTTTATGTACGCATAATGCGGTGGTGTAATAAAAGTTCTATTGAATTTATGGTTGTATAAAAAACGCGGGGTTTTGCTTACAAATATCGATTTGGTTTTTTCGGATCGGTCTATGAACTCCGGTATTTTTACAAAATCTGCGGTTCCAAAAACTCCGTCTATTTGGGGAATTTCTTTTTTCAACTCATCTTTATATCGTTGAGACAGGCATCCGGTAACAATTAATTTTTTTTTAAAAGACACCGCTTCCAAAATCGCATCGATAGATTCTTGCTTGGCGCTTTCTGTAAAAGCGCAGGTGTTGATTATAAAAACCCGGGCTATTTTTAAATCCTCAGTAAAAGAAAAACCCTTCTTTTTTAGAAGGGCCATCAAAACCTCCGAATCTACCAAGTTTCTGGGGCATCCTAAGCTTAACAAGAATATTTTAGGCTTCATAAAAAGCGTCATTGCGAGCCCTGAAAGGGCGAAGCAATCTCATATTTAGAGATTGCCTCGTCGCTTCGCTCCTCGCAATGACACGATAGAACCATCGACTCTTATTCCTTCTCTATCGATTGTTATGTTCTTTACCCCATCGCCTATCTTGCCTATGAATTTAGAATCGACTGTGAAAGAGAGAGCCTCCAGTTTTCCGACCCTTAAATCAAAACGTTTATCGCTCACCCATGACTCCTGGCTGCCCTTCGCTAATATTCCGTTAAAAACAATGTCGCCGTCTTTTTTAACACGCATCCAAACATCTTCAAGGCTTTTGACGGATAACAATATTTTAGAAGATGCGGGAGCTGAGGCTAAATTCTCTATAGATTCTTTTGCGCTTTCATTCTTTTTCTCTATAAGGGGTGCGGACTTAATTTTTGATATGCTTATAGATAGAAACATAATAAATAAAATAATCGCAAGTACACTCAAACCTATATTGAGGTATTTTACTATATCTTTAGGCGCTTGTTCTTTATCAATATATAATTTTTGTTCTGCTCCCTCTGGAAGATTTCTGGCATATTCCCTCACCACGAAATCCTTATCCAGGCCCAAAAATTCAGAGTATTTTTTTAGAAAGGCCTTTATATAAACTTCGTTTAGTAAATTCTGTGTTTTGCCGTTTTCCAAGTCCTTTATAATGTCCGGATGTATATGCGTCTTCTTGTAGACCTTCTCTATCGAGAGGCCTTTTTTCGTACGAGCATTCTTTAGTAGTTCGCCTATCTCACGCGTGCTTTTCATTTCACTTTTCTTTCTCCTCCAATGTATCTACCAATATCTCTCTGGGCTTGGAACCCTGATACGGGCCTACTATGCCGTCCTCTTCCATCATATCTATAAGCCGGGCTGCTTTAGTGTAACCCACTCCTAATTTTCTCTGCAGCATAGAAACAGAGGCCTGTTTTGCCTCTAAAATTACCCTTTTGGCCTCTTCGTAAATCTCGTCTCTTTGAAATCTGCCGCTCCGCACCTTTTTGGGAGGCGGTTTCATTATCTCTTCTATGTATTCGGGTTGCCTCTCTTTTATTATATGCGAGGTTACATTTTCTATTTCATCATCAAACACCAGGCTCCCCTGCGCCCGTATAGGCTTACCTTCCCCGGGCTTCACAAAAAGCATGTCCCCACGGCCCAATAGTTTCTCGGCACCGTTCATATCTAACACCGTTCTTGAATCAACCTTGGAAGCAACCTTGAATGAAATCCTGGCAGGAAAATTCGCTTTAATAATTCCCGTGATAACATCGACCGACGGCCTTTGTGTTGCGAGTATCATGTGTATTCCCACGGCACGCGATAGCTGTGCAAGCCTCGTTATGGCGTTTTCGATAGTCTCTTGCAATACCAACATAAGATCGGCAAGTTCATCTATAATAACAATTATATAATAAATGGATTCCCAATTTTCAGCTTTTGCTTTTCTATTGTATAAATCTATGTTTCGAACGCCGGCCTTTGCGAATAATTCATATCTTTTTTCCATCTCCTCGACAACCCATTCCAGCGCGGTAGGCACCTTTTTATAATCTGTAACTACGGGGCACAATAGATGAGCTAAATTGTTGAATGGGGCCAATTCTACTTTTTTTGGATCTACCATTATAAATTTTAACTCAGCCGGAGTAGTGTTAAACAATAAACTTACAACAATACTATTCACGCATACCGTCTTCCCGGAACCTGTCGCGCCTGCTATTAAAAGGTGCGGCATTGTGGCGAGGTCCGCGACAAGAGGCTCGCCTCCTATATTTTTTCCTAAAGCGAGTTTTAATTTTGACGATTCTTCGAGGTACTCTTTTGTTTCAATTACCTCTCTCAAATATACAAATACACTCTTTAAATTTGGGACCTCAACGCCAATAGTACCTTTTCCGGGTACAGGGGCAACAATCCTTACGCTAAGGGCTTTCATGGCGAGCGCAATATTGTCGCTTAAAGAAGTTATCCTGTGAATCTTAACGCCACTGGCCGGCTCTAATTCATATCTGGTTATCACAGGCCCTCTATTTACCTCTATAACCTTCGCCTCTATGTCAAAATCGCTCAATGTTTCTTCTAAAATTCTGGAATTCTCCGCAAGGTCGTCTTTTATCTCCCGCTCTTTCATCGGCGGAGGCAATCTTAAAAGATCTAATGCGGGGAAAGCATACGGCAATTCTTTTTCTTTCTTTTTCTTCGGAATGACTCTTTCTGCCGAAGCCGCATCCGCCCTGGGTAAGATAGGTTCTACCTTTTTCTTTATCGCGGCAAGCTCATCCTGTACGCCCGTTTTTTTCTCATCGGTCGTTATCTTCTGCGGTTGAATTATTTTTGGCTTTAACCTTAGTGACTTCTTGGGGATTACATTTGATTTTAGGCGGGATATAAATTTCGTTAAAGATTTAACTAAAAAACCTATAAACGGGAATATGAGAAAATCGGTTGCGACCAGAATAGATAAAAGCAATAATACGATTATAGAAACTATTGCCCCGAGAATACCCAAATATTTGACTGAAAAGGAAGAGAAGGAGGTGCCTATAAATCCTCCCATTTTAAATCGCGTACCAATATCGGCGCCTCCCAAAAGTCCGAATGTGGAACTCACGGCTAAAATCAAAAATAATGTGCCGAAAATCTTAAAATAGAACTTCTGTGGCTTTGTCCCGGCAAACCTGGCGATTGCCCAGAATAAAATAAGAATCGGGATAGCATATGCGCTCATACCCATAAAAAACAAAAGAATGCCCCCCAGATAGGCACCGACGATACCGGCAAAATTCCCTAAGGGCTTCGTTACTTCTGATGTAAAAAGCGGAAGGTCGTTGTAACTGAAGGAAATTAAACTGATAAATATAAAAATGGAGAGCGCGAGGAGGAGTATCGCAAAAATCTCATTGCGCCTATCTGTTTGTCTGAATAATTCTCTCATATCCCCGTATGGCCAAAGCCGCCAAGAGAACGCTCTGTTTCATCAAGACATTCATGTTCATCAAGGTCTGCTCTGATAACCTTTTTTATAACCATCTGGGCAATTCTATCGCCGCGTTTTATCCGAAAAGGAACTTTACCTAAATTTATTAATATCAAACTAACCAATCCTCTATAATCAGAATCTATCGTGCCGGGAGAATTAACCAAACTTATTCCATGCCTTAAAGCGAGTCCGCTTCTCGGCCTTATCTGGGCTTCATATCCAAAAGGTATGCTTATATATATGCCGCAGGAAACTAATTTTATTTCACTGGGATAGAGGATTAATTCATTCTTAACATCGGCAAGCAAATCCATGCCGCTGGAACCTCTCGTTGCGTATCTCGGCAAGGATAAGTCTTTACAATCCTCTTTTCTTCTTATCTTTATCCTGACTTTTTCCACCCTCAACCTGCTTGCGACTAAGATTTACCCTGCCCTGCTCATCTATTTCTATGACCTTGACCAGAACCTCTTCGCCTATGTTTACTTCATCCGTAACATTTTTTACAAACTTACCGGCTAGTTCTGATACGTGGATAAGCCCTTCCTTGTTAGGCAGAATTTGACAGAAGGCACCGAAATTCATAATTCTGGTAATCTTTCCTTTATATATTTTTCCTACTTCAGCTTCGGCTGTAAGGCCTTTTATTGTTTCGACGGCTTTATTTAGAGCTCCTTCATCAGCGGAAGCTACCTGAACGTTACCATCGTCATCTACGTCAATGGTAACACCTGTGTCCTGTATTATTTTCTTTATAACCTTTCCTCCCGGCCCGATAACATCTTTTATTTTGCCGGTATCTATTTTGAAACTTATAATCCTCGGGGCGTATTCTGAAAGAGATCCCTTGGGCCTGGATATAACTTTATTCATCAGGTCTAGAATTTTATCCCTGGCCTCTTTTGCCTGCTTTAACGCTCCTTCTACGATATCCATATCCAATCCCGGTATCTTGATATCTAATTGTATGGCAGTTACACCCTTCAGGGTCCCGGCAACTTTAAAATCCATATCACCATAGTGGTCCTCTACCCCTGCTATATCAGTCAATATAACGTTTTTCCTGCCATCGCTTACCAGGCCTATTGCTATACCTGCTACAGGTGTTTTTATGGGAACACCCGCGTCCATAAGCGATAGGCTGCCGGCACAGACTGTAGCCATGGAGCTTGAACCGTTTGATTCTAAAATATCCGAAACAACCCTGACAGTATAAGGAAATTCTTCTTTTTTCGGCATAACAGGCTTTAGTGACTTTTCGGCGAGCGCTCCGTGGCCTATTTCTCTCCTTCCCGGGCCTCTTATGGGTTTTATTTCACCGACACTGAACGGCGGGAAATTATAATGGAGCATAAATGCCTTTTGCGTTTCGCCTTCCAGGGCATCTATCCTTTGCTGATCAGCGCTGGTACCTAAAGTAGTAACTGAAAGTGCCTGGGTTTGACCTCTCGTAAAAAGACCGGAGCCATGGGTTCTGGGAAGCAGTCCTACAGAGCATTCTATGGCCCTTATGTCCTTGAATGATCTTTTATCCACCCTCTTGCCTTTTTGCAGTATATAATCCCTTACGATATCCTTCTCTAACTCGCTCAATGCTAATTTTAGATCTAATTCTGTATAACCGGATTCCTCTGTTACATACTTTTGGGCCATCTCTTTGCATAATGTATCAAAGGTCTCTTCCCTTTGCTCTTTTGAATCTAAGAGTATTATTTCATTGAGTTTAACGGAAGCGTCAGTTTTAATCTTGTTTAATAATTCTTTGGAAACCTTCAAAAATGCAATATCTTTTCTTTTTTCCCTTCCGCATTTAGCGATAAGCTTTTGCTGAATTTCTATAATAGGGCTTAAAAACCCCTGCGCAAACTTTATAGCTTCGAGAATCGTAGACTCGTCTAATTCATTACTCGCTGATTCTATCATTATGATTTTATCACGTTTACCTGCAATCACTAAGTCGAGGTCGCTATCTGCCAGCTCCTGAAAGGTAGGGTATAATACAAACTTGTTATTTATTCTGCCTACGCGAACGCTGGCAATGGGCCCGTCAAAAGGAATATCAGATATCGATAAAGCCGCCGATGAGCCTATCATGGCAAGAACATCAGAATCATATTTCCCGTCTGAGGATAAAACCATAGCCATAATCTGAACTTCATTCCTCATAAGCGGCAAGATCGGCCTTATAGGCCTATCTATGAGCCTGGATGTTAATATTGCTTTCTCGGATGGCCTTCCTTCCCGTTTGAAAAAACCTCCTGGGATTTTTCCTGCGGCATACGTCCTTTCCTGATACTCAACATATAAAGGTAAAAAATCTACGTTTTCCTTGGGGTTACGCGATAGAACTGCTGTAACGAGCACAACAGTACCCCCCAATTGAATACTCACTGCGCCATCGGCTTGTTTAGCGAGTTTGCCGGTTTCTAAAATTAGCTCTTTATCCTGTAACTTTATACTTAATTTCTCATCCATTATAATCCTCTTATTTCCTCAGTTTCAACTTTTTGACCATCTCTTCGTAAACTTTGACATTTCTCTTTTTAAGATAATCCAAAAGCCGTCTCCTTTGACTTACCAATTTTAAAAGTCCCCGACGAGACTGATGGTCTTTTTTGTATTTTTTGAAATGTTCTGTTAAAGTATTTATCCTTTCCGTAAGAAGCGCTATTTGAACGCCGGGGGAACCGGTGTCTTTCGGATGGGCTTTAAAGTCGTTTATTAAACCTTGCTTTCTTGCCTTTTCTAAAACCAAAACATTCACCTCGCTTTCTTTTCTTTATTACCGTTATTTAATGCTAATATAGTATCATACGGGGTATGTAGATTCAAGCATAAATCTCCAAAATCTCCAAAATCTCATCGTGACGACGCTTCCAATATCTTTTTTGCCTGCCTTACATCCTTCTTGATCTCGGCGCGCAAATGATCCTTGTGCCTAAAATGCCTTTCTTCCCTTATTTTTTTAACAAAAACAACTTCCATGTCCTTTCCGTATATATTTTTTTTAAAATCGAAAATATGCGCTTCCACTGTTTTTTCTCGCTGCGTTTTTTTAAAAGTGGGCCTAAAACCTATGTTTAAAATTCCTTTATATAATTTCTTATCTAATCTTACAAACACCGCATAAACACCGGCCGGGGGAACCGCCTCATGATGAAGATCTAAATTCGATGTAGGAAAACCAAGGATTCTTCCTCTTTTGTCTCCACGGGTCACGGTACCCAGAATAGACACTTTCCTGCCCAGCCCAAAATAGGCCTTTTTAAGTTTTCCATCCATGACAAGCGATCTAATTAAAGTACTGCTTATGGGTTGCCTGTTAACTTTTCTGCATTTAATTATATTTAGTTTAAAACCATATTTCAGAGACAGTTTTTTCAATAAATTCAGGCGGCCTTTCCGATTATGTCCGAGGGCGAAATTGTCGCCTATAAAAAGTTCTCCGATATTCAAACCCTTGACTAAAATCCTTTTAACAAAATCTTCGGCCGAAAAATATGAGAGGTGCTTATTAAAATTAAGAATAAGCGCGATATCAATTCCTTTTTCTTCTAAAATTTTAAGCCTGTGCGATAACGACAAAAGCATGGGAGGGGCTTTCCCGGGATGCAAAATTCTGTAAGGATGCGGCATGAATGTGATAACTATTGCTTTTTTCTTTTTGCGATGCGCTTTCTCGGCGAGCCTCCTTAACAGTTTTTGATGGCCTACATGAACTCCGTCAAAAATACCTACCGTCGCCATTGGCCTATTCATATGCGGCAATTTTTTAATACCGTATAATACTTTCATGGATTAATTCTATAGTAGCTTTGTTAAGGTCGTCAAATTTTATAGATTCATCTATTCGAAATTGGCCCGATTTTATCCTTCTTAGGCTGGAAATATGCGCTCCGGAGCCAAGCGCCTTGCCAATATCCATAGCGAGTTGCCTTATGTACGTACCTTTCGAACAATCTATTTCCAAAGAAACTTGTTTTTCTCTAAATTCTAAAACTTCTAACTTTTTTATTATAACTTTCCTCGGTTCCCTTTTAATTTCAATGCCTCTCCTTGCATATTCATAAAGTTTTTTTCCCTTATGTTTTTTTGCCGAAAACATAGGGGGAATCTGCTCTATTTCTCCTTTAAATTGTTCCAGGACGCCGCTTATCTTCTCGTGCTCTATATCGCAGGACTCTTCCTTGAGAATCTTCCCATCCGCATCGCCTGTATCGGTTGTTATGCCCAAAACCAGTGTTGCCGTATAGGTTTTATCATCATCCGTAAAATTCCTGGATTTCTTTGTAGCCTTGCCTATAAGTACCACTAAAAGTCCGGTTGCCATCGGATCAAGGGTTCCTGCATGCCCTACCTTCTTAAAACCAAACCTCTTCCTTATTACGTCAACAACATCATGACTCGTCATCCCGCTCGGTTTATCGACTAGCAGTATTCCGTCCACTTAACGCCTCTCTCGCCTTTGCCAAAATCTTATGCTTTACTTCTACCAACATTCCGCAAATCACACACCCCGCTGCATTTCTATGGCCGCCTCCGCCGAAGAAAGAAGCCAATTTATTGACATCTATATCGCCCTTGGATCTTAAACTCACATTAAATTTATTACTCTTCTTCAAATCTTCTTTTATAAATATCGCTATATCCACGCTTTCTATTGATTTTGCAAGATTTATAAAATTCTCTGTGGCAGAGGCAGCGCTTCCTGTTTTTTTAAGCATGTCTTTTGTGCAAACCATATATGCAATTCTATTATTTTTATCTGTCTTTAAAGTAGAAATCACTTTTCCTAATAATTTTATATCCGAAATTTTTTTGTTTTCGTAAATGAAACTCGAGATATCTTGCGGTTGAAGACCATATCCCAATAAATCGCTAACAATTTCATGAGTTACGCTGGATGTATTTGAGTAATTAAATGAACCTGTGTCTGTCAGGATTGCAATGTAAATATATAAGGCTATTTTTCTCGAAATCTCAATATCAATTTTTTTGTATAATGCATAAATCATCTCGCCTACCGAACTCGCGCTTGAATTGACCCAATTTACATCGCCGAATTTGCCGTTTGAAATATGGTGATCTATATTGACTATGATTTTTGCTTTCTTTAAAAGGTTTTTTACCTTTCCGGTTCTGCTTATCGTCGGGCAGTCTAAAACTACGGCAACCTGGAAATTCTCTCCCTTTTTGAGGGTTTGTTTTATATTATCTATCCCGGGTAAAAATTTATAATGCGGGGGTACTTTGTCGTTGTCTACGCAGATAGGCTTTTTCCCGAGCGCTTTAATAAGTTCGTAGAAAGCTAACTGGCTACCCAGAGCGTCTGCTTCAGGATTTACATGAGCGGTTATTAAAAACTTATCGTATTTGCGTATGGTATCTATGACTGCTTTAAGTGACACGTTATTTCTCCTTTTTTTCGTCCTTTATTTTTTTTAACATATTCTCTATGCGCTCGGCATAATCCAGGGTATTGTCTACTTTAAGTTTTACATCGGGCATATATCTCAATTTAAGCTTTCTGCCTATTTCCTTTTTTATAAACGGCGATGCGCTGGCAAGGCCTTTTTGTGCTAATTTTTTAGCTTTTTCTTCTCCCAGCACACTATAATAAATAACGGCATTTCGTAAATCTTGTGTAACAGTTGCCCTGGTAATGGTTATAAAACCGATTCTCGGATCTCTTAATTCATGCTCTATTAAAAGAGATGCCTCTCTCCTTATCGCTTCAGCAACCCGTTCGGACCGTCTGGACATTATAGGACCTCCGTTATTATTTCTAATATCAAAATCGATTTTTCCTGTTCTATATAATGCACAATCTTATTAAACATCATTTCGATAAACTCTTTATCGTGTGATATCGAAGAAATGCCTAAGGTAGCCCTCTGCCATTTATCCTGATTATCTACCTCGGATATAGATACATTAAAACGTCTTCTTATCCTCTCCTTTAATCCTTTAAGGACTGCCCTTTTATCCTTCAACGAACTTGAGCCTATTATCTCCATATAGATTTTTAAAGCTCCGACTCTCAAATTTGACCTCTTTGCACAATGCGTTTCAGATACTCCAACTCATCCTTTTTAGTCTTTACATTTCCGTCTAACTTTGCGTATAAAATCTTTATCAGAATTTTCTTAAATTGCGGCCCCGGCCTGACGCCGAACTTTTTCAAATCTTCTCCCCGCAATTTTATTCGCATCCCATTATATCTCTTAAGGAATAGATCGATACGTCTTTTTACTATTCTGTCATCTGATTTGGCCCAAATGAGCAATATAGCCTCGTAGGATAAAGGCTCCAGGGTTCTGTAAACTTGAGAGGCTGAAATCTTTTTATGCGATGACAGTACGCGCAATGCCTTTTTAAAATTCCTCTTATACGAAATAAGCCTTATTCTGTCGCTTCTTTTAAATACAAATTTAGAGCACAAATTTATTATATCTTTTAAACTTAAATTATCCGTAAGGGCTATAAGGCACATAAGATAGAGGTCCGGGTTTCTCCTCTTAAAAGGCTTGGAGTTATACCAGTCATAGGCTCTCAAAGACGCCTTGAATAATCTTTCCACATCCTTTGTTAAAACAATTTTTTTGTGTATGAACCTCAATTCGTGCAGTTCTTTCATTCTCTTAAGGGTTTTCGACGGCGATTTTTCCTTTAAAATCAAAATCAGCTCATCCCTTATCCTCTGGTTTTGCGTTTTTGTAAACATCTTTTCCCGCATGGCATTCCTTATAAGCCTCTCGGTATAAGTATCTATCTTAAATAAATATCTCTGTTCAAAACGAACCGCCCTAAAAATCCTTGTGGGGTCATCTATGAAACTGGCATCATGAAGCACGCGTATTTTTTTATTTTTTAAATCCTGTATTCCGTTGAAGAAATCTATCAACTCTCCGAAGTCTTCCTTATTCAAGCTGACTGCCATTGCGTTTATGCTAAAATCTCTTCTTGAGAGATCGTTTTTTAAAGAACTGAACCGAACCGTTGGAAGCGCCGCGGGCCTTTCGTAGGTCTCCCTTCGAGCTTGTGCTAAATCTATTTTGAATTTCGGTCCGGCAAGAGGAGGCCGCAGGAGGCTTTTGGGCCAATCTATAACTACGGTTGCCGTGCCAAATTTCCTGTGGATGACAAGTGAGCCCTTCAACTCCCCAGCTAACAACGAACCAAACCGAATAGCATCTCCTTCCAGGACAATATCTATATCGAAATTTTTAACCCCTAATAGAATATCGCGAACAAAGCCGCCCACTGCAAAAGAACGATAGCCGTCCTTTCTCGACATTTTTCCTATTAATTTTAAAATGTTTAGAATTTCTTTCGGCAGAACTTTGTGCATCTTACCAGCAAGACTAAAAGTTAACTGCCTCCCCGCAGACACATTCTCTTCACTGAAAAGATCGCTATGAACTCTTTTTAAAACATCTGTCCTGGTTACGATACCTATCAGCTTCCCTTTTTTCAATACAGGAAGTCGTCCAATATTTTTTTCAAACATAATTTTCTGTATTGTATGCAAAGGGGTATTTTCTTTAATACTTATTACTTTCATCCGCATATAACCTTTAACCCGTGAATGCCCAAAATTGTGTTTCAGTGCTTTATTCAAGTCGTTATGAGTTATAATGCCTGCCATTTTTCCTTTTTCAATGCAGGGGGCGCCTTTTATTTTTAATCTGTCAAATAATCTCCTGGTTTGACTAATCTTATTATTTATGGATATTGTTTTTACCGGCTGAGACATTATATCCTTAGCATAAATTTTTACCTTAATCTTGGTCTTTAGCATGCGCAAAAGAACTTCTTTCAGGTCATCTAAGAAGCGGCCTTCTACTTTTGCTGTCGCAGCCGAAGAATGGCCGCCCCCACCTAAATTTCTTAAGATCTTATTAACATCTACCCTTGGCTCTCTTGACCTTGCAATAATGCGGATTTTGTTGCCTATTTTGAAAAAGGCAAAAAGAACAGGATGGTTTTCTACCTCCTGCAGTTTATGCACAATGGTTC
>SDBU01003824.1_pt1 | contig 18923 bp, 19 predicted proteins | sample 2277071 | NCBI WGS metagenome assembly SDBU01 (sample SAMN10397929, study PRJNA504765) | marine sediment metagenome | isolation source: marine sediment core GS08_GC12, 126 cmbsf | place: Arctic Ocean: Gakkel Ridge, Loki's castle | collected 2008 | reverse complement strand
CCAGTGTCTAACAACCTGGTATCTACATCATAATATATAACCATTATAGTCTCCTGTCTATGGAGATAACAATGTTTTAATTTAATAATTAATGCAATAAAAGATTGATCAAAACAAGCTAAGCAAAAGGGTAGATGAGTTCTCTATCTGGTATTTAGAACAGGCCGGTCTCAAAACTATTGCAATGGTACTAGTAAATTTAGAATCATAACTATTGAATCTCATAAATTGCTATAATCTCTACTCCATCCTATGTGAATTACGCTTTCTATCTTATTGATATGGGTATCATAAGGATCAGTTTTTGTATATTCAAACCAATTGTTTATGATCCATTGTTTACTGAATTTATTGTCCCTGAGTCTAAAAATAAACATAGTCGGTATGCTTACTTTATCATTTCCAATTGTAGCCCTAAATATATTTTGATAGATTGCTTTATTCCCATGGGCCATAATACCAATCCCATCATAAATAAAAGTTAATTCCTTAATATTTCTAAATAACCATATGATGTATTCTTCTATTTCTTTTTTCCCTTTAATCTTATATTGAGGGACAATCCAGGTGGCGTCCTCTGTAAAATATGATAATATCTTTTCTATATTTTTTTCTTCTAATGAATGTATATAGTTGTGTATAAGGGTATTAATTTTTTTACCCATAATATTCTCCACGCAATGTAATTTCATCTTTTTCACATAGGACCTATTAAGGTATATTATTCATTTTATTTTAATGTAACAAAATTTACAAATTAATTTTTTTTAATTTATATAAATAAATAGATAAAAAAGCTCTCTTGACCGATAATAGTTTATAAGAGATTTAAATCAAATTTTTTAATTAGGGGGTCACAAATGAAAATGCACAATCTAGGAAAATCAGGACTTAAGGTATCAGAATTATGCCTGGGAACAATGACTTTCGGGGGAAAAGGAAATTTTTCAGAAATCGGTGAAATAGAAGTTTCAGAAGCAAAGATCCTCGTGAACACGGCAATAGATTCAGGAATAAATTTCTTTGATACGGCAGATGCTTATTCCTCTGGCAGGTCGGAAGAAATACTTGGAAAAGCTCTTGGTACTAAAAGAAAAAATTCAATTATCTGTACAAAAGTCTATTTTAGCCTGGGAGACGAAGACCTTAATAAAAAGGGTGCTTCCCGCTACCATATAATCGAAGGATGCCATAATAGCTTGAAGCGTCTGAACACTGATTATATTGATGTTTACATGCTTCATACTATTGATGCCACTACTCCGCTGGATGAAAGCCTGAAAGCATTAGACGATCTGGTGAGGTGGGGAAAAGTTAGATATATCGGTTGCTCTAATTACTCTGCCTGGCAACTGATGAAAGCACTTGGTATATCAGAAAGATTAAACCTGGAAAGATTCATTACCTTCCAGGGCCACTATTCTGTTTTGGCCCGTGAAATGGAATATGAACATATTCCATTATGTATAGACCAGGGTGTAGGGATTATGGTCTGGAGTCCTTTAAGCGGCGGATTCCTTACTGGAAAATACCGAAAGAGTGACTCGCTGCCAAAAGAATCAAGAGTGTCTCTTATCAATAAAACTATTTTTGTTCCTCCATTTGACCTGGAAAAAGGCTTTGGTCTTGTTGATGCACTTGACAAGATTGCAAGAAAGCATAATGCAACTATAGCTCAGGCTTCAATTAATTATCTTATAGATAAACCTGGGATATCCACCATTGTACTGGGAGTAAGAAACAAAAAACAACTACTGGATAATCTTAATTCACTCAAATGGAAAATGGATGAAAATGAAATGGAGATCCTGGATAAGATATCGAGTCCACCCATACATTATCCTTATTGGCACCAACAAAAACACAATTAATCCCCGACGCTTTTTACAATTGAACATTAAGGAGTATTTATATATCTAACTGATTTCTTTAAGGGAAAATGCAAACTCAGACTGACATTTTTTAAAAAGTAGATTGTCTTTATTTTAAAGTATTCCAGTATTCCAAGAACTTATTGGCATTTTTCTTTTCAAACCTTAATTGTATTTTTTTCCTTTTTTCACTTTTTTCAAAATTCATATTGAGCAGAGAGACGATTGAATTCCCCCGTTCTACATCAAAGCTTATATCATTACTCTTTTGGAAATATGTAATTATCCAGCCATACGGCGAACTTAAAAAATCTTCCAGTATTATGACCTGTTTATCGGTAAAAGCGATTAATGTCTTTGGTATTAACTTTAACCTAAACCTTCTTATCTCCGGCTGAAAAATCATTTTTTGCAAATTTTCATCAGGATGTAGTGCATAATACCTCATCCCGCTTTTAACCTTAAAAGGTAATCTCTTAAACTCCGCATCTTCACTATCTTTATCAATTGACAGTTTTTCTTCATTATTACCATTCTTTCCATCTTTCCATGAGTTTCTGATCAGATCCCTTAAACCGGGTTTGATCATATAAAAAGAAGTCGTATTATATTCTGTAGATATCAGCTTGCTGTCATTTACTTTACTATTAATATTTCCATTCCGGGATTGGAATATATCTATTTTTCCATATAGCAGTAACAGCTGCATCCTGATATATGAAATATCTTCTGCCCTTATAGTTTTAACAGTTCCCTCAAGCTTTTCTTCATTTTTTGCCTGTATCTGTATAACCATATTTTCTGTAAACAATAATGCCTGCTCTGGAACAAATCTAGAACCTATGAATCTCTTTAAAAATCTCTGTGGAGGAATATAGATTATTAGATTGATCCCGGTCTTTACCCGGGCTTTTGTTTTAAACAATTCTAATAAGTCCAGTGGCAATTCTTCCACATTCGACAGAATTTGTGGAAGGTGCCTGAACCTCTCCCTGACCTCATAAACACTCATTAAGCCCTCCACCTATAATAAGATAAAAAAATTTTATTTATAGAACTTATTGTCCGCATACATACTACATAATTTTTAATTATGCTCCTATCAAGAGCATTTTATTAATTTTTAATGTTTTTTATTTCGTCAAGTTATAGCAAACCTAAGACTTATATAAATATATGGGTGAATCCTCTCCGGTTTCCAATTCTTCAAAACATGAAAATGTGAATGTGTGTGATACTATGCGCGTTCCCGGTTTTAGTTCCCCGATAAATTTTTCTGATAGTTTCATATTTGCGTCCTGAGATAAATATACAATTACTATATCTGCATCACTCAAGTCCTGTCTGTAAAAGTTACCCCATATAACTTGTGCACTGTCCTGTAAATGTAAGACATTTATTTTTATTTTAGTGATAATATACCTCAAAGGATCAATTTCTATACCTACTGTTTTTGCTCCAAAATGGCGCGCTGCTTCAATGAGTATGCGCCCATCCCCTGAACCCAGGTCATAAACTACATCCCCGGGTCTGATTTGAGCTATCCTAAGCATCTTCCGGACAGATGAAGAAGAGGTTGGGATCCATGGTGCACCAAAAAAATGGGTCCATGCTATAAATAAAAAAAATAATATTGATATAATTATTGGTAATATTAACATAATTCACTTTCAGCTATAATACATTCTGTCTTTCAGTGTTTATGGTTTCAACAAGTGCCTGTACGTTTTCAATAGGGACATCTTTCATTACTTCCTGGGCTGGAGCTATTATATGTCCGCCTCCCTTACCTAATGTCCTAATAGACTTAGAAGCCATTTCTCTGACTTCTTCCGGTTTGCCATAAGGTAGCAGCATCTGGGTGTCTATCCCTCCCCAGAAAGTTATATCTTTGCCAAATTCCTTCTTTATATATTCCAGATCCATTACGGGTTGCACCGGTTCTAAAACATCTAAACCAATCTCTATTAAATCAGGGATAAATTGAGTAATATTTCCACATGAATGGAATATTACAGGGATACCAGCATCCTTATATATACTCCAGAGCCTTTTTATATGGGGTTTTAAATATTTTCTAAACATATCCAGAGAGATCATCGGGCCGTATTGGCTGCCCAAATCATCTCCATTATGTCCCGCTTTGAATCCGATATCTATTAAATTCCTGGCAATCTCAATCTTGTAATCTGTGATTTTTTCCAGGAGCCCGCTTATCAATACCGGATTGGATGCGAGCATGGTCATAAATTCTTCATAACCAGTCAAAAAATATGCTCTTTCATAAATTCCCCCATAACCTGAGGTTAGTACCAGATAATTACCTGAGTGTTTTTCCAGATCCTTTTTAACATAATAAAAATTACCTTCCCTATTAGGATCCGGTGTCTTGTAATTCTTTATTGCTTCCTCATCGCTTTTAAAGATGGAGCCACCTTTAAGGTCGTCAGGGAGGAATTTTTCCACTAGCTTTTTCTCTCCAGCTTTACCTGACTGTAATGGATGGTAGGCTGGAAAAATTCCGTCTGAATACATCTCTATACCAACTCCCCATTCATCGTATACCACTCCGTTATCCCAGTCTATCCTGACAAAACCCATTTTCTCGATTTCTTTCATCAATTGCTCATCATTTCTATTGAAAAGTGGCATATTATTTGTCGTATAGGTGAAAAAAATATGATTTTGCAGATAATCCTCAAATTCATCTACAGTGGCAAAACCCATTATTTTACCTAATTTCTTTAATCTTGTACGGTCTGAAAAAGTGATCTGGCTGGGTAAGTAATCAATTTCTTCTTTTTTGATGGTTTTTAGAACACGCTCTTCTTTTAACATAATGACCCTCTCTTAAATAAAAATGTCAATACTTTAGCTTATAATATTCTATTAAGTTCTCCTTTGTGGTTCAAGGACATATCTATTGATAGCATTTGATACTCCGTCACTGTCATTATCGCTGGTTACATGATCAGCGGAGTCCTTGACACTCATGGAAGCATTTCCCATAGCAACTCCAATTCCTGCATATTTTATGATTCCAATATCAAGTTCGGTATCTCCGATGACCATCAGGTCTTCCTTTTTTACTCCTGTCTCTTTAAGGATCTCTTTTATACCGAATAGCTTTCCAGCTTTCTTATTTAAAATATTTAAAAAATATGGTCCTGCTCTTCTTATCTTTACTGCCTCCCCTGCAATTTCCTTCAAGTAGTGATTAAATTCATCATCTTCATTGATCAATACAGTCATCTGTAGTGAATCTGTTAAAATATCAGAAGCAAGAATATCTTTAACTTCTTTAAATAATTTCTTATTTTCTGCTATATATTCTAATTCAGGATAATATTTCTCATATTTTAAAAACCCGTCTGAAGTATGGGATACTATTGCTTTATCCCACTCTCTTGAGCTTCGCACTATTTTCTTTACCATTTTTTCCGGAATCTTTAGAGCTTTATATATTTTTAGCTTTTCATTGATAATAGCCGAACCGCTTGATGCAAGATGCAATCCCTCCAGATCCAGCATATCGGTTATTTCCCCAACAGATCTAATAGACCTTCCAGTTACTATCGAAACAGCAATCCCTTTTTGACGGCATTTCCTGATAGACTCAATGTTTTTATTACTTATCTTCCCATCAGAGTTGATCAGTGTCCCGTCAAGGTCAATGCCTATTAGCTTGATCAATAATCGCTCCATTCCATTATATATTTAGAGAAGATTCTAATAATAAAAACAAGTAAATACTAGCTCTTTTTCTATTAATTATTAGATCTTATCATGCCTTCTTGCCCAGGGAATAATATCCTTTATCACCATTCTGTTGCTTTGCTTTAATAGAAAAATCACACAATCAGAGATGTCTTCCGGCTGCATCCATTTTTCAGGATCTACTGGTGGGCTGAAGCCTCTCAGCATTTCAGTATCTGTCATCCCCGGATAAATAGTGCTTACTTTTACCCCAAAATCTTTTCCCACTTCATACATTGCTTGAGAAAGCCCTACCACTGCAAGTTTGGATATACCATAAGCCGCTATTCCCGGAGGTACTTCCAGCGCTGCAGTGGAAGAAATATTAATAATATATCCACATTTCTGGCCAATCATTACCTTAAGAGTTTTCTGGCAGAAAAGAAAAGTTGACCTAAGATTTATATTCATGGTCATATCCCATTGTTCTTCTGTTATATCCATGAAATCTGATGGATATAAAACTGCAGCATTATTTATTAATATATCGATAGAGTTAAAATGATGCAGTGTTTCTTCTATTATTCTAGAGATGATGCCTTTTTTAGATATATCAACTGCAAAAATTATTGCCTTGCCTCCAATTCCCTCAATCTCCTCTTTAACCTTTTCCAATTGCTCTGCGGTCCGGGCAACCAGGACAAGTTTACAACCATTTTTTGCGAGTCTTAAAGAGATATCTCTCCCAATGCCCCTTCCAGCTCCAGTAACTATGGCTGTTTTTCCTTTTAGTCTCATTAATTACCTCCCAAAAAACTTTACAGTCAATATAAAATAATATATTTGACTTTGTTCCTGTTAATTAAAACTATCCTGTTACCTGGACCTCAGGACCCAGGATTATTTTTATACCTTCTCTTTTTTCTGCAATTTTAAAGGCTTTTTTTGCTTGGGAAAAAGAAAACCTATGAGTTATCATATTTTTGATCCGGGGATTCTTTCTGGCCAAATCTATTATCTCCTCAAGTTCATTTTCATTAAAGTTCCTTGACCCAATAAGCTCCAGTTCTTTTGCTATCACATGATCATATGTATTTAATTCCAGATCTGTACATACACCTACAAAGATAAATTTTCCCCTTACTTTTAGAATATCCAGGCCTAATTTTATGGCGACAGCCGAACCAGTACAGTCAATAACCTTATCTAGTCCATTTCCTTGAGTTTCTCTTTCGATTATTGATTTAATATTATTATTTAGTGGGTTTAATATCCATTTTGCCCCAAATTTTTTGGCAAGTCCAAGTCTCTGGTCTATAATATCAATTGCGAAAATTTTTGCACCAGAACCAGCCGCACTCAATACTGCTGCAAGTCCAAGAGGTCCCATTCCAATGATACCAAGGTTATCAGATCCTTCCAGCTCAGCTACTTTCACTGCATGATAAGGCGTTCCAAGTGCATCTGGTATAAGAGACCCTATTTCATAAGAGATATCATCTGGCAATTTTCTTAGAATCCCTTCTGGGGCAAGCATAAATTCAGCATCCCCTCCATCAATATCGGAACCGATACAGGAGAGTTTGGGGCAGAATATCCAGTCCCCTGAATTACAAAATCTACATTTCCCACATGTAATATGAACATTCAAAAAAACCCGGTCACCTGCTTCAAAATTTCTCACCTTATTTACTTTTTCAATAATCCCGGAAATCTCATGACCTGGAATTACATCAGTCTTCTGAGGCCGATTATATAAAAGTTCTATATCTGTCCGGCAAATACTTGCCGCCATCACTTTGATCAGAGCATGACCTTCAGTTGGCTCAGGTTTCGGTGTATCGATAATTTCCAGTTCCTTATTTCCTAAAAATTTAATTGCTTTCATTGTATCGCCCATACATTGGTTCTAATACTTTTAAAGGTTTATTTTTGAATTGTTTTTATGCAGGAATTTTGCAAGATCATCCTTAAACGGAAGGGAAGGTTGCGCCCCCAGCCTGGTCACAGAAATCGCACCAGCAGCATTGCCTATTTCCATACAATCAGAAAGCGAGAGGTCTTCTGTCAGTCCCATAATAAAACCTCCTGTAAATGCATCTCCAGCAGCGGTAGAGTCCACTGCATTGACCTTATATGCCGGGCTCCTGTATATATTTTCATTGCTATCTACAAGCACTGAACCTATTTCCCCGAGTGTGATCACAATATTATTTTTAAAGAATTTTCTTAACTTGATAATGGAATTATTTATATCTTCAATATTAAATTTAATACCTGAAAGAAATTTTATCTCAACTTCATTTACCATTAAAAAATCCACCATACCAAGGACCGGTTGGTCGATCTCTATAGCTGGTGCCAGACTGAGGATTATTTTTTTATTATTTTTATGTGCCAGCCTGATAACATGACTTGTAGTCTCAACAGGGACCTCCATCTGAAGTACTACCACATCAGAATCGAGTATAAGGTACTTTTTTTGATTTACATCATTTTTAGTAAGTAAACCATTTGTTCCTGAAAACAATACTATCGTATTATTACCTTTATTATCTACTGTTATAAAAGCAGCTCCTGTTTTTTGTTCCTTATCGATTATAATTCCATCCGTGTTTACTCCTGACTTCTCCAGGCTCTTTATCTGCATGGTACCAGCTTCATCATCACCTACCTTTCCTATCATGTGGACACTTACTCCCAATCGGCCTATTGCTGCGGCTTGATTTGCACCTTTGCCACCACATTTAAGCTGATAGCTTTCAGATATGATCGTTTCTCCACTGGAAGGTAGACTTCTGGTCCTGAGTACATGATCTATGTTTAGACTTCCAATTACTGCGATCCTTTTCAAGAATAGTTCTCGCTTTCTTTATTTTAATATGGTCGATGACAATCCCATGAGATTAGCAAATTCTTGAAGTTCCTCTGAAAGATCGCCATAAATTGCCACATTATGGTGTGGAACTCCGTGATCTAGCATGGATTTTATAAATTCCATATTACCTCCGGCCATTTTTAAATACAGATTGCTTCCTTTGAGCATCGGTCTTGAATCTATTGCCTCGCCGATTCCGGCAAATACTTCAAAATCTCCCTTAAAATGATTAAGCCGGCATACTGTTGCAGTTCCCTTTTTAAGGGTAGCTGTCTGGGCAGGCCCTTCAAATACCACTTCTATTTCAGGTTTATTGTCTGAAAGATTATAAGAAGCATTGCCACAGTGCCAGAAAAGTAAACTGTCATTTTCTTCGATCTTATTTACAAAGTCATTGGTCCATGGAGTGGTCCCGGTAAGAGCATACAATAACAGCATAGTAAGGGTACAATCCATATCACACTCGCATGAAGCCATGGTCCCATCTACAGTGATCCTTCCATTTGCTGCACACATAGGGGTCTTTCTATCCATTCTCAGTTCCGGCCAACACTGAGGAGCATATGCAGAAAGACTATATTTGTCAGATATTTCTTTTACAGCCAGGTATATCCGTGAAAGAGCCCGCATATCATCATCACTGGTGCTTCCGGTATTAAAGATCTCTTTTTGTACTTTTAAGTCTGCTTCTACTTTTTTTGGGTCCATTCCATCTATCAAACCCAGTAGTTCAGACATTGAGACTTTGTTTATCGTCGTACCAAAAATATTTTTTATTGATAGTTCGTCAAAACCTGAAATCTCAAATCCGTCCGGTCTTGAACCGATAAGCCCTATTCTTGCCTCTCTCATATAGGCAATAGCCCTCAATACCCTCATAAATACTTCTACCTTTTCTCCACCTTCCTTTTTGCCGACAGTTCCGTAAGCAAAAGTAAACCTTTTATCGAAGTTTCTAAAAATTGTTCCTGCAGGCATAGTCCCTATCATGGATCCTGCCAATAAGCCGTCTTTTATAAGATACTCCTCGAGTCCCCATACTAGATATGGTAGATCTATATTCCTTATGATCTCTATCATAAGATTGCTTAGACTAAAGGTACCGTTAAAAAGCACTACTCCGTCAATGTTTTTTTCCTTGAAGAAATGCCAGGTAGACCTTGCTTCATCAACAGTATTTACTGCTGGAAGGTTTGAATAAACTTCTGCTCCCAGGTCTTCCAGGAATTTTTTTGCTTTATTGGATTGGCGGACTGCTTCTTCTTCAGCTTCTTTTTCAAAATTGCCCAGCATCACCAGGTTTACAAAACCAAGTCTTAACTTTCTAAAATTCTCAATTGCCATTTTAATTCCCCTTTCTATCTTTTTATAGTTCAAGTATATTTGTTTTTAAATATTTATTTCCACCCATAACGATCTCTGTACAGGGCCACCTTTTATCTATAGATATTTGAACCACTTTATCCGGTTTTGTAAGATAAAGATCTTCAGTCTTGGCACCTGCAATAGTAGGATTAAAGGACAAGACTTCACTTGGCCTTATCTTAATATCAGATACTGCGCTTATAAGGTACTCACATGGTTTATAGCTGGTGATCCCACCCTGTGTATGTATCTTCCATTCCCCCGGGTATCCTGCTTCATCATATGCTTTTTTAATGACTTCAAATACATCTCTTAATGCCCGGCCAGGCACTGAAGCTGCTGCAGCAGAAACTTCTACATGATTTACTGCATCTACCCTGTTCTTTAATTCATCAGGAGCTTTTCCAAAATAAACTACCCGGCTCATAGGGACATTAAACCCCTCTTTCTCCCCTACAGTTGCAAGTATAAAATGCTTGCTTATCTTCTTATCGGTAAATACCGGATGCCTGTATTTGTATGCACGTTCATCGGCGCCGACCATTAGAACCGGAAGCCTGTAACCATATAGACCACAGTGTGCCCCAAATCTTGAGGCTAATTGCCTTTCCGTAAGACCGGGTTTCAGATCCATACAAAAATTTGTAAGAAGACTGCTGTATTCTATTGATATATCCATAAATCTCTTCACTTCCATATCAGTTAATTGTCTTCTTATATCAGAGATCTCTGTTTGAATAAAAGTAGACCCTGGATCATAAATATCCGCCCCTACCTTAGCATCCTGCTTGATAGTTTTAATTGCATCAAAAGGAGACTGGTCATACCAGTTATATAATACAGATTCAAATCCTAATCCTTGAAGTTCTTCTTCCATCATCCTCTCAGTATCACTGGTGGTTGCAATAAGATATCTTTTATCTTCTGTGATAAATAGATTGACAAGGGAAGCATCATTATTTCTTATAACATCGTTCATGCCTCCACCTGTAAACCATTGTAGATTGGATTGCTTGGTTATGAGCAGGCCGTCCAAATTCCTGGACTTTAAAAGACTTTTTACCCTTCCTTGCTTAATTTCAATTTCAGTAGTCATTTGACCCTCCTCTTAATATGCAACTAATATTTGTCTTCAACCCCGGTATTAACCCTCTTATTGACCGCGGTTTCAGACCTTAAGTGCTTTTCCCGGCATCAAGTCCAATAAAATATATATGATAAATTGACCAAATCCTAATATTTTCCATATTCTTCAACAGCCTCTATCACGGCAAAGATATTCTCATCGGGAGTCCCATCTCCCATTTCACCACCTGTACTTATAACATATCCTCCACCTTCTTTTGCTGCTTCAAGTTGCCTCTTCACTTCAGCTTTTACTGTCTCGGGGGTCCCGAATCTCATAAACTTAAGTGGATTGATATTGCCTTTTAGGCAGACCCTGTCTCCTATTTCTTTTTTAAAGAATCCAATATCATTTTTTGGATCAAACATCAATAGTACATTTACCCCCATTTCCGGGAGTAGGTCCACAACATGGTCCATAGGTGAATCACAATGGAAATGCCTGACTGAATCTTTATCAGTATAGGCATCCCATACCTTCTTTATGTATGGAAAAGCAAATTCCTGGAAATCTTCTCTGTTAAAAAATGTGCAATAATCATCATAAAGTGCAAAATCATGATTAGCAGGTTTAAATAGCTCATCTCTCACATCAATATTTTTGATCATAAAGTCTGTAATTTTTGTAAGTAAAGAATGAACAGGTTTCGGTTCAGTTTTGGCATAAATAAAGAAATTAGTCGAACCACAAATAGAACATGCAATATCGATAGGTCCCAGCATCCCCATTGGTGCTCCAATAAGGTCCCCCAGCACATTTTTAAAGTATGCATATCCATTGCACATCAAAGGAAAATTCCCCGCAGAATAGGGATCTGGTTCTTTATAACTGTCAAGATAATCCCTTAGTTTTTCAATTGTATCCAGGTGACCGTGTACCCACGGTGATGTGTCTTTATGAATTATTATATCTGCAGCACCAAAATATGAGGGATCTATAGCTAATCCAAAGACAGGACCCAGGGTCCCTTCTATTTGAAATTTATTAATAAATTTCAGCTGAGCATCAAGAACATACGAAGGATCCAGGAAAAATCTTCGTCCGTCAAGACCGAGCCATCCATGAAGATAATTGAACTGACTGGCCAGGCTAAAATCTATAGGAACCTGATCAGGTTGTCCCAGCTTCTGGGCAATAGCTATTCTCTCCCTGTTCTTTAGATTAATATTTATTTTCATTACATCTCCTTTTTTCTTATTTATAAATAAAATTACCTATAAAATCAAAAACCTCCCAACCACTTCACAATATATAAATTAAGTTTAATTAAAATCTTTCCAGGGTATTATGAAGTTCATACAGATCTGTAGAAAATTTGATGTTAGTGCTCATATTAAGACCCTCCGATCAAAATATTAATACTATTTAAATTCTAAAGATTAAAAGAGATACAATCTACTACATTATTAACATTTAACTGCACTAAATTAACTAAAAGTAATAAATCTGATCTCTTATCTCATATTATTATTTTGATACTGAATCCCTCAGTACCAGATCGCATTCGATTACAATTCTTTTTGGTTTAAAATCAACAGGATCTTTAATCCTTTTTAATAATAATTCAGCAGCAGTTTTACCTTGTACAAAAAGTTTGGCCGCTACACTTGAAAGGGATGGGTTTAAATATTGGCTGAAAAACATATCGTCATAACCAATAATTGAAATATCGCCTGGAATATCCAGTTTTTTATCTTTGATTGCATTCATCGCACCAAGAGCGACAATATCATTTCCTGCAAAAACTGCATCTAAGCTACCCATTCTTTTAAGGGCATCATTCATCATCAAATATCCTGATTCTGTAGAAAAACTACCCCAGAATACCAGATCTTCAATAAAAAGGTTTTTTTCATCAAGGGCTTTTTTCCAACCTTCAAACCTTTTCTTGGCAGGCTTTACTGTTTTTAAACCACCAAGAAAGGCTATTTTCTTATGCCTGGTATTTATCAAGTGTTTGGTTGCCCTGTAGGCTCCATCCTTGTTTCCGGAAATGACAGTATCGCTGTTCAAACCGTCTATTTCCCTATCTATTAATACTACCGGACAATTTATCTTCTCAAATATACTAATATCCCTATTCTCAGTAGTAGATGGAATTATCATCAAACCATCTATAAGCATGGAGTTAAAATCCCGGATAAATTCTTCTTCCTTTGTGGGATCATCTTCATAGCTTCCCAGAAAGGTATAATATCCCATGCGGTTTAATGAATCCATGCAGCCTTTAACCATTTCAGTAAAAGCAGGGTTACCAATATCAGGTAAAATAATGCCAATAGTATTACTTCTCTTCTTCTTCAAGCTTCTGGCAATAAGATTTGGTTGATACCCTAATTCTTCAATAACTGCTTTTACCTTGACCCTGGTATTTTTACTTACCATAGGTTCATCATTTATTACCCGGGATACGGTTTTAATAGAAACTTTTGCTTTTTTTGCTATGTCTTTTAGGGTTAGGTTCAAGATTTCCTTTAGTTAATGACATCGGTGTCATTTTATTATGTTTGCAGAGTATTGTCAAACAGTAAATACTATTAGAATGAAAAACTCTACTGTACAGGGCTGTTTAGTTTTTAATAGAATAGAAAAATCCGTGAATGAGTATAGAGGTCAATTAAAATATTTAATAATCCTGGATATTTCTTCGGAAGTTGGAATGGAATTCTGTGCGCCGTATCTGGTAACTGATATTGCAGCAATTTTGTTTGCAAATCTTGAAGATTTTAGAATATCATATGTCCTGGCATAAAAATAAGTAAAAGCTCCTGCAAATATGTCCCCTGCTCCTTCTGTATCAACTGCTTCAATCTTCTCAGCCTGGATATATACTTCAAGGTTTTTATTTATTACCATAACCCCGTTATCACCCATAGTGATAACTATATTCTTTACCCCAGTTTTTAAAACCGTACTAGCTGCCTTTTTTACTTCATCAAGGTTCCCGGTTCTTTTCCCTGAAAGCTGTGATAATTCGATTTCATTAGGTAATAGAATATCTACCTTTTCCAGTATATCTGCATAATCTTCTAAAAGGTCTACTGGCGAGGGATTAAGTACGAAAATATTTTTTTTAGATTTTTGTTGAGCAATAGTCCTTATGGTTGATACTGGAATCTCTAATTGAGCTATGATAATAGGAAAATTAAATATCTCTTCGAGGTTTTCCATTATAAGCTGCGGCTTTAATAAATCATTTGCTCCTGGAAAAACAACAATATTATTTCTACCACTGCTATCCACGTTTACAACTGCAATACCCGTGCTGGAAGTTTTGATCACTTTTATATAATCAAGATTCAGGCCTGATTTCTTGAGATTCTCCAAATAAAGTCTACCAAATACATCATCGCCTAAGCACGTGAATAATTTTACATCTCCACCTATCCTGGAAATGCTCATGGCCTGATTTGCCCCCTTTCCTCCAAAGCCTGTGATGAGTCCACTGGCCATGACAGTCTCTCCTGCTTCGGGGATCTTTTTAGTCTTTAAGACAATATCATAATTAGAACTGCCGATGACTAAAATAGGATCATTGTTTTCTATCATAATATTCTTAATATATTATAGCCTTTTCCCAAGTTCCTCAATTCTTGATACCAGTTTTTCAGCAGTGAGTCCATAATGATCGATTAACTGCTTATAATCACCCACCACAGCAAACTGATCTTCTATCCCGATCATTGCTAGTTTTGCCTTACAGGTTTTTACCAGGACCTCAGCAACTATTCCTCCCAAACCACCTATAACCGTATGTTCTTCAATAGTGACCACTTTTTTAGTCTTCTCTGCAGAATTTAATATGGTATCGCTGTCCACAGGTTTTAAACAATACATATTTATGACTTCCGCATCTATGCCTTTTTCTTTCAAAAGCTCCGCAACATCAAGTGTCGTACTTACCATTGAAGAAGTCGATATCAAAGTAATGTCGCTACCCTTTTTTAAAACATCAGCTTTGCCCGGGATTATTTTACAATCCGTTCCATAAAGTCTTGGAGTCTTATTACGGTGTACTCTTATATAGACCGGGGTTTCAATATCCGCAGCTGCCAATATAGCTGCCCGGTACTGGGGCCCATCTGAAGGTGCCAGAATAGTAAGGTTTGGTATAGCACGCATCACTGTGACATCTTCCAGGACTACATGTGTCGGCCCCAGTGGTCCTACAGAAAAACCACAGTTATTACCCAATATATTGACATTTAAATTTGTTTTACAAACATCATCCCTGATCTGTTCGAAGCATCTATAAGTTATAAAAGGAAGGTATGCAGTAATAAATGGCACTTTTCCGGAAACTGATAATCCTGCTGCCTGACCCATGGCAGCAGCTTCGGCAATACCAAATTCAAAATGCCTTCCGGGATATTTTTTTCTAAATGGATCTCCTGAGGCCCCCAGGGATGAATCACAGGATATATAGACCACATCTTCATTAATATCTCCGGCCTCTACAAGAGCTGACGCTATTATTTTCCTTGGATCACCATAAATCTGATTTTTTTTATCTTGCAATTTTTGAATACTCCTTTTCTTTCTGATCTTTTACCAGTTCAATAGCATTGTTTATTTCCTCCACCGGACAGTGCCAGTGATGAAACTCAAACTTATCTTCGCCAATGGCAAGACCTTTACATTTAGTGGTGTCCGCTACTATGCATGAAGGCTTGCCTGATATAAAAGGAACAGCTGATAATTTTTCATATATCTGATTAAAATCATGCCCATCAATTGTCTGTACTTCCCATCCAAATGAAGAGAATTTTTCCTCCAGGACAGATGAATTCATCACTTCTGTAGTGGTACCATTTACCTGGAGACCATTCCTATCAATAATAACTGTTAAATTATCCATACTATGATGGGCAGCCGACATTGCAGCTTCCCATACTGAACCTTCTCCACATTCACCGTCTCCAAGCATAGTAAATACCTTGAAATCCCTATTGTCTAATCTTGCACTCAGAGAAATTCCACAAGCAACAGCTAATCCATGTCCTAAAGACCCTGTCGGAAATTCTATACCAGGAAGTACTTTTTCATCTGGATGCATAGGGACTCTGGTATCAATAGTATTATATGTCCATAATATTTCCTCATCAAAATAACCAGCATCAGCTAATACAGTGTACAGAGCCAATACCTTATGACCTGCAGATAAAATAAAGCGGTCCCTGTCTTTCCATTTTGGTTTCTCCGGATTAAATTTCAGTATATGATTGTATATTACCGTAATAATATCCAGGGCTGAAAAGGCACCTCCTATATGGCCCTCTCCTTTTTCCATCATCCTCAAAATATTTGTTCTTGAATTATATGATTTTTCAATAAGGGTTCTTATTTCTTCCTTTGATAGTTTTGACATAGTTTACCTCTTTAATTATTTTATTAATTGATCTAAAATATTATTCATTAAAATAATGCAATATATTGCAACCTTGCACTTAAATCTATTGATAATATTATATAAAAAATACAATTATTACAATAAGGAAGATGCAGGTACTCATTTAAAAAATTGGTCATGAAACAAATTAAACCTTCCGGTACTTTTGGTCAAAGTCCAAAAAAGACTTATTTCTTGAAACATGTCTTCCCCCCTGGTAACCAGTCTTTAACCAGACATTAATGATCTCTAAGGCTAGTTCAAGACCTATTACCCTTGAACCCAATACAAGAACATTCGAGTCATTATGTTCTCTGGCACACCTTGCAGTATATAAATTATGACACAGTGCAGCTATACAGCCGGGCACCTTATTGGCACTTATGCTCATCCCTATCCCAGTGGCACAAAGCAAGATCCCCCTGTCAACTTTCCCTTTTGAAACAGAAAGTGCTACTTTTTCAGCAACTGAATAATCTTCTATGGGCATTTTTTCATAAATACCACAATCATTTATCTCGTAACCCTCTAAAACAAGTAATTCTTTTATTTTTTCTTTATACTCAAATGCAGCATGATCACTACCTATGGCAATCTTTAGCAAAATACCCTCCCGATTTTAATTTTTAAATAATTTTAACACAAAAAACCGGCCTTTATTCAAAATTATCTGAAAAATTGCACTTCATAACATTGATAATTCATTTGTATATCAAGTCTATTTAGGCTAAAATTTTCATTATCTTTTTATGGATTGGTCTAGGGGGGGCACTGATGTTATTAAAAAATAAAATTGCTATTATTACTGGTGCTGGTAAGGGCATAGGCAAGGAAACTGCACTTGACTTTGCCAGAGAAGGTGCAAATCTGGTTCTGGTCAGCAGGACTTTAGAAGATCTAAAAAAAATATCCCAACAAGTTGAGACATATAATGTTAAAACATTATGCATGACCATAAATATCGCTTCTGAGACCGATGTAAAAAAAATGGTAGCTGATACTTTGAGTACTTTTGGAAGAATAGATATTCTTGTTGCAAATGCTGGGATACATCTACGAAAAAACATAATAGATACTTCGGTGGCTGACTGGGATGAGATGATGGAAATAAATCTAAGGGGTACTTTCCTCTGCTGCCGGGAAGTTGTCAGGTCCATGATCAGTCAGGATTATGGAAAAATTATAATAATATCTTCAGAATCGGGAAAAAAGGGTTCCGCTTCTCAGGGTGCCTACTGTACAACCAAATTTGGACAAATCGGCTTTGCTGAGGTGCTCACTGATGAAGTAAAGGATTATAATATAAATATCAATGCTGTTCTTCCCAGCGCTACTAATACACCCCTGATAAGAAAATCTTATCCTGAAGTAAACCATGAAGCGCTTACCAAACCAGAATCCATAGCCAAAGTTATAACTTTTATTGCCAGTGAAAATGCATCTGCAATAAAAGGTGCTTCGATTGCAGTATGGAATGCACAGAACTATATGCCTAACCTCTTTAATAGTTAGGATTTTAAATGGAAGACCTGATCTTAAAGAATATAGAAGATATGAGAGTTGGAGTAAGATTAAACCATGAAGGCAAACATGTTATTGACTTTACAGAAGACTTTCCACTAAAGGCGAAGGCTTTTAGTTTTTATATAAACCACCGGCTTACCCAGAATTATCACGATTACCTTGAACTTCTTTATTTTTATAAAGGCACCGGGACTTGTCTTGTCGGGGATAGAAAATTTATTGCAAAAAAAGGTGATCTGGTAATCTTTAATAATGTTGAACTTCACACCATACTTCCTGATAAAAGTGAAAATCTAGTACTTGTGGCGATCTTCTTTCTTCCTGAACTTATTTATAAGCCCGGTTCCAATGGGATGTGCCTGGAATACTTAAAGCCATTTTACTGCAGGGGTGAGGAATTTAATAATCTTATTTCCTCTGATGAAGTGAAAAAACATAATCTACAGCTACTTATAAAAAAGATCTTTTATGAAATTACAAACGAAAAAGATTACTATAGATTAGCTGCTACAACCCTGCTTCAGGAAGTTTTGATCGAACTTCTTTATTATTATAATAATGGGAATCTTCAGTTAAGCTCCGATCATGCCTATAATAAAAAGCTTGCAGATATCGATAAACTTAAGGCTACTTTTGTCCTTATCATGAACAATTACAAGACAAATATCTCCCTTGAAGATGCCGCAGGCTCTGCATGCATGAGTCCGCATTATTTTTGCAGATTTTTTAAAAAAGTTACAGGTACTACATTTAAAGAATATCTCTTGAGGATAAGAATAGATAAAGCCAAAGAACTGCTTATGAAATACAATATGTCTGTTACCGAGATAGCTTATCAGGTAGGGTTTGAAAACCTCAGTTATTTTTTCAGGGTATTTAAAAAGTTCACAAAATTAAATCCAATGGAATTTAGGAAATTATCAAGCAATATGAGTCCTGACGCCCTTATTTAAGATGCTTTATGGCTGTTTCCTGCTAGAGCCTGGTGCTTTCTTGTTCTATAGCATTTAGATACCCTTAATCACCTTAAATCTCTTATTCTGCTGAGCTCCCTATAGTCATTTTTTAAATCAT
>SDBU01003823.1_pt1 | contig 18927 bp, 19 predicted proteins | sample 2277071 | NCBI WGS metagenome assembly SDBU01 (sample SAMN10397929, study PRJNA504765) | marine sediment metagenome | isolation source: marine sediment core GS08_GC12, 126 cmbsf | place: Arctic Ocean: Gakkel Ridge, Loki's castle | collected 2008 | reverse complement strand
TCAGCGAAAAAGAGTAGTTCTTCACCGGGCTCAAACACCGCATCTTGGTTTCCCCCTTGCAGAATAGAAGCAATTGTCTTCCCATCTCGGGTGAGAGTTGGATAACTTCCCGAAGAGAAGTTAAGTCCAAACACTTCTAATTGCTCATATGTTATCGACGTCAGGCCAGTTTCTGAGACCTCGATGGCGACTGTCGGTGTATTGGCGAGCTGCAGGTCAGCAAAGCCTGCTAAGTACGCAGACGAGTCAGGCGATGCTATCTGCAGGTGCTCTGGATTGATCACCGCAGATTCCAGGATGGCCAGCAGTGGATCTGCAGACCTGGTCGCGGGTAAGTTCAACTGGAGAGTCGCATTGTAATTTACCTGCACCTTGAGGTAAGAGGTCAGGCGCAGTTTATCCCCTTCAGGGAGGGCGGGGTAGAAGGACAACCGGGCAAGATGGACGCCGCGTAAGATTCCCAAGCGTTCCAGCACCACCGGTTTGAGGGTAAAAACCTTTTCTTGTAGAGCGGGGATGAATGCACCACCCAGGACCTGTCCCTGCGAGTCGAGCTGCACACCTCCTGGTTGTTCACCCAGAACTAGGGGCGCCTTAAGAGGCTGTGTGGTCTCGGAAGAAGCCATGATCTCAACGGTTGGGTTAGCTCCGCGGGGCAATGCAACCAGGACAGAGGCATAGGGCATTCGCGGCGCCCCTGGCTGGTTCAGGTTAGAAAAGCCTGGTATGTCTACCACAGATCGCCCATCAGGTCCCTCGCCGATCTTTGGCGGCGGCGCGGACCATTCTACGGTCAACCCGCCGGGTGCAGGCGTGACGCGCGGATTGGAATCGGGCAGTTCCCTTGGAGAAGCGAGGGAGGCTTGCGGGCCGATCATAGAACCCATGAGTATTAGCAGGAGTGATAGACGGCGGACCAATTTGATTATTTGCCGACTAAGAGGGGCAAGTACGTGGTGTGGCTGAACATGGCTCCCTGCAGAGATGGCAGATGGAATGTTTCAACACCATGGGTGTCGATATCAGAAAGCCAGTAAAACCATGATCCCACTCCTGGTGAGTCGGGGAAACTGTAAGTATGGCCTGCCGAGCCGCCGCCAGCTGGTGCGAAGTGAATTCGTTCCGCATCGCTCAGATTCAGCGTTGAACCGCGATAAATGTAGAAACCAAGGTTGTCTATCTCGGCGGCAGTTGCCCAGCTCAGGGTAACATCACCACCACCAGGTCTTTCGACACGGAAATACAGCAGTTCTACCGCAGTAGGTTCAGCGGAAAAGCGGATATTATTGACCATACCAGAGCCAGCCAGGTCAATTTCCATCGCATCCACCCCGGCGACACCCACGGGCACCAGGGCTGTCCCGCCATTCCCTGTATGGGGGATATCGACCATTCCGACTGGTGTTCCTCCAAGACCACCCTCGAAAAATGTGATCTTGGCGTCTTCCAGTTCACCCTGGTCTTCTTCGATATCATGAACTTCCAGGCTTTCGATAAAAGCGCCGCTGCCATCCCCGAGATTTGAATATTCAAAGCTGATTATCGATCCAGCAACATCGCCGTCGTCAGGATCTGTCGTATCAAGGTCTTCGCTGATAATGAGAGTATTGCCAAATGAGAAATTGAAAAGATCCGCATCATTTCCTGAGCAATCTGCAGGCACGTTTCCAGGTGGACATCTGGCATCGAAAATCATCGCTGCATTGACATCACCTAAATCCGGATTGAAGGCGTTGACGAAGACGAAGCCAGCGATGGGATCACCACTGATCCCGAAACCCGAAGACAATTGGTCAACAATCGTGCCGGGTGCGATGCCTTCGAAGTCAATGACCGCGAAAACAGATTGGGCTTTCGTGCTCACACTGGTCGATAAGATGAACGCAAAAACGAATATCAGAGCGAAAGCGATAATGATGGATTTATACGGTCGCATGGTTCCCTTCCTTTTTGGTGAATCTCTTGTGGTTATAATTGGGTTTGGTTGATTTTAGATTTTTGCCTGTGATGGTAGGCTGATCGCGCGCAATGGGTTCAATTTTGCTAAATCAGTTTTTATTGTCGAGGGAATGTGGTCACCCCCGCAAGGATTAGTAAAACATTAACAGAACCTTACATTTCTGTTATTTTACCAAATTATTACTAAAGAATCAACTGAGAAAATAACCCCAAATTGTCTTATATAATATTTTTCGGGGTTTTAATGGACAGGTATAGGTGAAGGAGGATAAGAGATAGAAAATCTAGGTATAAACTGTTCTCCCAAGTACAACGGCTTCTTGAGACAACCAGTTGCTGGACATTACCCCGTGCTTTAATGGATATCCAACGGAGATTCTGTTTCCTGAATCTCAATATTTTTAGAAAACATTACCAACCAGAGAGATCAGCATGGAGAGAATGAGCAGAATTCCGATTCCGATAAAGATAATCTGTCGGGTGCGCAGCCGTCTTTTTTCATATGCGGATAGTTCTTTCTTCTTTTTCTTCTTTTTAGCCATGATTTTGTCCTTATAATTTATTCAAGTTGGGTTTTGATCGAGTGAGCAAGGCTCTCTGAAATCCCGGGGATCGAAGAGAGATCATCAATACTGGCATTGAGGATGTTTTGGATCGAACCGAATTTTCCCAGCAGCGCTTTTCGTTTAGCAGGTCCGACACCGGCGATGGAATCCAGCCGGGAGGCAATACCCGTCTTTGTGCGCTGTTTGCGGTGTGCGGTGATTGCGAAGCGGTGCGCTTCATCTCGTACCCGCTGAAGGAGGAAAAGCCCTTGAGAACCTTTTGGAAGTACGATCGGGTTTGATTGCCCGGGCACAAAGAGCTCTTCATTCTGTTTGGCAAGACCTGCCACGGGGATTTTATCTAGCAAATTAAACTTCTCCAATACAGCGACTGCCCGGCTGAGCTGCCCTTTTCCCCCATCGACAATGAGTAGATCTGGGAGCAGTGAAAATGATTGGTCAACTTTTTCTCCTGGCTTATCTATGAGTTCTTGAGCAGCTTGCCAACGATTGAAGCGCCGTAAGAGAACTTCTTCCATGCTGGCGAAATCATCTGGACCCGTTACGCTGCGGATATTGAAACGCCGGTAAAATTTCTTACTGGGCACTCCCTGTTCGAAAACCACCATACTGCCTACCGCGAAAGTCCCCTGAGTGTTGGAAATATCATAACACTCGATCCTGTTTGGCGGGGCAGATAACTTTAAGGCGGATTGGATCTCAGCCAAAGCCTCGGTTTGGCGATGTTTCTCTGCGTGCCAGCGGGCTTGTAGGGCTCTCAAGGTATCCGCAGCGTTCTCAGCTGCCAGCTGGATCAATTCACGCTGCTGACCTTCGCGAGGGATGAGAATCTCAAAGGAGTCGCCGGGACGGCGAGAGCTCAACCACTGTTTGATGATCTGTGCCTCTTCGATCTCGTGGGGTAAGAGTACTTGAGGGGGAACCATGGAAGCCTGGTCATAGAACTGCTTGATAAACCCAGACATAACATTAGCATCTGCTGAACCTTCAGTTCCCTGCAGGAGGAAGTATTCACGTCCAATCAGCTTCCCACCGCGAATGAAGAAGACCTGTACACAAGCTTCACCGTTAGAGCGGGCCATAGCAATCACATCCGAGTCAACGTACTCTGTTGAGACAATTTTCTGCCGTTCGACAACCTTTTCAATTGCATTAACCTGATCGCGCAGAGCAGCCGCCCTCTCGAATTGAAGTTCGTTGGCTGCCATCCGCATCTCCTCTTGCAGCCGGGAAAGGATCGGTTCAGTACGTCCGGAAAGAAATTGACATAGATCATCGATCACTTGGCGATAATCATTTTGATTGATCACCCCAATGCAGGGGGCTGTGCAGAGCTTAATATCATAATACAAACACGCCCGTTTATCCTGCCCAGTTATTTCCCGGTCGCAAGTCAGGTAGGGGAAGATACGCCGCAAGACATCCAGGGTCTGATGAACCGCCCAAACGCTGGTGTATGGACCGAAGTATCGCGATCCGTCATTAACCATTTGACGGGTGACGGTCAATTTCGGGAATGGTTTTGCCCAATGAACTTTGATATATGGATACCTTTTGTCATCCTTAAGGCGCACATTGAAGTGCGGGCGGTATTCTTTGATTAAATTCATTTCCAGGATCAAGGCTTCAAGTTCGGAGCCGACCACGATCCAATCGATATCCGCGATGCGGCGTACCATCTGACGCGTTTTATGATTCTGCATGGCGCTGGCGTGGTAATAGGAACGCAGGCGATTACGTAAATTGATCGCCTTGCCAATGTAAATCACCTTGCCATCCACATCCTTCATCAAGTAGCATCCGGATTTGGTAGGCGCAGAGTCGAGAATGGATTGAAGTTGATCGCTAATTTCCATAAAGTGGGCTTATTTTAACACGATGGAATGATTTTCGAGAAGCGGTATAATTTTTTTATGACCCAGCCCAGAGAGATCTACCTTGGACAAATATTAAGTGAAAGTGGTCTCTGGTTAGGTGTAGCTGAGTCTTGCACCGGGGGTTTGCTCGGTCATTTGATCACCAATGTGCCTGGATCGTCTTTATATTTCCGCGGAGGGGTCGTTGCATATGCTAATGAAGTCAAGATGGGAATGTTGAGGGTTTCTGCAGACACCCTGGAGAACTACGGTGCTGTGAGTAAGGAGACAGTCATCGAAATGGCTAGAGGGGTGCGAGAGGCTCTCAAGACGGATATTGGGCTATCAGTGAGCGGAATCGCGGGTCCGGAGGGGGGAACGGATGAGAAACCGGTGGGCACAGTCTGGATTGGATCGAGCACCATGAAAATGGAAAATGCTAAGATGTTCATCTTTTCTGGAGACAGGCAAAAGGTCAAAGAGCAGGCTGCCCAAATGGCATTGCAAGTGGTTATCGACTATCTAACTGTTCGACTCGAGTAGTAACTTCGTGGGAGATGGAATTTAGTTTATTGAATGCACTGCTAACTCACCCATAGATCTAAGATTTATTCTCATATGAGGATGATCCGGTCATATTTTAATATGTGATTTCCCTAATCTTGGATAAAATAATTTAGATTGAGATACAATTGGTCTCCGATAATCGAGTTATGAGAAGATTTTTTCCGTTACTCCTGGTAGTCACCTTTATCTTGCCTGCCCTGATGGTCCAACCAACCCGGACCCATGCGCAGGCTGGTGATGCATGGCAATTGATCGCTGAGGTCAATGGTTTGCGGGCTGCATACGGATTACCTCCTTATGAAATCAACAATTCGCTGATGGCAGCAGCTCAAGGGCACAGCGATTATCAGGCTCAAATTGAGACCTGGACCCACACGGGACCAGGAGGGTCGCGCCCGCACGATCGCGCTATTGCTGCGGGATTTGGTGGAGGAGCCCAGGTGTTCGTATCTGAAAACGTTGCCACGGGCATCAACTTGAGCACCAGCAGAACGGTCAATGAGATGTGGCAGGATGCGATTCACCTTGAGACGATTGTTTCTTCTCGTTACACACATATTGGGGCTGGGGTGGGTCATGCTGGCGATTGGGTATACTATACAATCGTTGTGGGGTATATCGCTGGTTTGCCAGGTAGCGGAACCGATCCCGGAGATAGCTCACCGCCGAGCGACGGGGGCGGGACACCAGCCCCGACCGTCATTCCCATTCAACCGATTTCAATCGCCACTCCAGGAGCTGATGGGTCGATTATTCATGTCGTGCAGTATGGTCAGTTTCTCGAAAATATTGCCAATGCATATGAAGTTAGTTTAAATGACTTACTGGCGCTGAATGGGCTTTCACAAGAGGCGATCATTTATGCAGGGGATAAACTGCTGATCAAAGCCAGTCAAACACCTGAAAGTCCACAAGAATTAACTGTATCGGAAACCGCTCAAGAGACTGAATTGGCCACCGCAACTCCCAATGCGACATCAACCGGGAATCCGGCGACGAGAACGCCAACCTTCATCCCTGTGGCGATGGTCGTCCCGGCGCAAGCCGATCTTGCACTGAACGCAAATCCAGAAATCGAGCAATCCACGCAGGATGAACAGCGTGGTTATGACTACCTTCTATATGCTGTATTTGGGTTGGCGATCGCTGGCACAGCTTTGATCTTGTTCGGCACTGCGCTGAAGAAGCGATATTGAAGGTCTCGCAATCCCGAATAGATCAAGTCAATTCTTTTACTCGCCATAAATTTATTAGTTTTCCCCCTGATTCATCATCCAGCTCAAACCACTTATCGATCGGCAGCGAAAGCTGAGCTAAAGCCGAGGTGGGCATGCGGGCTGATTCTCCAGTCAAGACATACAAAAACTCCTCCAAGCCAGGATTATGAGCCACGATCATAACTGTACCGATCTGATCTGGGAGGGAATAAAGAGTTTCGATGAAAGTATCAGGATCGCCGGGATAAAAATCAGGGTGAATTTCGATCTTTCCCTCATGTCCACTCCCTTCGGAAACGGCTTTGGCAGTTTTTTTGGCGCGTACAGCGGGGGAACATAGGATGATGTCTGGAACCAGTTCTTGCTCAAGCAGCAGGGCACCCATGCGCGGAGCATCCCGCTTACCGCGTTTGTTGAGCGGCCGGTCGATATCCGCTAATCCGGGATTGCTCCAGCTGGATTTGGCATGGCGCAGGATGAGCAAAGTTTTCATGTGTTAATCCTGGCTTGTATCGAGCTGGCCTAAACGGGATCGCTCAGATGCCACAATATCATCGTCTAACTTGCGGAAAAGGGGCACCGGTTTGCGCAATTCTTGTCTTGAGGATAATTGACTGGGTTCCCAGCTGCCGCTGGCTGCTGCAGGGTTGTAGCGCAGGACCTCGTGATCTCCCAGGTCATCTGTGATGGTTTCAGTGAATTGTTCACCAAATAAAGGAGCATCATAACCGAGAAATCTATGCAGCTGTTCGCTTGAAAAAGGTAAATATGGTGAGAGCAAGATCTTCAGCGAATCAATGGCCTTTAAAGCTGTAAAGATGGTCGTGGCGGCAGCTGCTTTATCTGTTTTGATCTCGAACCAAGGAGCGGATTGATCCAGGTATTTGTTTACTTCTGCTGCCAGGCGCATGGTTTCGATTAATCCCGCGCGCAGGTTGACCGCATTGATATGATCCCCAATGGTTTGGAATCCCTTTTCAACAGTACTCAAGATCTCCCGGTCAGCTGGACGCAACTCGCCTGGAGATGGAACCTGTCCATCCCAATGCTTATAGGCGAAGGACAGAACCCGGTTAACAAGGTTACCCCAGGTTGCAACGAGCTCATTGTTGTTGCGGTTGAGAAAATCTTGCCAATCCCAATCGGTGTCTTTACTCTCCGGCATATTGGCGGTCAGGTAATAGCGCAGTGTATCGGGCTCGTAACGGCTTAAGAAGTCGAAACCCCAGACAGCCCAGTTGCGACTGCCGGAGATCTTCTTTCCCTCGAGATTCATGAACTCATTGGCAGGCACGTTGAAAGGCAGGATCAATGGCTCACCCTCTCGTTCTTCAAAGATCTTAGAGAACCAATCACCAGCACCAATCAATTGCCCTGGCCAGATAACCGCATGGAAGGGGATATTATCTTTACCGATGAAGTAAAAGCTTTTTGCTTGTGAGTCATACCACCAATCGTACCATGCTTGAGGTTGACCGTTTATCTGTGACCATTCGATGCTTGCAGACAGGTAGCCGATGACCGCTTCGAACCACACATAAAGCCGTTTTTCATCCCATCCTTCAACGGGGACAGGTATACCCCAATCCAGGTCACGGGTGATGGCGCGCCCGTGGAGTTCGTCTGCAAGGATTTGCCCCAGGGATTGGTGAAGAACATTAGCGCGCCAGTAGTCTTCGCGTTGGCGTAAAAAATCGACAATAGCAGGTTGTAGTTTACCGAGGTCCAGATAGAAATGCTCAGTCTCTTTAAGTTCTGGTGTCGACCCATCGATTTTTGAACGGGGGTTGATAAGAGAAGTGGCCTCTAATAGAGTGCCACACTGATCACATTGATCGCCGCGCGCATTTACATAACCGCAAACGTAGCAGGTACCCTCGATATAGCGATCGGGGAGGAAGCGTCCCTGGGTTGGTGAATACCACTGCTTCTGCTTGTTGGTGTACAGATAGCCATTTTTCTTCAGGGCCAGGAAAATGGATTGTGATACCTTGAAGTGATTCTCGGTGTGGGTGCTGGTGAAGAGGTCATATGTCAATCCCAGGCGCTGAAAGAGTTCCAGGAAACCGGTATGGAATTGAGAGTAGACATCCAATGGCGTTGTTCCATCAGCATCGGCATGCACGGTAACCGGTGTACCGTGAGAATCGGAGCCGGAAACCATCAGCACGTTGTTGCCGGATAAACGCTGGTAGCGAGCAAATATATCGGCGGGTAAATAGGAGCCAGTGATATTGCCGACATGGATTAATGAATTTGCATAAGGCCAGGCGACAGAAACCAGGATATTGCTTGGCATAGTTCTCCTCCAGTTGGTATTCTAAGGTTATTGTAGCGCGAAGATCAGAGCTTATGAAGTGGTAATTTGGAACTGATGTTCGCAGCGAGTAAAATTCATCTCAAACAAAAAAGGCTGTCCAGTTCTGGACAGCCGCTTCTTTCGTTGCGTCAATCGAAAGTAATTAGCGTTATTCCCTTTCTTCCGCTATCCAGGACGAGGCGCGTGGATTTACTCCTCGCATGGGCATCATGGTAATTGTCTGGTAAATCTGAATTGAGATCATTTTTGCTCTCTTCATTACTAAAGAGAGTTTAATCCTGTGAATAAGGTTTGTCAAGACTGGATCAGAGATATTCACGCAAAAGCCGGGTTTGACGAGGGTTTCGTAAGCGCCGCAGTGCTTTTCCTTCGATTTGGCGGATGCGTTCTCGAGTTAGACCGAATTTCTGACCAACTTCTTCAAGTGTGTATGGTCTGTCGCAGTCTAATCCAAATCGTAAGCGTAAGATACGCGCTTCGCGAGGGGAGAGAGAGGAGAGCACTTCATTAATTCGCTCACAGAGCATATCATGAGAGACTGCTTGTGCAGGGGATGGTGAACCTTTATCCTCGACGAACATTCCAAATTCTGAATCTTCATCATCCCCAACGGGGCTTTCCAAGGATACCGGCGTCCAGGATACTCTCAGCATCCACTTTACTTTCTTGGGATCGAGATCCATTTCGACTGCCAGCTCTTCTTCACTGGGGAGGTGTCCTAATTCCTGCTCCATCTTATAAAGTATGCGGTACATTTTCCGTATGCGGTCGGTCATGTAAACAGGGACTCGTATTGTGCGACCCTGGTCTGCGATCGCCCGAGTGATCGTCTGGCGAATCCACCAGGTCGCATAAGTGGAAAATCGAAACCCCCTTTGGTATTCAAATTTTTCCACCGCCCGCATCAATCCCAGGTTTCCTTCCTGGATCAAATCCAAGAAAGGCACTCCATTACCGAGATATTTCTTCGCAATGCTGACGACCAAGCGAGTATTGGCTTTGATTAAATGCTCACGCGCCAGGTATCCATCACGGAGCTCGTTATCCAGTGCGGTGCGCCGGTCACAGTCAAGTGAATTTTCGTGCTGCGATAGCTCGTTAAGCGCATCTCCGGCTCGCTCAATACGCTTAGCTAAATCAATCTCCTCCTGCCGGGTGAGCAAGGGGATATGTGCCATCTCCTTGAGGTAGAGACCTACGGTGTCATCAGAACCGATCAATTCCAGGTTCTTATGGGTGCCGAGAGGGGGGAATGATTTTATAAAATCCGTCTTGTACTCGAATTCGCTTGTTTCTGGGTCAGGGTTGTATTCAAGAGTGATGGTAGAACCTTGTAGTTTCAACGGGTTTAGCTCCAAAAGGTTGCCTCCTTCCCAGACATAGACAATATTATGATTTCTTGTGGGATGAATCCAACAGAATCACCAGCTTGTACTTATAATGATATTGAGTAAAACCTGTGGAGTTGAAAAGATCTGAGCAAAACACGAGCGTCCCTCCTGCAAAGAGGACCAGCTGGTTAGGCGAAGGTGAGGGTTTATGTGATCTGAATTACTCCAAAGATTGATTTTCCAGTAATGTCTTTAATACTGCCAGGCGAGGATCATTCACCTCTACTTCATGGTGGTGAACCTGCTCGTGTTGGGCTTCCCCACAAATCGCGCAAATTCCCTGGCAATCTGGGTGGCAGAGGGGGTTAATGGGGGTTTCAAGAACCATGTATTCACGAACTAAAGGACCCAGGTCAATATACCCATCTTCGGGTAAAATCAGTTCAGACTCGCTGGCGGTACGTATCGAGAATGCGTAAAGTTCCGTGAAGTCAGTATTGAGCTGCTTGTATAAATCGGTCAGACAGCGCGCGCATTCCGTTTGTATAGCTGCACGCAACTTTACCTGTATCAGCAAACCCTGGGGGGTGCGCGTGATTCTTGCGCTACCGTCAAGGTCCTGCAGGTTTAGATCTGGTTCCAGAAAAAGAGAGGGGAGGTCAAAATAAAAATCCCGGCTGAAACCGACAGATTGATGAATAAGGAATCCGACGTTCAGCCGGAGAGACTGGCGAGATTGATTCATATGGACAGGCAGACTTGCAAAATAAATATTATTATTTTGGATGATTATAACATAATTAGATAAACGCGTCAATAATTGCGGGATAACTAGACATAATATGTTGAATTATAATAAGAAATAGTCATATATAGGTTAGAAAAATTGTGATGCCCATATATATACGAGAATGAGGATAAATTGTTGATGGCGACATGGTGCGATATGAGGAAATTACTATTAGCAACAGGTAATCAAGGTAAAATCAAGGAGATGAAGGCTCTCTTGCAGAGTGTTGAAGCTGAGATACTCACACCAGGAGACTTGGACCTGGTGTTACAGGTTGAAGAGGCTGGTAAGACATATTCCGAGAACGCAGCCAGGAAAGCTAAATCCTTCGCTGCTGCGGCAAATATGCTGACATTGGCCGATGATTCAGGTCTCGAACTGGAAGCATTACGTGGTGCACCGGGTATCTATTCAGCCAGGTATTCGCCAAAATCCGGTGCTACAGATAAGGATCGGAGAGATTACCTTTTGCAGCAGCTGCAGGGATTCCCAAAGCCCTGGTCAGCCGGGTTTCACTGTACAGTTGCATTAACTTTTCCAGGAGCTGAGATTCACTTTGCTGAAGGGTATTGTGCAGGGGAGATCATCGCTGAGGAGAGGGGTGAAGCAGGCTTTGGTTATGATCCGGTTTTCCTGGTCAGCGAATTGGGTAGAACCATGGCTGAGCTCACTTTGGTTGAAAAAAATCAGATCAGCCATCGTTCACGAGCGGTAAAAGCTATGCTGCCGATATTGCTTACTTATTTGTAATCTCCACCTAGACAAATACTGTCATCTGAAATCCCTTTTGGGTTATGATTGCAGCATGCCAAGTGACAAGGAAACTCAAAAGCAATACGAAGAGTTGATCGTATCTATCCGCTACCAAAGGTCGCGGAGGGGGAAGCGAATCGAGGATTATCTCCAGAATTCGCGTGTCAGCAGAGAAATTGAAAAATTGACCCGCCAAAAGGTGCTGCGGGAGCTCCACGATGGTTTGACCCAGACTGTGTCTGCCCTGGCGATGCGCATTAATTTTATTCGCCGATTGATGATTTCAGACCCGCATGCTGCCGAGAGGGAACTCGAGAAAGTTGAAGACCTGACCCGGGAAACTGCGCGAGAGATCAGGCACATGATTTTTGTTCTACGACCGATGGAGATGGATTCGCAGGGACTAATCGAGGCCCTGGATGCGATGGCTGGAAAGATGGACGAATTGTTCAACCTGGAGATTGAGCTGATCATCAATGGTGATTTGGTGGAACATCTGCCATTGAATGATCAACAGGTGATTTATTCCACGGTGGAGGAGGCGATAGATAGCGCAAGAAAACGAAATGGAGCCAAGCACGTGTCAGTGCATTTGGATAGAATTGATGGGCAAGTGGTCCAGCTCGAGATAGAAGACACGGGTAAGCGTTCTGCCCGGGCAGAGCGTCCTTTTCAGGGGCAGGAGCTGGGGAGCATCCAGAAATTCGCCGAGCTGATAAGCGGTTCAGTAAGCCTTGAGAACGAAGGCATGCTGGTGCGGATCCTGTTCCCCTCTACGCAGACCTCTGAAGAAGTAACTTATCCTCTGCAGTGAGCTCTCCGGCAGGCAACAAAGGAAAATTCTGGCTGAGGATCAGCGGGCTGATCTTGGGGACCGGGGTTTTGGTGTGGCTGCCAGTAGAGGAGCGAAGTGAGCTGGGAGTGCTGGTGATTTCTGGGGCGATCAGCACCTGGAGCGCAGTTTGGTTGCTGATCAAGCCCGTTCTTAATGATAAGCAGCTCATCATGCGCCATATTTTGGTCGGGACGGGAGCAGGACTGATCCTGGCCCCGTTGGCGATCGTGCTGATGGCCTTGAAGAGCGGCATCCACGGGCATGGGGCGCCAGACTTTACCGTCAACCAGATGCAGGATATTCTGTCCCGGATACCATATTTTGTGCTGAGTGGATTCCTGGTAGGTGTGGGGAGTGGGTTGTGGCGTCTGGCGATGCGGGAATTACCCCAAAAGGGTGGATAAAAACACATGCCGTATGCAGGTGAGCTGCATTACCGCAGATCAGCACGGGGTAACCAGGGGAGAAATCAGTTGGTTTTAATTCATGGGGCTGGGGGTTCGTACCTTCATTGGCCAGCGGAGATCCGTCATCTGGCTGGAGAGGATATCCTGGCGATCGATCTGCCAGGGCATGGCGCATCTGAAGGGGCTGGGAAAGAGACCCTCGATGCTTACGCGGGTTCGGTGCTCGAGTTCATGGATTATTTGGATATCAGCCAGGCAATGCTTGCCGGTCACTCGATGGGCAGCGCCATCGCTCAGAGATTAAGCCTGGACTCACCCGACCGTGTACGGGGTTTGATCCTAATCGGAGCGGGTGCCAAGTTGAGCGTGCATCCGAAACTGATTGAGGACTGCAGCAGTGAGCGCACTTACTCTGAAACAGTATCGCTGGTCATGGAGTGGGTATTCAGCCCGCAAGCTGACCGGCGCTTGGTGGAATTGGCTGGCCAGCGCATGGCGGAGATACCCGCCAGCGTGATGTTGGCGGATTTCAAAGCTTGTGATGCTTTCGACGTGCGCAATGAGGTGCAGGAGATCCAGCAGCCCGCTATGGTCATCTGCGGTGAGGATGACCAGATGACGCCGGTGCGGCATTCGCAATTCCTGACAGATAGGCTTCCTCTGGCGCGTTTGGAGATCGTACCCAATGCGGGGCATATGGTAATGCTGGAACAACCTGAGATTGTGGTGGAGCTGATTAAAAACTTTCTGAACGAGATCCATGCAGACGAGAAAATCAGCAGTTAATCTTGCCAAGCGTATCTGCAATGGTATAATTCGCCGTGCACGGGCGGTTAGCTCAGCTGGTTAGAGCGTTGCGTTGACATCGCAAAGGTCGTTGGTTCGAGTCCAATACCGCCCACAGAAATCGCTCGATAGGTACATCGAGCGATTTTTGGCTTCTCGACGCTTTTACTGGTGGTGGAATGAATTGATGTCAATTTAACCTTGAAACCCCACAATTTTCCTTTAGTCTGCTCGACCGTAAATAAGTCTGACGGCTCTTTCAAAGTCATCGCAGTCCATGCCGGATTAACCTGCCCACTCACAAATCCTTTGGTTGCTGAGATCAACACTGCCATCCTGGCGGTTGATCTTTCCCTGGGAAAATATGAGTACGGAATAAATTGGATCAATGCCTATCGCAAAAGGTAATACGCTGCAGAATTAAAAACCTATTTCCGCATTTCGATGTTAAAATTATCACTCATTGGTGTCGTTTCATAGAATTAGGGAGCATGAATGGACTTACCAGTTGTTTTTCTAGCGTGTAAGGTATTTGAAGGCGTCATCGACGATTTGGAAGGTGTGACGAGCCTTTTCTTGGAATACGGCCTTCATTCGCTACCCAAACATCTCAAACAGGCCGTGCAGGAGGAGATTGACCGCATCGAGTCCCCAAGCCTGGTTGTCTTGGGGTATGGATTATGTGGGAATGGTCTCGATGAGATTAGAGCGGGAAAAAATACCCTGGTGGTCCCCAAAGCAGATGACTGCATCGCTATTTTCATGGGGTCGCGTCAACGATATATGACACAATTCAAACAAAATCCTGGCACCTATTACCTGACCAAGGGCTGGTTTGAAGTAGGTTCTGACCCCTTGAGTGAATACGAAAAGCTGTTAGAAAAATACAGCGTTGAAACCTCCGATTGGTTAATGGAGCAGCAGTACCAACACTACAAGTGCTTGCTGTTCATTGCCCATCGCCAGGAAGATTTAGACGCCTATCGTCCTCGAGCGCTCGAAGTTGCCGCCTACTGCGATCGGTTTGGGATGGTCTATGAAGAATACCTCGGCAGTGAAGATTTCCTGGACCAAATCGCAGACGCCCTTGACATTCAAGAGAACTGGCCATCAAATTTTGTTGTTGTACCTCCCGGCGGCATTTTACAACAGGATATGTTCCGATGAGAAGAATTTTGAATCCATGCCGGGACAGGGTGATTTCATAGAAAGGCTAGGATAAGAAAAATAACGCCGATTTGTTATTCACAAAATTAAATAGATTTTCGCAAACTTCGTTTATACTTCCCGTATGACTGAACCCTCAATCATCCAAACTAACGTCCTGCCCGGTTTCATTGACCTCGGTATGGGCATTCCTGATTTTGACTTATTACCAATCGATTTACTGCGCCAATCCACCGAGGTCTATTTCGCCACAAGCGATCCGCGCTTCCTGCAGTATGGGATGGAGCAGGGAGATGGCTATTTCCGCGGCGCGCTGGCCAACTTCCTGACGGCGGCTTATGGTACCGCAGTGGATCCTGACCTGCTGTTCGTTACTGCAGGTGCTTCCTCTGCTCTTGACTTACTCTGCACACTCTACACCCGTCCCGGTGACCTGATTTTTGTTGAAGAGCCCTCATATTTCCTGGCGTTGCGTATTTTTAGAGACCACGGGTTGCAATGCGTACCGATCCCGATGGACGATGACGGCGTACGCTTAGATGTGCTGGAGGAAAAGTTAACCCAATTCCGTCCGAAGTTCATCTACATAATTCCGACCTTCCAGAACCCCAGCGGGCGGACGCTTTCCCAGGTGCGGCGTGAGAAGTTGGTTGAGTGGGCACAGCGGTACAATTTCCTGGTAGTGGCCGACGAGGCCTACCAATTCTTACCTTACACTCAAATGCCACCAGGATCATTTGCAAATTTTACTGGGGATGTGGAACAAGTCATCTCAGTCAACTCGTTCTCGAAAATCTTGGCCCCCGGTTTGCGGTTGGGTTGGATCCAGGCACATAGCGCGGTCAATAAACGACTGGCAGGCAGCGGTCTGCTTGAAAGTGGTGGTGGGATGAACCCGTATACATCTGCGCTGGTACGCGGGTTGATCGAATCTGGTGAGCTGGAGAAGAATATCACCAGCCTGCAGAAAGAATATGCGAGTAGACTCAATGCAATGGATTTTGCCTTACGCCAGCATCTCCCCACAGCCGAATATACACACCCTCAGGGTGGATTCTTCTTCTGGGTACACCTGCCGGGTGTGAATGCTACTGAACTGCGCAAGAAAGCGCAGGAATTTAAGGTTGATTTCCGCCAGGGGGAGCTGTTCTCCAGCCAGATGGGGATGCAGGAATATGTCCGCTTAGGATTCTGTTTTTATGACCCAGAGGCTATTGAAGAGGGGGTCAAACGCCTTAGAGATTGCTTAGGAAAATAAGCAGTCAAGCAATTCTATAGTTTCCCCAGCCGAATAGTGACTTTCTTTGCGCATTTTTTATGATGGGTACTGAAAAAACACGGATATCTCCTGAATAAATCCAATGGCGGCATCAAATTTCAAGTTTTTTTGTTATTGTACTTTGTTCAAAGACCTTGATGGCATGGTATAAGATTTCATTAACGGGGGTTGGAATGCTGTAGGTTTTCCCAAGGTCAATTACTTTACCAGCAAAGATATCCACCTCAGTTACTCGTCCAGCCTCGATATCCTGCAGCATGGAGGTTCTCCCTGCCGGATCGAGAGTATTCAGATAGGTGTACCAATCCTGGATATCTTTTTCAACCAGATTTACACCGGCAGCTTCTGCCACAGTCATGACTTCGCGCATGGCGGATTCCATGATCTGCTGGGCATGCTTCGAAGTCTGGAAGACGCCGTAAGGCGCAGACAGCACGACGGAAGCTTGGTTGATACCAACATTGATCATGAACTTCCACCATATGATGCGTATCATATCTGGAGGAGTCTGGTAAGCGAACCCAGCACGATCAAATAATGTCTGGATATTCTTTACTCGTTTTGTGAGGACGGTGTTGTCCGCTTCGCCGAAGAATATCGTGCCGACCTTGCTGTAGTTGACGACATTCCCATTTCGTTGCGCGTCAATCCCCACCGCAGTCGCATAAACAACTTTGTCCTCTCCATAAACGGATCCGATGATGGGTTCACTGTCCAGACCATTCATGATAGACAGGAAAACGGTATTGTCGCCCACCCGATTTTTAAGATCGTGGAGGGCTTCTGCAAGATGATGGTGTTTGAGCGCTACGATGATCAAGTCTGCGGGAGGGGTAGGGTCATCGGGTGATAAGATGGGAATTGCGTAGTGCTTGTTGTTAACCACCAGACCGTCTGTTTTGAGGCGGTGATAGCGTTTCACAGAGGCAGCTAAGGAGATGCTAGCACGATCGAAATCATAGAATCTGCTTGCATAGGTAGCTCCCATGGCTCCAGCTCCAAGTATTACGACCGTTTTTGCGCTTTTCAATTTGTCCGCCTTTTATTAATAATGACTGGTTTTAGAGATAATGAAATCCATTAGGGGTAAATATCGAAAATTAAAGCTAGGGTCAATCCCTGTTAGTATAGTCCAATTCCGAACCTGATTTGAAGATTTTTCTCCCGTTCTAGCGAGGTGTTTCGTGAGACAATTCGTTTTTCTCCACAGCCGGGAAACTGCACACGGATGCTGGATGAGTTATAATTCTACGCGTTTACTACGGCTTGCGAATCGAGGAAAGTCCAGGATTTTGAGGCAGGGATATTGAGGAAAACAGGATGATTGAGTATGCAATTGAAACTGAAAAGCTATCGGTCTACTACGGCCGCCACCTGGGCATTCTGGATGTGGATCTGCGCATCGAAGAAGGGGAAGTCTTTGGCTTCCTGGGACCCAACGGCGCGGGAAAGACAACCACCCAGCGCGTCTTGATGGACGTCATCCGCCCCACCGCGGGTGCGGCGCGAATGTTCGGTAAGGATTGCCAGAAGGAAGGTGTGGAGGCGAGAGATCGAGTCGGATATCTGCCCGGTGAATTAAGCCTTTATGAAAATATGAAGGCCAGCCAGTTCTTCAAGATGTACTTTTCATTGCAAAAAAGCAACACAAATCGCAGATATTGGCAAACGCTGGCTGAACGGCTTGATTTGGACACCAGCCGTAAAATCCGTGAATTATCAAGGGGCAATAGGCAGAAGGTGGGCGTAGTCGCCTCATTTATGAACAAGCCGGATTTGCTCATTTTGGACGAACCAACCAGCGGTCTGGACCCGTTAGTACAGCAGACGGTAATGGAATTGGTCCTTGAAGCCAATCAAGCCGGTTCGACGGTTTTCTTCTCATCGCACATTTTGTCTGAGATACAGGCGGTCTGCGATAGGGTGGGGATTATTCGGGAGGGGCAAATGGTGGCCACAGAGCGGGTGGCGGATATGACCCGGCAGCAGTTCAAACGACTGCGGATCAACTTCGCCACTATACCCCCAGCTGATGCCTTCACTCATGAGGGAGTGGCAGAGTTGGTGAGAGATGAGCAGGGCGTCCTGCTCGAGATACATGAAAATCTAGACCAAGTTCTAAAGACCGCTGCCCCCTTTGGCATCATCGATATCGAAACCATCCCAGTCACACTGGAAGAAATTTTCCTGGCTTACTACGGCAAAGGCAAAGGAGGCAACAATGCTTAGGTTATTACTTCAAGAGCTGCGTTTCCGGCGCAATGCCATCATTGGCTGGGCGATCGGGCTTACCTTCCTGCCAGCTATTTATGTCGGTATTTATCCCCAATTTCAGGAGGATTTAGCCGGGATGTCAGATATTTTGGATTTGGAGATCTATCAGGCGATGGGGATGAACTTCGGTACTTTTGAAGATTGGATCGCTTCCACGGTGATCAATATCGTCCCCATATTGGTGGCGATCTATGCCGTCATCGATGGGACAGGCACCCTGGCAGGAGAAGAGGAAGCCGGGAAGCTGGAACTTATCGTAGCGTTACCCATCCCCCGCTGGCAAATTGTCACCGTGAAAGCCATCGCCCTTGGCATTGCCCTGTTTCTGATCTTGCTGCTGGTGGGCATAACCACGACGATTGTTTTCTTGGCCATCGAGAGCCAGATAGAGACTACTCTGGTGTGGACGGATATTCTCTGGGGTTTGCTATATACCTGGCCCATCGTCTTTGCTGTAGGTATGATCAGTCTCTTCCTGGGGACTTTCGCGCCCACCCGACGAACTGCAGCTCTGATTGGTGCCGTGATCGTTATTGTCAGCTACTTCGGCAGCAATCTGTCTTCGCAGGTCTCGTCCTTGGAAACCATTCAGCCGCTCTTTCTGTTCCATTACCTCGACTCTACGGCTCGTTTATTTGAAACCGGACCGCAGGCAAGTGATGTGCTGTTTTTGTTGGGCGTGGGCCTGGTTGCATTTATCTATGCTATCGTTTTCTTCCAACTGCGAGATATCACTGTTGGCGCCTGGCCCTGGCAGCGGGCGAGGAGGGTTCCAGCTTAGGTTCTCAAAACTGCCCACCAGAAACGGTGGGCAGTTTTA